>SDBU01010279.1_pt1 | contig 10392 bp, 13 predicted proteins | sample 2277071 | NCBI WGS metagenome assembly SDBU01 (sample SAMN10397929, study PRJNA504765) | marine sediment metagenome | isolation source: marine sediment core GS08_GC12, 126 cmbsf | place: Arctic Ocean: Gakkel Ridge, Loki's castle | collected 2008 | reverse complement strand
TAAGCGAGTTAAAGAAGGTAGTCTGGCTCACGAGGCGAGAGGCTACTTACTTGACAGCCCTGGTGCTGACTGTTGCCATTACTATAGGTCTAATTCTGGGAGCAATGGATTATGGTTTTACTCGCCTCGTTGATGGAGTTTTCCTGGGTAGATAGAAGCTTTGCTAGCCTCTGGATTGAACTTAAAGGCGATAACTCAAGGCATAGCTTTGCCCGTTATAAAAATCCTTACCTGAGTGAGGTCATTTGTGGAGGAGAACCAGAAACAGTGGTTCGCAATTCATACCTATTCAGGGTATGAAGACCGGGTTAAGAAAAATTTAGAGCTACGTATCAAGTTTATGGATGGCGGAGATGCGATCTCTGAGGTAATTATACCTACTGAGGAGGAGATTGAAGTCAGAAGTGGACAAAGGCGTAATGTAACCAAGAAAACATTGCCTGGTTATGTCCTTATTCAGATGAGGATGAATGACCAGAGTTGGAACATAGTGCGTAACACCCCTGGTGTCACTGGTTTTGTCGGCATCGAGAGCAAGCCGACTCCACTATCAGAGGAGGAAATGAGCCAGATTTTGACACAGATGACGGCTGAGGCACCACAGGTTAAGGTTGGTTTTCGGAAGGGGCAAAGTATTCGGGTGACTGATGGCCCCTTTATTGATTTTGTTGGAATCGTGGATGAGATAAACCCGGAAAAGGGCAAAGTTAAGGTGCTTCTCTCCCTCTTTGGTCGTGAAACACCAGTCGAGCTTGATTTCTTACAGGTGGAGAAGCTTTGACCCATCACAAGTTTTATAGTCAGGAGACCCACAATGGCAAAGAAGATTAAAGCAGTGATTAAACTACAGATTGAGGCAGGCAAAGCGACGCCAGCACCCCCGGTAGGTACAGCTTTAGGGCAACATGGGATAAATATTATGGGCTTTTGCAAGGATTATAACGAGCGTACCGCTGCACAGGCCGGGTCTATTATTCCAGCCGAAATAACTGTCTTCGAAGACAGGTCATTTACTTTTATTACCAAAACACCACCAGCCAGTGATTTGCTGAAGAAGGCAATAAGCGTAGAAAAGGGGGCCGGCGCCGCTGGTCATGAAAAGATAGGGAAGTTATCCCGAGATAAGCTGCGTGAGATAGCTCAGATTAAGGCTAAGGACCTGAATGCTGTTGACATTGAAGCGGCGGAGCGAATTATTGAGGGTACAGCCCGAAGTATGGGAATTGAGGTGGAATAGAAACAATGGCAAGGCACGGTAAGAATTATCAAGAGGCGGTTAAACTACTAGACAAGACAAAGGCTTATCACCCGCAGGAAGCTATTGAACTGGTCAAGAAGACAGCCCATGCTCGATTTGATGAGACTGTTGAACTTCACCTTCGGATGGGGCTTGACCCTCGAAATGCTAACCAGCAAGTGCGCGGTGTTGTCCTTTTACCCCATGGGCTGGGGAAAAAGGTGCGTATTCTGGTTTTCGCCCAGGGTGAGGCAGAAAGAATTGCTGGAGCAGCGGGAGCAGATTTTTCTGGCGGCGATGAGCTGATTAAGAAGATTGAGGAGGGCTGGGTGGACTTTGACACGGCTATTGCTACACCAGATATGATGAGCAAGGTGGGTAAGTTAGGAAAGATTTTGGGCCGCAGAGGGCTGATGCCCAATCCTAAGTCAGGAACGGTAGCTGCCGCCGATGACTTGACCAGGGTGATTGAGGATGCTCGTAAAGGCCGGGTGGAATTCAAGTTAGATAGAACGGCTATCATGCACGTTCCTTTAGGTAAGGCCAGTTTTGACAATGATAAGTTGATGGACAACCTAACGGCACTGGTGGAGGCAGTGGTGAAAGCAAAACCCAGCGGTGCCAAGGGACAGTATGTTAAATCCGCCTCTTTAGCTACCACCATGGGACCCAGCATAAACCTTGACCTCAAACCGACCCTGGAGTTAAGTTCAAGTTAATACTATTGGAAAGGGGTACTTTATGGCAGATGTGGCCATCGTAGGAGTGGGTCAGAGCGCTTTTACTCGTCAGTGCGGTATATCTATCAGGGAGTTGTGCTTTGAGGCGTTTAAGGAGGCTATGGAGGGTCTGGATATTACTACTGATGAAATAGACGCCTCCATAATCTGTTCGGCACCAGAATATGATAAACAGCGAACGCCTTCTGGCTTGATATCAGAGTACCTGGAGCTGACTCCCAAGCCGACTTTCTATATTGAGACCGTGTGTTCGTCCAGCAGCACTGGATTAAGAGTGGCCTGGTCATTGATAAAGTCAGGACTTCATAAAGTAGTGGCAGTGATAGGCTTTCAGAAGATGTCAGAGCTCAGTTCCCGTGAGGCGGCAGAGAGGATGGGTAGGGGAGGCGATATAATGTGGGAATCGCCCTTTGGCATAACTATGCCTTCTGGTTATGCCATGTATGCCCAAGCTCACATGGCTGAGTATGGCACTACCGAGGAAAATCTGGCCAAGATACGGGTGAAAAATGCCAGCTATGGTGCCAGAAATCCTAAGGCTACTTACCGTAAAGAGATAACCCTGGAGGACGTTTTGAACTCCGACCCTATAGCCTGTCCTCTGAAGAAGTTTGATTGCTGCGCCAATGCCGATGGCTCTTCCTGCATAATAGTAGCCAGTGGTGATGTAGCTAAAAAGATAACTCAGAAGCCAATCTGGATTATCGGGTTAGGGGCGGCAACCGATACTATGACGATGTCAGGAAGAAAATTGCTTACTGGCTTGAGATGTACCCGAGAAGCCGCCAAGCAGGCGTATGAGATGGCCGGTGTGGGTCCAAAGGATATTGATGTTGCCGAGGTTCATGATTGCTTTACTATAGCCGAGTTGATGGCTTATGAAGACTTAAGTTTTGCCAAACCGGGGCAGGGAGCCAGGCTGATAGAGGAGCGGGAGACATATGCGGATGGAAAGATACCGGTGAATGTTGACGGGGGGCTGCTATCCAAAGGTCACCCTATTGGCGCCACCGGAGGCTCGCAGGTCAGGACCATTGTGAGGCAGCTCCGGGACGAGGCTACTGAGGCACAGGTCAAGGGAGCTGAAATAGGTCTGGTACACAACATCGGTGGTGTCGGGCAATATGGCAATGTGACCATTCTAAGGAGATAGCTATATGGGCTTTGAGAAATTCGGAACGGTTAGCTTCACCGCAGAAACGAAAGCGGCAGATTTCGTAACATACCTGGAACAGGGGAAGGTGATGACGACAAGGTGCACAAAGTGCGGGATCGGTTACTTCCCTCCAAAGATGGACTGCCCAAAGTGCTCCTCCAGTGACGTGGAGTGGTTCGAGATTAAGGGTGATAGCAAGCTGCTCACTTACGCTGTAGTGAACTACGGCCCAACCGGCTTTGAGAATGATGCCCCATATACCCTGGCTATAGTCGGTTTTGCTGATGGCTTGAGAATGTTCGGCCGCCTGAGCCGGGACATTGATGAAAGCGATATCAAGATAGGTATGGAAACAAAGGTAGTCCCGGTAAAACTGGCTGGTGATAGGGTTAGCTTCGAATTTCAAAAAGCCTGACAATCAAACGGTATCAAAGTGGACTGGCAGGAGATTTATAGGAAAGGAGGAGAGAGATTGGTTGGTATAACTTCATATGGCGCCTATGTGCCTTTAGTCCGACTAGACCGACGAGCGATAGGAGGCAGAGGTGAGAAGGCGATCTGCAACTTTGATGAAGACAGTATTACAATGGCTGTAGCCGCGGTTCTCGATTGCTTGAACGGGACAGACCGTGAGACAGCTGATGGCCTGTACTTTGCCACCACCACCTCCCCCTATAAGGAGCATCTGGGAGCGACTACGGTAGCCATGGCGGCTGACCTCAGGCGAAATATCTATACGGCTGATTTTGCCAATTCCCTGAGGGCAGGCACAAGTGCTCTAAAGTCGGCTATGGATGCAGTTCAGGCAGGTTCCGCCAAGAAGGTAATGGTGGCAGCCTCCGATTGCCGTCTGGGAACACCAGGCTCAAATATCGAGCAGAATTGCGGTGATGGGGCTGGTGCTCTCCTTATCGGGGACACGGACGTTGCCGTTACTATAGAGGCCAGCTATTCAGTTTATGATGAAATCATCGATGTGTGGAGGCATGAAAGTGATACCTTTGTCCGCTCCTGGGAAGACAGGTTCTCCAACACAATGGGCTACCTGCCGGTTGTCCGTGAGGCAGTCTCTGGTTTGATGCAGAAGTACAACTATAGCCCCGGTGATTTTGCCAAGGTTGTTTTATACGCCCCTGATGCCAGGAGGGCAGCAGAAGCGGCCAGGAGCCTGGGGTTTGATGCCAAGACCCAGCTGCAGAACCCCTTGTTCGATGTCATGGGCAATACGGGTGCTGCCTTTCCTATTATGCTGCTGATAGCGGCGCTGGAGGAAGCCAAGGCTGGTGACCGCATTTTACTGGCCAGCTACGGTAATGGCAGCGATGCCTTCGTTCTCCAGGTAAACGAACAGATAGAACAAATCAGGGATAGGCGGGGAATGAAGGGGCATCTGGCTTCAAAGAGGGCAATGACTGATTATGTAAAGTATCTGCGATGGCGCAGTATCGTGCCGCTGGAAAAAATACCCGGGCCTCATGCTGCTTATTCTGCGGTAGCGGCACGGAGGGAGCGCGATGCAAATATTAGTTTGCACGGCGTTAAGTGCAAGGCCTGCGGAACAGTCCAGTACCCACCGCAGAGAATCTGCACCAAATGTCACACCAAGGACCAGTTCGACCCATATAGGCTGTCTGATAAGAAGGGGAAAGTATTTACCTATGTCATGGACTATATAACTCCCAACCTCGATGTGCCTATAGTTACCACTGAGGTTGATTTTGAGGGCGGTGGCAGAATACAGTGCTATCTGACAGAGGTAGATACTGAGCAGATTAAAGTGGATTTGCCAGTAGAGATGACCTTCAGGTGGTATCGTCTGTGGCAGGAGGTAGCACAGAGGGAGGGGGTAAATATCTATTTCTGGAACTCCGTGCCACTGAGGACTTAGGATAGAGCAGGAGGTAGCATCATGGAGAGCATTAAGGACAGAGTAGCTATAGTTGGTATGGGCTGTACCAAATTTGGAGAGCTATGGGATAAAAGTATTGAAGATTTAGTGGTAGATTCCTGCTACGAAGCCTTTGAGGATGCCGGGATAGAGTCAAAGGATATCCAGATGGCGTGGTATGGCAGCCTCTACAGCTTTACCGGGTATCATCTGGCTAAATCCTTGAAACTGGACTATATCCCTGTTACCAGGATAGAGAATTTCTGCGCCGGCGGGCAGGAAACCCTGAGGAGCGCATGCTACGGAGTAGCCTCAGGGGTCTGTGATATTGCTCTGGCGTGCGGAGTTGAAAAGACTAAAGACCACCATGGTGGCTTTGGCCTTCTCATCCAAGAACCGCTTGACCGCAGTATGGCGCAGTGGGATATACCACCGGCAAGCCAGTTCGGTCAATATGCCACACGGTATTTCAATCACTATCGCGATTATTATAAATGGGACATTGAAGGTTTCCGGCGTGTATTAGCCAAGATAGATGTCAAAAATCACCACAATGGCATGTTGCACCCCAAGGCTCACTTTCATAGAGAGATAACTGAGGAGGATGTGCTGAATGCGCCTGTAATCTCCTGGCCACTAGGCTTATTTGACGCCTGTGGCATGAGTGATGGCGGGGCAGCCGCCATCGTAACCACACCTGAGATAGCCAGGAAACTCAAAAAAGACTATATACTGGTTAAGGGGCTGGGAGTGGCTGTTGGCAGCGGTCAATCGTTTCTGCAACCGGAATTTGACTTTGTCCATATTCCAGAGTCTGAAGCTGCAGGCAAATTCGCCTATAGAGAAGCGGGAATAACCAATCCCCGCGAGGAGATAGACCTGGCTTTAGTGCATGATTGCTTCAGCATCACCGAGCTTCTAATCTACGAAGACCTGGGCTTTAGCCCCAGAGGCAAAGCCCCAGAGGATATTAAAGCTGGCAGATTTACCCTGGAGGGAGAGCAGCCGGTAAATACTGACGGCGGCTTGAAGTGCTTTGGGCATCCTATCTCAGCCAGTGGGATCAGAATGACTTATGAAGTCTATAATCAATTGCTGGGTAGAGCCGGCTCAAGGCAGGTAAAGAATGCCAGGATTGGTTTGACTCATAACGTGGGAAGTAATGTCGGCGTCCATGTTGGTGCGGTAAGTATCTTTGGGCTGCCGGATTAGCAGATTAACATTCTCCTTCCAATGTTGTATAATAGCTTTGTAATATCCTGAGACAGCGGGTGCCGATTAAGGCTTAAATAGGTGTGCCTGCCGAGGAGAGACAAGAGCTGGATAGGCCAGTTAGTCAAACTCCTTGTGCAGCAGGCACAGGGAGTTATTTATTAAGGAGGTGGTAATGGTTGCATCAAAGAGTCGGAAGAAATCTAGAGAACAAAAGACGCAGGTTATTGATGAGCTGCAAGAGGCTTTTTCCAGATCTCAAGTCGGTATTTTAACCGACTATCGGGGGTTAACAGCTCAAGAGATGTCCACTTTACGCCGCGGATTGAAAGAGTCAGGTGTCGAGTACAAGGTAGTAAAGAATACCCTGGCCCGGTTCGCTGCGGAAAGAGCGGGTAAAGAGGAATTGCTCAGCTTACTTGAGGGTCCGATAGCCATCGCTTTCGGCTATGATGATATAACTGAGCCAGCTAAAGCCCTGACTAACTATATTGATACCTCAAAAGCAAGCCTGGACATTAAGGGGGGCTTCCTAGGCGACAGGTTACTGACTTCAGCAGATGTGAAAGTCCTCTCCAAATTGCCATCCAGAGAGATACTAATAGCTCAAATGCTGGGAGGCATGCAAATGCCAATAGTTGCCCTGGTCAGTTATCTTACAACCCCCATAAGGGGGTTTATGGGAATACTGCAAGCTAGAATTCAACAAGTGGAGGAAAAGTAAGATGCCAGAAAAAGAAGAAGAAGTCGAACAAGTAACAGAAAAAAAGGCAGAAAAGGGCAAAGCGCAACCATCTCACGCTAAAGCAAAGGGAGAGAAGAAGGCAGCAGTTGAAGAGCTAATGACCACTATAAAGAACATGACGGTTCTTGAACTGGCAGAGCTGGTCAAGGCTTTAGAGGCTGAGTTCGGTATTAGCGCAGCTGCTCCCGTGATGGCAGCCGCTGCCGCAGGGACAGCACCCACTGAGGCAGCCCCCATAGCTGAAGAACAGACAGAGTTCAGCATCATTCTTAAGGACATAGGTGCCAATAAGATTAACGTGATTAAAGCCGTGCGCGAGCTGACTACTCTAGGACTGAAAGAGTCCAAGGACCTGGTGGAGAGCGCCCCGACAACGGTAAAAGAAGGGGTTAATAAGGATGATGCGGCTGCAATGAAACAAAAGCTAGAGGCAGCCGGGGCTACTGTTGAAATTAAATAGTGCCTATGTTAACCTAGTTGAAAATCAGTTTTAAAACTAATACGGTCTTAACTGAATGGCACTTTTGAGGAGGAGGGGGGAAGATGCTTCAGCAGAGCTACTTCATAATGATGGGGATGGGTGGTGCATTTATAATTCTTGGCATAGGCGCTATTTTCTGGGGCAGGAGCGAGAAGAAGGGCTACTATGATTCCCTTGCTTCTCGCCCGGATGTAAGGGAATATTTGGAGCACTCGCCATATCGCCCCCGCCTTGGGGCATTGAAGATAGGGGGCTGGCTAGCTATTAGTATCGGCTTACTCTTGATAGTTATGGGCAATGCATTTTGGCTCTGGGGATGAGGCCTCTACAGGCCCAGCTCTTCACCCACCAGTACCACATTTGTCCGCCCCTTCTGCCAAATCATGGCACCTTCGATAATCACCGTATAATTGCAGATTCTCCAGTCGTGGCGGCAATCAACACAGCTACCCGTCCGTACACAGGGTAAATCACCCATATCCTCTTGGCGGTGTTTCAAATAATGTCGCCTGGCATTTATTGGCGCTGCAAACCCGTGGATCCGCTCCAGAGCTTCATCTGCGTCTCTAACAATCTTGTTAATCCCGGCGACAATAATCACTTTGTTCGGACCGTAAATCATCGCCGCAACTCTGTTACCCAAACCATCTATATTCACCAGCTTACCATCAAGGGTAATAGCGTTGGCACCAGCCAAAAATATATCGGCGAGGAAAATTTCTCGCTGCATCTTCTTTCTCTCTTCTCTGTTAAAGAGGAATGACCCATCAGCGCCCCACTGGTACGGGTCGATGATGGTATTTTGGTTGCGCTTTTTAAGCTCCGGAATAACCCCTATTTGGTCAAAGCTGATGGAGTCCCCACGTCCAACAACCGCTCCCGGGGGAATCATCTCCAACACGGCGGTAAACGCCTCCTGTCTACCCGGTACATATTGAGCATTTATGTTCCTCTTTTGGAGGTTATTCACCACCGTTCTGGCTTGTTGTTCATGGAACCATTCCCTTTCCTGGCTGGTATCCGTCTCGTCTGCCATAATTCTCCTCTCCTGTGAAGTTTAACACCCAATCCCCCCGATTTACCGCCGGGTTACACCATCCGTCTTGGTCTGTACTGGATGGCTTCAGCCAGGTGATGGGCTTTGATAATATCAGCTTTCTCTAAATCGGCGATAGTGCGAGCCAGTTTAAGTATGCGGTGGAAGGCACGGGCTGAGAGATAAAGCTGTTTCATTGCTGCCTTGAGCAGGCTCTGGGCTGATTCTTCTGCCTGGCAAAACTCCCTTACTTCAGCCGGTGTCATTTCAGAGTTGCAGGTTAATCCTGTTCCCTCAAAGCGTTCTCGCTGTATGGACCGAGCGGCTCCAACTCTAGCCTGAACCTTCTCTGATTGTTCCCCCAGTCTATCGTCGGCTAACTTTTCATAGTCAATGTGAGGCACCTCGACAAATATATCAACCCGGTCAATGAATGGCCCACTGATACGCTTCTGGTACCGGGAAACCAGACTGGGCGGGCAGGTACACTGCCTAAAAGGGTCGCCATAGTAGCCACAGGGGCAGGGATTCATAGCTCCTACCAGCATAAAGTTTGCCGGAAAGGTTACACTCCCCTGGGCACGGCTGATGGTTATTAACTTATCTTCTAAAGGCTGACGTAACACTTCAAGTACAGCGTGTCCAAACTCAGGAAGCTCATCAAGGAAGAGAACCCCACGGTGACTAAGGCTTATTTCCCCCGGCCTTGGCCAGTGCCCACCACCCACCAGGCCAGCGTTTGAGATGGTGTAGTGAGGAGAACGGAACGGGCGATGTCTAATTAGAGGAGTACTTGATGGAAGAAGACCACTAATACTATATATCTTGGTAACCTCAAGGGCTTCCTCGGTAGCCATTGGTGGTAGTATAGAAGGAAGAGAACGCGCCAGCAGTGTCTTTCCGCTCCCAGGTGGTCCCATCATTATTACGTTATGCCCTCCAGCAGCGGCTACCTCCAAGGCCCGTTTGACATGTTCCTGTCCTTTAATGTATGCCAGGTCGGTAACTGATGAGATAGGTATGGAATCATCCTGAACTTCTTCAAACTCATATTCTGGGAGGACTATTTCCCCTCGCAAATAGCCGACTAACTGAGTTAATGACTCAACAGGCGTAATTTTGGTGCCTTGAATTAAAGAGGCTTCTTTAGCATCAATAACAGGCAGAATAACATTAGATAGCCCTTCTTGACGAGCCAAGGCAACCATAGGCAAGATACCATTGGTATGACGCAAGCTGCCATCCAGGGACAGTTCACCGAGCACGACGGTTTGGGAAACATCGGCAGATAATTGCTCTGAGCTGAGAAGAATACCAACAGCAATGGGTAAATCATAAGCCGGTCCTGCTTTTTTGAGGTTGGCAGGAGCAAGGTTAACTACGATGCGCTTCATAGGAAAAACGCAGCCAGAGTTCCGTATGGCAGCGCGTACCCGTTCTTTTGCTTCCTGGACGGCTGCGTCGGGCAACCCAACAATCGTAAATGAGGGCAAGCCCAGAGAGATATCCACCTCAACCTCAACGATAGCCCCCTCCAACCCGACTACAGCACAGCTTATTACCTTGGCTAACATAATTCATCCACACTATATCATAAACCTGTGGGCGTATGGAATGTAGTTACGATTTTGGGGAGAGAGGTGGTGTTAGGGAGAAGCTAGAGTAACAAAACGCTATTTTGTGCAACCCGGGTAACAAATCAAGCAATTGTTGGATGCTGAACAATACGCCCTTTCGTTCAATCAGGCAACAAAACGCTTGTTGTGTAATGTCTACCCGTTGAGACTAGGAGAGTGGCCACCTTGGCCAATTAGCGTACTATCGTGCCGGCTCATCGTGAAGGTGAACCCTCACCCCTTTTTCCTCTAAAACTCTAATATTCTCCATCGCTTCTGAG
>SDBU01010278.1_pt1 | contig 10392 bp, 11 predicted proteins | sample 2277071 | NCBI WGS metagenome assembly SDBU01 (sample SAMN10397929, study PRJNA504765) | marine sediment metagenome | isolation source: marine sediment core GS08_GC12, 126 cmbsf | place: Arctic Ocean: Gakkel Ridge, Loki's castle | collected 2008 | reverse complement strand
TAGACAAAACGGCATTGTATACGATTTGACCGACAAAGCCATCGGAACGCTGCTCGAAACGTTCGCCAAGACCCATACACCCATTTCCAAGTATCTCAACACGGGCATTGGATTGAGGCTTCAGAACCTCGACAGCATCATCACCGAAGCTATTCTGACAAAGTTGACCCGTGAAGGGGTTGCCTGCTTACCCGTTCATGACAGTTACATCGTCGAGGAACGGTATAAGGAGCTTCTTCTGGAAAAGATGAACGAAGAATACGAGAAGGCGATGAAATTTCCGCCAGTGATAGGATAGTTGACCATGACCTTACGCCTCACAGGAAGTTGAGTGATAAAGCCTTGAGATTCGAGGGGGGTAAAAAGGAACGAAACGAAGAGATCAAAAAAAATAACCAAGGAGCAAGAAAAATATGGCAGTAAAGCACATAATCAGAACCAAGAACAGAACAACCAAGACGGTCAAACTGACCAGGGGAAAGGCAATCAAGTTCTTTTGCCAAGAATGCATGGGCTGGGATGCAAAAGAGGTTGATAAGTGCACGGACAAGAAATGTGCTCTGTACCCGTTTAGGACACGTGAAAATTAGGCCAAAAAAGGGGCTGTACAGCGCATTTTTCGAGTCTAAAATCGACGATCTTGCTTGAGTTAATAGCAGAGCATGGACCCCACAGTTATCTCGCAAATTAGAGCCGAAAAACGCATTATTTGGCATGAGAAAAGACGTTGAGCAGGAAAAGATGAAATGAAGAAAGCAAATAGGGTCCGGACCCATCCTCTATGGAGGAGAGTAAAATCTACCAACAGATAGGAGGTGGTAAGAAAAACAATCGTAGTTATTAAGAGTCAGCCGTTGTGAGGCTGACTTCATTGGATTCACGGGAGGGCCTTGACTGTCGCATAGCGATGGTTGAGGCCCTTTTTCTTTTATCAACTCAAAAAAAGAAAGGATTAAAAACATGGAATTATTAAGAAACGGAAATGTTGTTGAAGACAAAAATGAGCTCAAGGAAATTGCAGACGACATCATGGAATCTGCTGTCAACGAACTCAGAAAGACAGGCACGGTTATACCCAAGGTGTTCTTCGTCACTGACAACGGTTCGATGTATGTAGCGCCAATTCCTTGGAAAGACGACCAAGGTAAGCTTCAGGCGAGAGCCGAAGCAGCCCTTTTGGCCAAGAAATTAGAAGCCAAACGGCTTATCTTCTTGGCTGATGGTTTTATGGGTGACATCGACGGCCCACCGCCAAGTCAAGCTCCGAACCGGAAAGAGGCTCTTTTGCTCATTGGTGAAGATGGGAATGATACATTTGGCATATTGCAAGAATATAGGCGAAAACATAAAAACAAGCGAATCAAAATGGGAAAGAGAGTTAAGTGGGATGACCCCAGAGGTCTTTTCGCCGGCATGCTTAAGGGTTAATATATGACAGGGTTAGAAAAGCGGATTGGAGCGGGTCATTATTTATGAACCAGCCGTTCTATCCCTGCACCAGTCAGTTTAGGAGGGTCTCGGCTACCACATGGCGATGGTTGAGGCCCTCTTACTTTTGTTGGGTTGTCCCCACAATACCAATTAACGAAAGGAGAAGTAAAATGTCAGAAACTAACATTTGTAAAGAATTTAGCAGGACTGGGTCTGAAAACACACATATCCAATTTGCTACAATCTGCAAGTGCCTGGCTGTAGGAAAGAAGATAGATTCCCTATGGGGTTTTGGAATCGGAAGGTGCGATGAAGTTAAGTTTTACCCGGTCGGCATGATGTGCGGTAACTGTGTTTCCTCCCTGGCCTACTTTGTCCAATCCGCAGAGGACCTCAATGACGAAGACAAGCTCAATGTGGTGGAACGCGTTCGGATTCCCCAAGAGTGGCTTGAACCCATCGTAAAGAAGTACAATCAATCTTTGGTCAAACGGGGACTGAACAAACATATTCGTCGCCTAGTTGTTAGAGTTCCAACCGACCCTAGAAAAATGCCTTTTGAGACAGCATTTTCTCTAAACTGGGTATGCAGTTAGCTCAACCATATACCATATATAGTGCTTTTGATTTTTATTAAATATATGCAATAATTGGGAATTATATACATAAACTCCCATTTATTTAATTTTGTATAACTTTCTATAAAAATTAAACATACTTGGAACATATTCAACATCACTGATTTTTATTATCTCTTTCTCAATCGGCTCAATTTTATCTATTAAAAACATTGCTCTACCAAATGGGACAATTTCTTTGACTTCTTTTTTAAACGTATGTTTTTTGTAGTGTTTATATATATCGTTATATTGTTTTGAAATAGCCTTTCTCGCATTATGTTCGGGGTCTATTTTAGACAATTTATATTGTATGCTGTAATCTTTAACATCATTATTTCTGAACCAATTATTCACCGTTTCAATATCAGAATCCATTTTGTTTGAATGAAAATCACTATATAGTGCTTTAAATTGACGGCTTTTTGATAGAAAACCAACCAAAACGAAAGAAAGCAAAAATATAAATGCAACAAATGTATTGCGTTTAAAGTCGGATGAAATTGAAATATCCAAGATAGTCTGCCACCATTTTGAATATGATAAAATCAATAGAAAAGTGGTTGGTATAAATATAATTAACTGCATTTTTAATGTCTCCTTTGCTAATTTTATAAAATCTAAATTCATTGCCGTCCCCTCTCATATTTTATGTTAATATTCTATTTCTTGGTTATTAACACAAAATTCCAATATGATCTATTGGTGATGTGAGGGGAGTGTTAAGTATATAATTCCTTTTATTTTACTATATCTTGTGGTTGGTTGAGTTAACTGCATACCCACTTTCTCTAATTGAGCGTGAGCTAACCCAGTTGTACGATTTCCGAACGGGAGAAGTCCGCTCTGCCTTATGACAGCGGCCTCAATCGTAGACGAAAGGCAGGTTGATAGGCAAAATAGCAGCCTGTGTAAACCGGCGAGGTGTAAACAAAAACGAGATTATAAACATTAGCAGTCAGCTATCACAAAGCTGACCTCATTGGACTCACCAGAGGGTCTTGATTATCGCATAGCGATAGTTGGGGCCTTTGTTGTTCAGAACTCTGAAGAAAGGAGACAGAACAGTGAAAGAAATTCAAGAATATCAAAAATTGGCAATCAAGAACGCTACTCTTATTCTTTTTTCGAAATATCCAGAAGCCGCAGGAGTGGTCTACTGGATACTTGACTGTGGCTGCACCAAAATGTGCTGCGTTTCCGAGAAAGGAGACCCAATTGGAGGAAGACTTTTAGTCAGCGGACAACCCATGCCAGACCAAGACACCATATTCGTATGCCACAAATGCATGGTTGACCGCGGCCCCGCGAGGGAAAGAACAGTTCACCAAGGAGTAGTTTGGATTCAACCCCTTGGAAAGGAGCACAGGAAATTCATATCAGCAAAGGCCTTTGGCCCTCGGAGTGAAGCTATCGGACAAGCAATCATTTAGCTTTGTGCGCACCTTCGTTCTTAACATGAAGTAGCTCTGCCCTATGGGCAGAAAATCAAGGCCTCAATCACCGCTTGACGGTGGTTGGGGCCTTTTTGTTTTTCAACACACTTTGACATTTGAAAGGAGTACAGAAAAATGAGCAAGTATTGGACTAGAGTCGAAAAGAACATCTACAGAAGAAAAGGGAGTCCTTATCTATGGATTCAATATTCAGCAGATGGTAAGAGGCATCGAGAGTCCACCAAGACCGACAAGATTACCGATGCCAGACGGCTCTTGAAACAACGTGAAGGTGAGGCTATGGCCGGAAAGGCACCAGCCCTCAAGCAAGTGAAGTTCGAGGATATGGTAGACCTCATTGTCAAGGACTATAAAATCAATAAACTGAAGTCCATGAACAGACTCGAAAACAGCATTACGCATCTTGACGATTATTTCGGAGGCATGAAAGCTGGAAAGGTTAGGCCCTCTGATGTAGACGACTATGTGGATATGAGGCTCGAAGAGGATGCCATGAATGCCACCATCAACAAGGAACTCTGTGCCTTGAGACGAATGGGCAATCTGGCACTGGAAAAGGAACTGATTGATAGGTTCCCGAAAATCAAGATGCTCAAAGAGGTGGACAAAGAGGGAAAGCCAAATACGAGAACCGGCTTCTTTGAACATCCGGAGTTTCTGGACTTGAGGAATGCACTTCCTGACTGGATGAGGCCAGTGGTAACACTTGCATATGAATCCGGCATGCGCAGAGAGGAAATTCTAAGTCTTAAATGGGACCAGGTTAAACTGAAACAGGGAACCATTGTTTTGGAACCTGGAATGACAAAGAACGATGAACCGAGGACCTTCTACATGTCACCAAAATTCCGTGAAATGCTGACAGAGCTGTGGGAGAAGAGAGCCCAGCGTGAGAAAGACATTCCCTATGTCTTCGTCAATCGCAGTGAGACTGGCAGAATAGTCGATTACAGGAAGGCCTGGAAACGAGCCTTGAAAAAAGTTGGGCTTGCCGGTAAGCTTTTTCACGATTTCAGAAGGACTGCTGTCAGAAACATGGTAAGAGCAGGTGTGCCGGAATCTGTGGCAATGAAGATTTCAGGCCATTTGGATAGGTCAATCTTTGAGCGGTACAATATCACTGACGAAAAAGACCTGAAAGAAGCCTCGAAGCTGATGAAAGCCTACCTTGAGGACCAAGAAACAGACCTGCCTGACGCAAAATTGACGCATTCAGAGCCTACAAAGAAGAATAGCGGCTTCAAGTAAAGCCGCTATCCTACTGTACTTCCCTCAAAAAACGAGGTACGCCTGGCAGGATTCGAACCTGCGACCTACGGATTAGAAGTCCGTTGCTCTATCCAGCTGAGCTACAGGCGCATGTGGCATCAAGAGAGCAAAAAGTACCATAAACGTAAAATCTTGTCCATATCAAACAAAAGTTTGAGCATCTGCTGCTTTTTACACCTTGAAAAAGAGGTATGTATTTGGTATCTTGACAAGATAGACAAAATATAGGCAGTGTCCATGCATAAATACCTTTCAAGCGCACGGACACTTGCGTCAGTTTCCAATTCAGAAATGAGCAATTTTCGGCAAGGTCAAGGAAAACGAGGAGTTGCGCGGAGGCGTACCGAGGTACGTCGCACAAGCAACCCCGCAGTTTGACGCTGAGATTGCCGAAAAGGGCCATTTATGGATGGAAACTAGGCAGTTTTGTTGGAAACTAGCCGTCTTGTAAGTACCATTATTGAGTGGGCCGTTGAAAAAGAAAGAGAATAAGAAGCCGGTGGTGCCTAAGAAGAAGGTTTCAAAGAAGCCCGACCCAGTGCCGCCTAAGAAAAAGGTTTCAAAGAAGAGCGCTCCGATGGGCCATAGAAAGAAGGTTTCAAAAAAGAGCGCCCCGGTGCCGCCTAAAAAGAAAGCTGCAAAAAAGAGCGAATCGGCTGCTGGTTCCCGTCGGGCGGATACCGCTCTTGTCAAATTCGACCCCCTTCAGCAATACCTCAAGGAACTGAGCCACTACGCACTCCTTACAAAGGCAGAAGAGAAAGAACTTGCCGTTCGGGTTCGGGACGGGGGAGATCGAGAGGCTGCCTATAGGCTTGTCACGTCCAATCTGAGACTTGTGGTAAAGATTGCCCTCGACTTCCAGCGACTGTGGATGCAAAACTTACTCGACTTGATCCAGGAGGGCAACATAGGTCTTATGCAGGCCGTGCAAAAGTTTGATCCCTACAGGGGGGTTAAGTTCTCCTATTACGCCTCTTTCTGGATCAAGGCCTATATTTTGAAATTCATAATGGACAATTGGCGATTGGTCAAAATCGGGACGACCCAGGCCCAGCGAAAGCTCTTTTTCAGACTAAAAAAAGAAAAGCAGAGACTGGCATCCGAGGGCTTTGATCCTAAACCAAAACTGCTGTCGGAAAGGTTGGGAGTCTCCGAAAAAGAGGTCACCGACATGGATCAACGCTTGGACAGATGGGAAGTGTCACTGGATGCGCCCATCAAGGAGGGTTCGGATAACGAAATGATTGCATTCATCCCTACACAGACACCATCTGCGGAGACTCAGGTGGCAAAGAAGGAGATGGAGGCAATTATCCGCGAAAAACTTGACTTATTCAGGAAGGACTTAAGCGAACGGGAAATCCATATCCTTGAAAAGCGCATTTTGTCTGACACACCCGCAACCCTTCAAGAGATAGGCGAGCGATATGGTATTACGAGAGAGCGCGTGCGGCAGATTGAACACAGCATGATCAAAAAAATTAAAGGACACTTCGAGCGCGAGATACCTGATTTCGATGTATTCACAGGGGAAATGGGTACGAACGGAACTTAGGAGCTTTGCCCAAATTGGAACAGGAAAAAAAGCGCAAATTGGCTTATGAGCAAAGAGATAGACAAGAAGCGTATGAAGCTGTTTAAAATATTCATATCCATCGGGGTGATATTGCACATAGTTGCATGCACCCTACCCAAGAAGCCTTTGCCTGATGAAAGGGCATCTGTGGAAGCCAGACCAACGGATACAGGGGGTTATTATTACTACACTGAGTCACGCCTGAAGAGAAGACATGGCAAGCTCGACGAGGCCATAGGGTTGTTGAGAGAAGCGATAGTGAGGGATGAAGATTCCATGTTTCTGAAAACTGAATTGGCGCGGCTTTATCTTCATCAGAACGACTATAAGGCCGCCCTTGGCATTACACAGGATATCATACAAGAGTATCCCGAACATCTTCCTTCGTTGGTAGTGCTCGGCGGAATTCATGCGGCTCTGAATCAACATGCTGAGGCGATTGAGGCCTATAAGAAGGCCCTGGGAGTCGACCCCAAGTCTGAGAATATCCACTTCCTGTTAGGCTCGGAGTACATGAAGATCAAGCAGTCAGAGAAGTCCTTGAAGCTCTATCGTGATCTGATCCAGATCAATCCGGAATCATTTGCCGGGTATTTTTATCTGGGGTCCCTCAATGCGACATTAAAACAGTATGATAAAGCAGAGGCCGCCTTGCTCAAAGCGATCGAACTGAAGCCAGACAATGAGCAGACCCTTTTTGAACTTATAGGTATTTACGAGGCGACCGGCAAACACGAAAAGATTGTCCAAACCTACAACAAGATTCTGGCCGACGATCCTGACAATCTCAAAGCGGCCATTGGGCTTGGTCGTTCATACCTGAAGGTTGGCCGGTCCGACGAGGCCCAGAATGTATTCGAGGAGCTAAAGCTTCGAAGCAAAGGCAATCCGCACGTTGTCAAGCAGATCGCCCTCATATATCTGGACGAGAAAAGGTACGAAGAAGCATCTGAAACCTTCCAGTTCCTTCTGAAGGATGATGCAGACAGGGCTGAGCTTCATTACTTCCTTGGGATGGCATTGGAGGGGCTCGATAAGAAAGAGAAAGCGATCGCATCCTTTGAAAGGATTCCCGAAACGTCGTCATACCATCGGAGTGCTATAGTTCATCTTGGATTCCTGTACAACGAGCAAGGTGAGTCTGAAAAGGCAATCCGAGTGATGAATGAAGCTGTTGAAAAGGAGCCCAATGAGCCCGAGCTTTATCTGTTCTTGGGTGCCTTGTATGAAGAGATGAAATCATATGACAAGGCGGTGGTCTTCCTTAAGAAGGGATTAGAACTTCAAGCTGACACTGCGAGGCTCCGTTTTCGACTCGGTGTGGTTTACGATAAGGCCGGTGATAAGGATGCCTGCATAGAAGAAATGAAAGCGGTCATTGATGCAGACCCAACCCACGCCCAGGCCCTAAACTATTTGGGTTACACTTACGCAGAGCTTGGCACAAATCTCGACGAGGCTGAAAGCTTGATCAAAAGGGCCATCGAACAGGAGCCGGACGATGGGTACATTATAGACAGCCTAGGGTGGGTATATTACAAAAAAGGGTTTTACAAAAAGGCTATCAAGTTTCTCGGGGAGGCGACTAGGTTGGTTCCCGAGGATCCCACCATTTTGGAACATCTGGGTGATGCTTATATGAAGGTGGACAATCTTCAAAAGGGCTTGGAATACTACAATAAGGCCCTGGAAAAAAAAGAGGAAGAGACAAAGGCGCTTGAACAGAAGATACAATCCGTTGAGAAACAGCTGGGCCGGGAGGCATAGTTACACCCTATTCATCGTTGCGACCTTCCTTTTTCCATTCTTCCTCCATGGATGTGCCCCGAAACCCAAAGCCGTCTTGACTCAGGCCATACCGGATGTCGACCGGGTTGTGGCGTCTCTGAGACAGTGCGAAAACAATCTCAGGACTTTCAGGGGAGTGGGCAAGTTCAAGGCGATTCGCGGGACCGGCGCGAAGATTTCCCGTTTAGTGTGGATCGGATCTCAACCCCGGAACCTGCGAGTGGAGACATTGGGACCATGGGGTCAGCCGGTCCTGACCTTTGTCATAAATGGATCGGATTTTGTAGTCCATTCCCGTCCAGACAATCACTATTTCAGAGGAGATGCCACTGTCGGCAATCTTTCACGTTTTGCATCCATACCTGTAAGAGCCGATGATCTCTTTAGGCTCTTGTCCGGTCAACCCCCAATCCTCCCGTTTCACCACGCCAAGGTTCGCATATCCTCGGCGGACGGTGGATGGCTCCTAAACCTTTATGGAAAATGGGGCCGCCTGGTTGAAAAGATTTGGCTGCAGGATGATGCAAAGACTGTCGAACGGGTTGAGGTGTTGGACGAATGGGGTGAGCTACAATACAGAATTGTATTCAGTGAATTTCACCAGACGGAATCCTTCAGGCTTCCTCACAACATTGCGATCTCAGACCCAGAGGGGCCGGTTTGGTCGCTTATGGTCGAAAGGTTCTGGATCAATGTTGCCATTCCTGACGGGGCTTATACCCTGGAGGTTTCCGGTGCCAGGATAACAGATCTCGATTCCTAAAGAGAGCTGCGGGGAGCTTCCATGAAGCTCCTATGCCTGCGGGCTAGGTCCGGGCTGGGGATGGAAAACCATTCAACTACTCAACCACTTAACGACTTAACCGTATACATGAGATTTGCTGCTGACCGAATGCTTGGAAAGCTGGCCAAATGGCTTCGTATGCTTGGCTACGACACACTCTATTCACGTACACTGTCCGACGACAGATTTCTTGAATTGGCAGAACAGGGACGAATTCTTTTGTCACGGAATACTCGGATTGTGGGCAAGATGGCATCAAACAGATTGATCATTGTGAGGGGAAACGACCCCAAGATGCAACTTAAAGGTCTTGTCCGTCTGCTCGGTCTAAGACCCAATCCAAATGACTTTTTTAGTCGTTGCATAGTCTGCAATGGGCTTATTGAGCCTGTTGAGCCCCGGGATGTGGCCGGCAAAGTACCTGACTATATATGGACTGGTCACGACAAATTTTCCGAATGTACGTCCTGTGGAAAGATCTACTGGCCAGGAAGCCACTTGGAACGGAGTCGCAGGGAAATAGAGCGGCTCTTGAGCGTGTGAGACAGAAGGCTCTTCTTTTGAAATGAGAGCTTGACGCAGAGACAAACGTAGAATCGGAGACGACAAGTCGGAGAACCCAAGTCGAGAACTGGGATGTGGATAACAACTAACCAATAAGGGCTAACGATTATGAAGCTTTCAATTGTCATTCCTGTATACAATGAAAGAGGGACCGTTGACGAAATCTTGAAGCGAGTCGGATCAATTGCTCAAGACAAAGAGATCATTGTGGTTGACGACGGGTCTACTGATGGAACCACGGAATGGCTTAAAGAGAGCGCGGGGGAGGGTGTGCAAGTTCTCTTTCATCAAAAGAACAGAGGCAAAGGTGCTGCTCTGAGAACCGGTTTTGAGAAGGTTACCGGCGATATTGTCATTATTCAAGATGCTGATCTGGAATATGATCCGGGAGAATACGGTCGTCTAATAGGACCCATACTTGACGGCCGTGCAGACGTAGTTTATGGCTGCAGGTTTACAGGTGGGCCACAACGTGTCCTCTTCTTTTGGCACTACGTTGGGAATAAGTTCCTGACACTTCTATCCGATATGCTCACCAACCTGAATCTCTCTGATATGGAGACTTGTTATAAGGTCTTCCGGGCTGACCTGCTAAGAAAAATAACAATTAAGTCTAACCGATTCGGATTTGAGCCCGAGATCACAGCAAGATTTGCTAAGCTGAAATGTCGCATATACGAGGTCCCGATATCTTACAGTGGGAGGACTTATGATGAGGGGAAGAAGATTACCTGGAGGGATGGCATGGCAGCGCTCTTTCACATAATAAGATTCAAATTCTTTGACTAACGTGGTTTCCCAATACAGTAAAGAATCCTGGCCCACAGGACCAGGCTTTGATTTCACCCCATAGGGGTGCAGTACAAATCGCCGACAAACATGCTGAAATGTTGGAACAATGGA
>SDBU01010277.1_pt1 | contig 10395 bp, 8 predicted proteins | sample 2277071 | NCBI WGS metagenome assembly SDBU01 (sample SAMN10397929, study PRJNA504765) | marine sediment metagenome | isolation source: marine sediment core GS08_GC12, 126 cmbsf | place: Arctic Ocean: Gakkel Ridge, Loki's castle | collected 2008 | reverse complement strand
AAAGAGCATTATCAGGTAGTCTCTGGTCGGGTCAAGCTGCCATAGCTGATTGCTGAAGCTGATGAGGTGAAACTGTAAAAATAGCTGGTCAAAACCTAGTAGTGTCCCTAACCCTAGAGCTAGTATCAGAACCAGGGTGATGCTGCTCCCAGCCACCCCCCCCCACGCCAATCTCTGCCAGTATGCTCTCCTACGCCAGAAAAGGCAAACCCCAGCATAGCCTAAAGCATAAAGCAGTGTACCCAGTAAAACCCAGTAATCCAGCCAAATCAGCCCCTTGACATCCCTGAGATGAATTATCTCACGCTGGTTGAACAGCTTGAATGGCTTGCCATCCTTCACAACGGTAAGGCTAATATACTCCTCGTCTGAGTTAAAATAGTTAATTAACCCGGCGGCTACATTCTCTAGCTCCGAATCAGCCAAGCCAGTGGTGGAGCCAATATCATATTTATGGAAGCCGTATCTATACAGCCAGAAGCTGTTGGCTGTCCAGCCAATACTGGCTGTTAGCAGCAGGATAGGCAGACAGAGTATAAAAACCCATTTAGCGGTAGTACTAAGAATTTTCAACTTTTATCCTCACTGAGATTTTACATTGTTAAGGCTAAAAAGAATAGTATTTTATCTACCTCACCCCTCGAAGAGTCTTCGACCTTTGTCCCTCTCTCCTTGAAAGAGGGAAGTGCAGAAATTATGTTAAGTAATAGACGACTTGACAAATTAGAACAAATGTACTTATACTAAATCCGATAGCCAAAATTAGGCATCATTTTCGAAGTGTGGAGTTTATGTTTTAAACATGCTATTATTGGGCAACCTACAATTGAAGCTGTAACTTATGAGGCGTTTAGTTGCATCGAGAAGAGTTAAAGGAACTGCACTGTATTACACCTATAGCGAATATTCCCTCGATACTCTCTATAGGTTTATTATCATACAACGGAGCAAAGAAAGTGAAACACCAAACCTGTGCTAATGAAGAAGTGCAAGGGCGGAGGGAGCAGGTAGTTATACCATCAGGTGGGCGTCTCCACGATTATGCAAATTTATATTTCTTTGCAAGGAATCCCATGATGTATTATCTGCTCAATGAGGGCCAAAAAGATCATAAAGAATTAGTTGTCCTAAGTGTTTCCACAGATGTGATGGATATACCAGGAGTAATAATCTCTGACAGAAATGCCTCACGCGAACTTGCTCTTTTTAGGCCCGCTCCAAAAGGCTTAGGAATGATTGACAGGGATATGATTTATGCTGAATACTGGACTCACGATAATGCAATAGAGACGTATAACCATCAAGGAATAATGTGCTCCGAAGTGTTAGTACCTCGGAAAGTAGATTTTAAATACATCCTTAAGGTTTATGTTTCGTGCGAAGAAAGTCTGATGAATCTGATAGAGGTTAGAGCTTCGGCTAAAAGCAATATCGACGTAATCAAGGATGGTCATTTATTTTTTCGTTAGAGGTTAATGATGGTTGAAGTATTAATTGGAGATATCTTGGATTCAAAAGCACAGACCCTAGTAAATACAGTTAATTGTGTTGGAGTTATGGGTAAAGGGATAGCTTTGAAATTCAAAAACCGATTCCCGCCCATGTACAAGGACTATTCAAAACGGTGTAGACTGGGTGAGGTCAAGCTAGGACAACCGCACCTTTATCGTGAACTTACTCCGCCCTGGATAATCAATTTCCCAACAAAAGATCACTGGCGACAGGTTGCGAACCTAGATGCAATTATCGAGGGTATGGAGTATATTGTCGAGCATTATGAAGAATGGGGGATTACGTCGATTGCAGTTCCTCCATTAGGATGTGGTGAAGGCCAACTAGAATGGCGGATAGTAGGTCCAACAATGTATCGCTACTTAATGAAACTAGATATACCGGTCGAGTTTTATGCCCCGTATGGAACTCCTGTGGTAGAAACGCAAAGTAGTTATTTATCGCAATCCTCACAGCCATTAATCGCTGACGCTTCGGAAGGATCGCATAAAGTTAATCCTGATTGGGTCGTAATAGTTGAAATTCTCTCGCGTATAGAAAAAGAACCGTATCACAGGCCGGTAGGCCGAACAATGTTTCAAAAAATCGTGTATTTCGCCACGGAAGAAGGGCTAGAAACAAATTTAGAGTATGCCGCTGGCAGCTACGGGCCTTTCGCTAAAAGTTTAAAATTGAATATTTCAAAATTGGTAAATAACGGATTAATAACTGAGCAACGGTATGGTCAGATGATTGAGGTGAAGACGGGCAGGACATTCAATGATGCGCGTGAAGCGTATCGAAAAATGATTGCCGAAAAGGAATCAATAATAGACCTTGTTGCAACCCTTTTTCTTCGTATGAATACGCATCAAGCTGAATTAGCAGCTACAGTTCATTACGCATCTAATCAAATCGCCCTTTCGAGTAAACAAAAACCCACAGAAAATCAAGTATTGGATTACGTGGTGCAATGGAAACAGAAAAGACGCCCACCTTTGCACGAAAATGAAATTGCGCTCACAATTCGAAACTTGGCATCACTAGGATGGTTAAAGGTTAAACCGAGTAAAGAACTTCCTTTACCCGATGATATTGCCTGTATAACGTAGCCAGTTGAAAAGTTATTATACCTTCCTAGTGCAAGCTCTAGCTCTCTCAATGTGGCCAGCGTTTACCTCGGCTAGCGATGTGATCGCTAAAGATAGAACACTCATCAGACAATGGAGGCGCACCTTAGTCAGTCCTCGATGGCAATGAGTATTCAATCTGCGGTGTTCCTTTAGTTTCGAGTTGACCTTCTCCACAGCGGTTCTCTTCGAGTATATCTCATTCCATTCTTCACTATCTCGGGGAATCGAGCACAGCTTGCGGTATTCCCACAACGGCCTAATCCAAATAGCTTTCACCGAGCATTGATTATGCAAAGGGCAATCAGCTCTGCTTGCCTTGTAAGGGCAGACGTATCTTATTCCCTTTTTCTTATCGTGGTCTTTCAATAGAAGGGGCGACCCGGATTGGCAATGCGGAATGCCCAGTTCATCAATTAAATACTTACCGTCGCTTTGCTCTTTCCCCCTCATCTTGATGATTGGAATTGACCCCATGTCATGAATGGCCTTATAGTTATATCCAGCATCGTACCCTTTGTCCGCCGCTACGTGCCAAGGGCTAAACCGATGAATCCCCAGAAATTATTATGTTGGTATCCTTGCGCATGCTCTTTGGCCTACTTTTGGGGGACTGTTAATGGTTGGAGCATCGGGCTGCATGTTGTACGGAGCACTGTTTTTAGGGAAAGACTGGTTTAGTTAAATCATAGTGGACCATAGTGTGTTAATCTACACCACCAGAGGCTCCCTTCTTATAATGCTTCGTTTTTAAGGTAAATCCAACTCTAAAAAAATACCCCCAAAACTTCCCCCTGTGTTATAATTTACTAAAGTCATGTTTACTCACCTTCATATTCACACTGAGTATAGTCTGCTTGATGGCATGTGCCGTATTCCTCAGCTGGTATCACGAGCCAAAGAGCTGGGGATGGACAGCCTGGCAATAACTGACCACGGCGTTATGTATGGCGCTATTCAATTCTACCTGGCAGCTAAAGAGGCAGGCATAAAACCTATCATTGGCTGTGAGGTTTATATAGCTCAAGATAGCCACTCTAGTCGCAGTGTTGGTGATAAAAAAAACTACCACCTTATTCTGCTAGCCAAAGACCAGACGGGATACAACAATTTAATTCAGCTCACCACCAAGGCGCACCTTGAGGGCTTCTACTACAAGCCGCGGATGGATAGAGAGCTTCTTAAGCAGTATCATCAGGGTCTTATTGCCTTCTCTGGATGTATTGCCGGTGAGGTTCCCCAACTAATTCTACAGGGACGGCTTGATGAGGCGAAACAGGTTGCTTTGTGGTATAAACAAACATTTGGTGATTTCTACCTGGAGATACAGAGGCACCCCATTCCTGAACTGGAGCAGATAAATCAGGGTCTCATAGCTATGAGCATTGAGTTAGATATTCCACTGGTGGCAACTAACGATGTCCACTACATCAACCAGGAGGATGCCTCAACCCATGACCTGCTACTGTGTATCGGCACCAACTCTTCCATCCATGATGACAAGAGAGTGAAGATGGCAGGGGACTTTTTCTATCTCAAGAGCCCCGAGGAGATGACTGAGCTTTACCGCGACATTCCTCAAGCTATCGAGAACACAGAGCGTATTGCCGAGATGTGTAATCTCAAGCTTGAGTTTGGACGCCTTCACCTCCCTGAAATAGAACTACCTGAAGAGAAGACCGCCGACCAATTTCTGGCTGACCTTTGTTATGAGGGCCTGCCAAGATATTATCCTGAATCTACTCCCGAAACAAAGCAGCGGCTTGATTATGAGCTGGAGGTAATAAAAAAGACTGAATTTGCCAACTACTTCCTTGTTGTCTGGGACATCATCTCCTTTGTTAAGGAGCACGATATATTATTCGGGGTTAGAGGTAGTGCTGCTGCCAGTATTGTCCTTCACTGCCTGGATATCACTGAGGTTGATCCTATTGAGAATAAGCTAGTCTTTGAGCGCTTTCTCAATCTGGAGCGTCAAGAACTGCCAGATATAGATTTAGACTTTGAGGATGACCGTCGTGATGAAGTCATCACCTATGTATCACAAAAATACGGACAAGACCATGTTGCCCAGATTATTACCTTTGGCACACTTGGTGCCAAGGCTGCCCTCAGAGATGTGGGTCGAGCTTTGGGTATGCCCTATAGTGATGTTGATCGTGTAGCCAGGCTGGTTCCCTTTGCCGTCGGTATGACGTTAACTCGAGCCTTGGATGAGAATAGTGAACTGAGGAGTATCTACCATGAGGATGCTGTAATCCATAACCTGGTTGATTCAGCCAAGCGGGTAGAGGGTATTGCTCGCCATGCCAGCACTCATGCTGCCGGTGTAGTTATTTCTAAAGAGGCCCTGACCAGATATGTTCCTCTGCATCGAGTAAGCAAGGGTAACGATGAAGCAGCCGTTATGACCCAGTTCACTATGGAAGACATTGCTCAGATTGGCCTTTTGAAGATGGACTTCCTCGGTCTGGCTAACCTCACTATCTTGGGTAAAGCAAAAGAGATTATTCACCAAAACCTCGGTATCGATATTGACCTGCACCATATCCCCACGAATAACGCCAAGACATTTGACCTGTTGTCCTCGGGGGAAACTACCGGGGTGTTTCAACTGGAGGGGGCTGGCATGCGCCGCTACATCAAGGAGCTCAAACCAACCATCTTCAGTGATATTGCGGCTATGGTAGCTCTGTATCGCCCCGGGCCTATGGAGCACATCCCTACCTTCATTAAAGCCAAGCATGGTATTGAGCCTATCCATTATCCCCACCCTGCTCTGGCCGGCATTCTTGAGGAAACCTACGGGGTGATTGTATATCAAGAACAGGTGCTGTTTATCGTGCAAGCCCTCGCTGGTTACAGCCTGGGGCAGGCTGACATCTTCCGCAAGGCAATGGGCAAGAAGATTTCCGAGGTTATGAAGAAAGAGAAGCGTAACTTTATGGCTGGAGCCAAGAAGGGAGGGTTTTCTACTGAGGTAGCCAGTGAGGTCTTTGCCCTTATTGAGCCCTTTGCTGGCTATGCCTTCAATAAAGCTCATGCTGTCAGCTATGCTCTTATTGCTTATCAAACTGCCTATCTCAAGGCAAACTACCCGGCAGAATATATTACCGCTTTGCTGATTACCAATGCTGGACAGCCGGAGAAGGTGGCTAGTGCTGTTGCCGAATGCCGTCGTCTGGGCATTACAGTGCTACCGCCTGACACAAACCGTAGTCAAGCTACCTTTTCTATAGAAAAGGAGGTAAATAATGTCTCAGCCATTCGTTTTGGGTTAACCGCTATCAAGAATGTAGGGCTTGGAGCAATAGAGCCCATCATCACTGAGCGCAATAAGGGAGGTGATTTTAAGTCTATTGAAGACCTTTGCCGTCGTTGCGACCTGCATGGGGTGAACAAGCGGGTGATGGAGAGCCTGATTAAGGCTGGAGCCCTGGATTCTTTGGGTGACCGGGGCACGCTACTTCATAACATTAATAGTATCCTATCTCTGGCACAACGGGAGCAGCGTTTGCGAGAAACAGGACAATCCACGATGTTTGACCTATGGGGGGAGACAATGCCGGTTCCAATGTCTCGCCTCAACCTTGAAGCAGCCGGCATTTCTGTCAAGGAGAAGCTAACCTGGGAGAGGGATATGATGGGAGTCTACCTTTCTGAGCATCCCTTCAGCTCATTTGCCGGTAAGCCGGCTCCAGAAAATACCATCCTATGTGGTCAGATTGATGCTGAGCTAGCAGGGCAAACCGTGGTGGTAGCTGGGATGGTTGACTCGGTTAACTATCTATTTACAAAGGACCGCCGTCCCTTTGCCAGTGCGGTTCTGGAAGACCTTGATGGTAGGGTTGAGGTTATGGTCTGGCCCAAGGTCTATGAGAGTACCAGAGAGCTATGGCAGGAGGGGAATATATTATTGGTTGAAGGTAAGGTGAGGCTAAGGGACGATAAAGTGCAGCTGAGCTGCGATAGTGTGCGCCACTACCAACCAGAAGCAACTCAGAGTGAAGAAGTGGCTACTCCCGAACCTGATGAGACGATGCTGGTAGCTGAGGAAACTCCAGCCGACACTGCCCTAACAAAAAGCCACCGACTGGTAATCAGCCTCACTCAGACCAGTGATGAGGATAGCGATGTAGCCTCTCTGCGTAAATTGATTGACACTCTCAAGGACTTCCCCGGAGAGGATGAGGTTAGCCTGCGTCTTGAAAATGGGGAGAAGATAGATAAGCTTAAGCTTGCCAACACCAGCTACTGCCCTGAACTTCACCAGCGGCTGGTAGAGCTGGTGGGTGAAGATGGGCTAAGGATAGAGACCAGCACCTGAAACAGAAGAAGCTATTTATAGTAACTTGTTTCATAAACGATATGAGATGTTGATGAAAAATTATTTATCTGAATTTGAAGATGTTGTCACATCTATATATGGTGTATATCTTATGTCTACACAAGGATTTCACTTGCTAGCTAAGGAGCTTACCAATATTCAACTTACCACAATAAATCAATTTAGGAGTACCCGCCCAGAACTTGCATCTATTCAATATTTAGATTCTACAACGTATATATTTGGAAAAGGTGATCCTAATTTACCCAACTCGATAGAATTATATAGATGTACACAGGGAGAATATAAGGAACGAAATAGTGAAAAAGGTACAAATTTTCGCTTTATTGGGAACATGTGCGTTATCGCAATATATCAATATTGGGAAGATTATTTCCGCCAAAAGATAGCAAATCTCTTAAATAAAACGAACAAGAATGAATTAACATCTGACATAATGGGAGACCTGAAAATTTTACGTCGCTCAATCATCCATCATAGGAGTATTGCTCTAAAGGAAGTCGAAAACTGCAAACTACTCCGTTGGTTCCAAAAGGGCGATGACATATTTATCGACAAGAAGATGATGGAGTATATCGTTTTCCAAGTTAAGTCCTATTTGCGAGTACTACGTTAATCCGAGCCTTTGTTCACTGCGCATCTTATAACTGGTTTTGCTTAGATTTGAATAAGGGCGTTTAAGAGGGGCGAAGCCCCTCTTTTTACTATTCTTCCCCCTCTCCTTTGAAGGAGAGGGGGATACAGGGGGTGAGGTAGATAAAAACCTCAGTCTAGAAACCTTTATTGCTTAGTGCTAAAATATGTAAAGAGGAAAATACAGATGCCTTCAGATAATACACCACTAGGACATAGGAAAAGACTACGAGAAAAGTTCATCAAGTCGGGCCTGAAGGGCTTTCATGACTACGAAATTATTGAGTTGCTCTTAAGTCTGGGCACACCCCGTAGGGACTGTAAACAACAGGCAAAGGAGACAATAAAAAAATTCAAAACTCTTAGAGGTGTTCTGGAAGCTCCCCCTGAAGAGTTACAGCAAATAGATGGAATTGGTTCCCATAGTGCCTTTGGTATCAAGCTGGTGCAGGAAGTAGCCAGGGAATTCCTTAAGGAAAAAATTATTGATAAACCTATCTATAAGTCAGCCCAGGAGATTTTTGATTATCTCTACCACTCAATGCGAGACCTCAAGAAAGAGGTCTTCAAGGTTATTTATCTAAATAGCCAAAGCCAGATTATTGAAATAGCCGACCTCTTTGAAGGGACAATCAATAGTGGCGTTATCTCCTCCCGTGAGGTTATAGAAAGTGCTATCAAGAATGGTGCCGTCTCGCTGATATTTGCTCATAACCATCCCTCAGGCAACCCCGAGCCCAGCAAGAGTGACAAAGAGTTAACCAGAGACCTGGTCTATGCCGGAGGTATCATGCGAATCAGGGTCTTGGACCATATTATAATTGGCAACGATAAATACTTTAGCTTTGCCAGCGAAGGACTGATTGAGCAATACGAACTGGATTTCCTGAACCTGAAAATGAGGGGGGTCTCTGAGGCTAAACGAAGACTATACCGAGCTAAACTATCTGCCCCTGAGCTTCCCTGGCACCCATAACCGGCGGCACCAAACCCCAATTAGTACAAGAGTACTAATAATAATCCTTATCCATTTGGCAACAGCCCTTAATTTTTGTCTTTAATTAATATAAGAATGTTATTAACAATACCTCATTTTACCTTACTATATTTAACTTAACTATTGTCCCCAATTAGCAATTTAGCTGTCTCCATAATAGACAGTTGACACTAACTGAACCTTAATAGTACTATCGTACTGGTGTATATATACTCTTGACTTCGGACTTAGGTTTAATTGGACTACAGTAGACAATTATGGACAATAGATGCTAATTGTGCCTTAAAATACCTAGTCAGACTAGGATATAATTAGCTGCTGTTGAAGTAAAGGAGGTAGAAAATGGCTGCCAAAAACCAAAGTATCCTGATTGTTGATGATGAACAGGTGGTATGTGACCTTCTCTACGAGGACCTAAGTGAGCAGGGCTATCTATGCACTACCGTTCTCAACGGTGATGACGCCCAAGCCAAACTGGTAACACAGGACTTCGATGTAGTTTTGTTGGATATCAGGCTACCTGGAATGTCCGGCATGGAGATATTACGGGAGATATGGTTAAATCATGGCAAAACGGCGACCATTATGATAACAGCCGTCAATGACGTTGATACTGCTGTTGAGGCTATGAAGCTAGGAGCTCAAGACTATATTGTCAAACCATTTGACCTGGATAGAGTGAATACCAGTATAAGCACCGCCTTAGAGACCAAACAGGCTGCTGATAGACCCTCTACTCAAATAGATGCTATCGCCACTGGCGTAGAAGCAAAACTTGACCCGTTTTCCGCTTACTCAAAGGTGGTGACCCAAAGCACCCTTAATATTGCCCAGCGGCTTGGTATAGCTGAGGAGGAAATTCAGAGGTGGGCAGCGGCAAAAGCAACCCTTGATTCCGAGAGGGAGAAGACAGTCAAATCTACACTAAGTAAAACCAAGTGAACTGCCTGGGGCACAGTTGATATAATAGAATTGCATCAGTGCCTGCGAAATCTTAAGAATCACCGAATTGAGGGAGGCTATTTGACAAAACTTATGACTGTTGAGGAGGTGGCTGGCTATTTGCGAGTCACCGAGAAGACCGTATATAGGCTGCTAAGGAGAGGGCGTATCCCGGCAGCCAAGGTGGGTCATCTGTGGAGGTTTGACCAGGACTCAATTGATGAGTGGCTACATCAAAACTCGGTCGGAGTCAAGGCAAACATCCTTGTTATCGATGACGAAGAGACAATTCGGGCACTGTTCAAGGAGACTTTGGAGGAGTTGGGACATAGTGTGATAGTTGCTGAGAATGGTTCTGAAGGATTAGAACTGGTGAAGCAAAGGGACTTTGACCTGGTTTTTCTTGACCTCAAAATGCCAGGAATAGATGGAGTCGAGCTTTTACGTCAGATAAAAACCATCAAACCCAAATTACCAGTAACCATCATCACTGGCTATCCCGATAGTGATATGATGGCACGGATTCTGGCGCAGGGTCCTTTTGGGTTTATGAGTAAGCCTTTTGGTGAATCAGACATCCAGGCAGCAATTGCTAACTTTCTGCGTATCACTCAGAGGGGGAGATGAATTCTCAATAAGAGGGGGGGGGGTATCATGTCACCAGTTAAAGATAAGCCGAAAGAGCAACTGATAAAAGAACTGGCAAGGTTGCGCCAGCGAAATACCGAGCTGGCATTATTAGAAATCGAGCGCAGGCAGGCGGAGGAGCAGCTACGTCTTCAAAGTGAAATCATAGTGAATATGTCCGAGGGTGTCTACCTTGTTCGAGCCGATAATGATGTGATTGTATACAC
>SDBU01010276.1_pt1 | contig 10395 bp, 7 predicted proteins | sample 2277071 | NCBI WGS metagenome assembly SDBU01 (sample SAMN10397929, study PRJNA504765) | marine sediment metagenome | isolation source: marine sediment core GS08_GC12, 126 cmbsf | place: Arctic Ocean: Gakkel Ridge, Loki's castle | collected 2008 | reverse complement strand
CCTGACGGTATCCCGTGTTAGCCGCTCCTTCCCAGCCTCCATGAAGTCCTTGGTCCAGGCGTAGTAGGCTCCCGGCTTGATGCCTTCCCGGCGACAGAGATCATTGACTGCCATTTCCCGACGGAACCCTTCCAGTACAATACGGACCTTCTCTTCCGGGGTGTACTTCCTCCTGGCTGCTACTCTAACTTGCTGCATAAAGCCCTTGGTTTGCTGGCTTCTGGCCTCAGCAGCATCTGCTTTGTCTTTGTTTTCCTTGGACACACTTAGCTCCTTTCATTACTTTGTTAGTCTACTGCCTCTCAGGAGCTTGTGCCACCTCTCTGGAGTCTTCGGTTTTAGTGGCCCTATTTGTGTCCCATTATCGCTGACGGTCTACAGGCGCCTGATACCCTGCAAAAGATGGCTGCTTTCATATTATTTTCACCTTAAATTACTTACATAGGAAAGGGCGTATTAATATAAAATAAACTGAAGCTAAAAACCAAAGTCCCGCAATAATTCTGGGAACCCATACCATTAAATCTCTGACATGAATACGTTCTTTCAATATTTCGTTATAAGTTGCGGAATTAATATCGGGACTCCAAGTTAAATCCGCTTGAATTTCAAGTGTTTTTTCAAGTTTACTTATAATTTTCTCACAGTAGTCAATCCATTTTATCCCTCGGTTTTGTATTTTCCACCATACAAGCGACAACACAAAACCAACAAAACATATAATAAATCCCGCAATATTACTAGAGAGTAATTCGCCATCCGGAAATAGCGCAACTAGTAGTATGGCGGTGGTAGCACAAAATATACCGAATATTGTCCAATCGACTTGGTCTTCGGAACTACGGGCATTCATTAAATTCTGAAGTTGACTCTCTAAATTAGGACTCATCTTATTCCCTCACCTTCCTTTGTGGACCAGATTGCTTTACCTTTATCTTATTCCAATAAGGGCTACGGCATTTTTTATTAGCACAATACTTTGGTGGCTCCGGTCTTCTCGGATACCATTCATAACCACACCTTAGGCATTTCAATAACTCAATACTCATAGTATTATACTATGCACAAGTGCAAAGTAATGTCAAGTCCTTTTATTTTCCTGAAATTCCCTTACCATAGCATCCAGCATGCTAACAAAATCGTTAAACGGCATGCTCAGTAGTTTGTTTATAGTCTTTTCGGGTAGGCTATCCTGCCAGGTGTTCAACTCTGCTAAGAATAGGTCATAATTAGGCAGATAACGAGCTGCAAGACTCAACCACTTCCTACCTTTAGGCTCTAATCGGTAGGCATAGTCGCCGCCGTATTCAATAGCCCCTCGGGCAAGGTAGCCGAAGCGGACCCAACGGCATAAGGTTCTACCCAGGCTGTGGTAGCCTATACCGGTGAGCAGGCAAAGCTGCCGGGATGTCCATACCTCTTTGCCCATAGCAGCGAAGCACTTGGCCTTAGAAGCACCATAACGCCCATGCTTAACAAGTAGCTTGCTTTGATACACTCTAACCATTATTCACCTCCCATACAGGGCAATAACCACAACGGTAGGGGTGCCGCGGTAGGTGTAGTATATTTATATAAACAATAATTACTATTAACTTACTATCAAGAAGAAAACCATTGAAAACCCCTGTTTTACCCCTCTTTTTGTGTTGTAAACAGGTAAATTCGCCCCGATAATTCCTTAAACTTTCGTGCGTAAGATAAGGTACCCACTCACCACCTGATTTACTATGGCATGGTATCATTGTTGTTTAACCCCCCTTATTTGGGCTAATCCGTGTTGTAAACGCGCTACTTTAGCCTGGTAGTTTTGGCCATAATCGCGTAAGTACAACCAGTACATACCCTTCTTTTGTTCCTTGTTATCCTCTTTCTCAAGGCCCTCAGCCCACTTAGCTACTGCCAGGGCAGCCCATACCGAGGGTGTATCCTTTATCTGTTTACAGCAGTGCATAGCTATAACCTCATATACAGGTATGGGTATCCTACAACTTATAACAACAGTGGGTGGTGCTATGCTGCCCTTCTTCATCCTAAACTTACCTGCCAGGGTGTTATAGGCGCACTCAGTAAGTGCCATCCCTAACATCCCACCACGGCTATTGAAGTGATGCGTATGCGCTAGCTGGCCGAGATATTCTGACCATCCCTGGGGCATCCTGAATGTTATCGTGGTCGTCACGGCCCTAGCTCCTCCTATCATGTTGATATTCAAAACCCAAGGCTATAAATGTCCTGTTCAAGCGCCAGTAGAGACGCCATATTCTACGGCTACGTCTAACATAGCGGTGTATACTTTTCTTCCTATGTAGCTGGTGTGACCTCGTACCTATTTTCTTCATTGCCTAAAATCGTTCCTTTTTTAATCAGAAGTGCCACGTTAGGACATCAGGCGTAATGATTAACGGATCTGCAAGGACAACAATGGCGGTATATACCCGTGGGTGATTTGTTTAAAAACAGAGTGCATTTTAAAATATATTTGCTCGCACTCATCTGATTACTATCCCATTCATATGATTAATTAGCGGCAATAAGCGCAAGCGCATTCATTAAATATTGCTTTGAAAATGGCAGGTCAATATCAGTCGAAAGGTTACTCCAACGCTGAGTTTCAAACCATTTTTGAAACTCTTGTACTGAAGCCCATAATTGTGAGTTTGAAGATATGACTAAATATATTAGTACGCATATTCGGTCGACTGATTCAATAAGCGACGAGTCAATAGATAGCTTTTTTTTACGATTCCCATGCACTATAGTACTTCTGACCTTATAAAACCAGCGTATAATATTATTCAATTGTTGGCGAGTGTCTGGATCTGGAGAGAGAATGTATGCCACCCTCTCTGATAGAGACCGAGCTAGATTCTCCGAATCGGCGAAGATTAGCAATGTCTCTAGAGCGATTGATGTTTTAACGATTGAGGCATATATTGATGGTTCACGTCGCGACTCAAATAACCAATCTATTGATGAACTCACACGCTTGGCAAGCTCATTATTAGATAAACAATATTCATATAGCTTTAGGAATCCACACCGTGAGAACCTTTTCTGAAACTTATCATTTATGTTGACCCCATCAGTAACAGACGGCCTTTGCGATTTTGATGATATATATTGGGTTCGACTTCCAATAATAACATCCAGCTCATTTCCGGGTTTTAGGCTAATTCCTAGTTTTTTAAGTAGTACACTTTTTCGGACAACAAGTGTAGATGAAACAAGTGTTAATTTTTCTATTTTATCTGCCACTTGCTGGACTTCTTCTCTTATATCTCTCGGGTCTCCATCCCGGTATACCTCGATAACTGTATGATTAGACAACTGTGCGATTCTTTGAATGTAGAAATTATTCTCCCACGAATGGCGAGCGAATACATTTCTTTTCCGAATCATTTCTGACAAATTATTGGCTTCAAAACCGGAGAAATATCGTATACTGCTATTATCGGGGAAAATAATAGGTTTTTCAGCTGAAATCATCCAAGTATTCCGTAAATATCGAGACTGATGAGGTATTAATGGAACCATGGATTCGTTGTTCATCTGTTCTCCACTCTAATCCTTGCATTCAACTTAAAGCGTAGCCCTAACCAAAAAGCCAGTTGAGTAAGAGAGATAATGTTCCTGTTAAAATCGGCAACAAAGTGAGTACTAGCCTCGGCGAAGCCATGTACTTCGCTTTTCCCATGCGTCTATCCCTCTCAGCTCGGAAAACCACGTTCCGCACAATTGGCCACGCACCGAGGGCAAATAAAATGAACCCCAGGGCCAGCGAAGCCAACAAGGCTAAGCGCACATTCGTATAATCAGGTGTAATACTGAACGGAAGCTGCTTTCCAGCTATGATTGCAAAGGCTATACTCAGGGCTAGGAATATCCCTCCTATCGTGTACGCGTACCAGCCACTCGTTTTGTAAAAATTATTACTCCTTTTCACTTTTGCATCCGGATACCATTGATATTGCCACGACAGGTAACCACGCACAACATAATGCTGGTATAAGCCTGCGCCAAGGATAAGAGTCGCGGTAGCAAGGATCCCGCTCCCGAGAGAAAGGAATATAATCGTTTGTGTACTGCCGGGTGATTCGAGACCGAAAGTGACAACGGCAAAAGCAAGGAGCGCCAAGATGCCGAGAACGGCAAAGGCGACAAACCATCTGGTTGTCTTAGCCAAGTCTGTGGCCCAAGCCCAAGCCTCAACTTGTTCCTCGGTAGGTTCTTCAACGTCAGCGATTTCTGCTCGCGAAAGCTGTCGGGTTGCTTGTGCAGGCTTTAAGAGTACTAGGGCCAGCTCTACTGCCGCAGTATTAGTCCGTACCCTGGAATCGACAGCATCTTTCAAAGATCCTACGGCTATCCATAAACGCTCAACCCACTTTGAGTCGTACTTATTCTTGTTGCCCATTACGTGGTCAATGGCCGTATCACCTAATTTAACAAGGGCTGTTGGATCACGTAAGGATTCATTTACTTCCTGGGAACTCGGTAGACTATTGTTATCTGTCCGTCCTTCCAATGCCTTCTCCCTTTCCCCAAGTATTCAGTCGAATTTAAGCTCGTTTTACGGCCATAGGCTCATGGGTGTCATACCAATATGCACTCAGTTACCCTTTAATTTGTTTTCTTTCTCGAAGTCCGACTCTGTTTGCTTGGCACCTTATCTATCTCCGCTTTAATTCTTTCTAGCAAAACCGAGGCTGGCTCATATGAGCGCCTTTCCTGACGGGCTAACTCAGCTTTTTGGAGGTAGCCACTTCTTTCTTTGTAGCATTTTATAATCCCAAATCTACTTCTCTGTCTTCATAACGTGCATGCCTATCGTAATCGTCTGCCAACCCCCGCAAAATACTAGCTGTACGTGGGAATGAAAGCTCTATATTATGAGCATTGTCTCTATACCTGGTCGCTAATTCCTTCTCTTGCCGGCCTCCATCGTATAATCCACGGGAAACAATACCTCGAGAGTTAAACCTTGAAATAGCTAATCCTCTTTCTATCTCACTACTCTTCACCCGCTCAATTACGTTTCTAACAGCTTCATGTGGCCAAATTCCGTCAGCCCCATCGGAACAACGCCCAAGATATTTGCCAATCTGATGGTCCCCCATTTCCCCCCGGCCAGCTTCACTTGACAATTTCCTGGCTTGATCGACCCAATTATTCAGCTTTTCTTGATCAATTACAACTCCTGTACTACCAGGGAGTATTGATATAGAGCGAAATAGCTCAAAGGATGCTGCAGCTCTCTGCTTCTTAAGCTCATCCGATGCTGAATTTCTGTTTTCAATGACACCATCTCTACGTTTATACTGCCACTTTAACAGCTGCACAAAGAAGGAAGGGTCGTTTATCATTATTTCATTAAGGTATCGAGGTTTAATTCTTTCATGAAAGATAGTTAAGAACAAAAACTCTATCTGAGCAATTCTTTCAATAGGCAATTCAGCGCAATCTTGAATATACTCGATTGCACTGATGATATCGTATTGTACAGTATTAATAGAAATGCGTTTGGAATCAGATGGGTCTGTAGCTATTCTCATTAGGATAGTCGCAATGAGTTCACAATCTACTTCGCTTATCCCATTTTTATCCACAAATTGTTGTGCGGCGGCGTCAATGGCTGCTAGTGGTCGGTTATATTCCAATAGCTTGCTGACCACATAGCTAGCCTTGTTTCTTTCTTCAGATTGCAGGAAATATCGATTCATATCTGACCAATAGAGGTGTTGAATTGGCTGATCTTGGTCTTCGACCAGATCAAACATTTTCGAGCATGTGGGCAAACTTAGAAGAAAATATGCTTTCTTGGATTCATCCCAAGCCTTGTTTTTATTGAACAACATTATAGCCCAATCCCAATCGTCCGTGCTTCTGACTGAAATATAATACTGGGCTGCCAAATTCAGATTACACTCACTACCCAGCCAGCCTAGAATATAGGGCACAACTTTCTCTGATAAACTGGATTGGAAGATTGCTAGGCCAACTAATTCAGGGTTATTGCAGCTTAGTGTTAAGTCTTTAATTCCAGAAATCCCCTTTATTTTGAATATCTCCTCGAGAGCCTGAACACGATATCCAGCGATGAGCTTTTCTTCTTCTCTCCAATCGCTTGTACCACGTTCACTCGGTTGAACAAGGTCTGGGTGATATGAATCAAACAGATAGACATTATTCTTCGCGGCGTCTTCAAATTCAAACTTGTGATAGACCATTTCCAGCTTATCAACCAGTTCCATAGGCCAAGCACAATCAGCTTTAGGGAATTGTCTGTGATGAGAAATCTGTCTTCGTAATTCAATTACGACTTTGTCTCTATCTTCATCCGGTAGGTCTTTAGGATTAATGTTCAGCATTCGCCTGATAATATTATCTTGATGGCTTTCAGAATATGAATCGAAATTAGCTATCAAATCGGGGAGTCTTTTTCCTAAATCTTGTTCTGCGGCTTTGAATAATATGTCAACGATTGCATCAACATATTCATAATAGTTTTTAGTTGATACTGTCTCTTCAATATTCTCAGCCCAGTCTCGGTATTCGGGTTTGTTAACACCAGAGGTGAAGCGTGAGTTATTAAGCAGCAAGGAGACCATTAATCTCCAGGCAACATCAGAATGATTAACAAGTAATACCTTTTCGATTATTTCCAAACGTTGTTTTTGATTCGCCTGTGTGTTATTTTTCCAACCCAGGAATATATCAACTAAGGAATTAATAGGCCTGTTACTCCATCTCCCACCGGGATCAATCTCTGAGAGCCGGGCTAAACATAATGCGGTTCTGACTAGATATTCTGGGTTCCAAGAAATAAGTTCGATAGACCAAAGAAGGTCAGCATGCGGACAACTACCAAAGACCCCATTTCCTTCAACCCCAAATAGCTGTGCTATGAGAGGACTCTCCCCCTGGAGAGACTTTTCCAAAGCTTTTAAGAATTCTTCAGGTGCAGCTTCTGCAATGGACTGTAAGGTATGACCTAGAGAGAACCATTTTTTTGCATCTATACTATCCTCAAATACCTGTGCTACCCAGTAACGGACAAGATTTGAGGGCATTTCAGCGCCACACTGCTCTGGAAAGTCATCTCCAAAAGCTGCTAAAAGGGCACAACTATTCGCTAATCCTGACTTGAGGCGTCCGGAGTATATCGGCTTGTCGCCTTTTATTCCGGCTAAGTAACGTTCGTCTGGTGGAAGGTCAAAAGCTGGGTCAGGGTCTGATAGTGCCTGTTTGATTATGGAGCCTAGTCTCTCTAAATGAGTTTTCCTCAAGTGAGGAGCTATTAATAACCACATGTCTATCTTTGAAATAACCTGCCAAACATTCCCAACAAGTCTTAAGGGAGAATCGACTTCTTTAGTGATTTCGTATAAGTGCCTTTCAAAATCTTGGTAGTCTATTCCCGATAGCGCGGACATTATATCTTTATCTGCGTTATTCGTAGAATCCCACTCCGTAGCAAACAAGGATGCAAATAATGTGTCCGTATCCGAGCTGTCAGCCCATGATGGACGGGGTCTATCAATCGGTTTCAGTAAATAATGCCGTAGAATTGGCTCAAAATATCCCTTGGTGTCATTGTAGACCTTTTCTGATTGGTCTTCTGTCAACCCCAACGACTGAGTTGACGTGATGCGATCTTGTCTTGACATTCGTGCTAGGTTTATATCAGATGAGACTGAGGATCGTTTGTCTAAAGCCGAAACCACACTATGTCCTTTGCTCACAGCATTTCCTATATTTCCAGGGGAAAAACTTTGTGGAATTAAAATCAGAGAATGTTTTGATTCAATTAACTGATCCCAAGTTGTTTGGTTTTTAACGATCAATACACGTGTAGTAAGTTCATCTTTTGATTTCAAACAAGCCAGAATGAAGCCATATGCCTCACGTTCGGATAGAGATGCTACTTTCAATAATGAGCTTTCTCCCGATAATCGAGTTAATAATAGTGTGGCTTGCTCTTCCCTGGACGTTAGAAAGAGTTCTGGAGTTAGGGATAGCCCGGAAAAATTCGCAAGTGCACCCCAAGCTTGCTCCAGATCCCAGAGTTCCCCGGATGTTTTACCGATAAGGTTAGCGAACCATCGATGGACTGCGGGACAAAGAGCTAACCAACTTTCCAAATCATCCGCGTTTATTCCTTGTACATCTTTCCACTGGTGTGTAGCCTTTTTCTCCGTTATCCAGGTGTTCTTTTTAAGCCACTGCCTGGACGTAACGAAGACAAACGTTGATTCCAGTGGAGTCAGTGTTTCAGGTTTCTGGATTCGTTTTTGATAATCCCCATCTGCCTTATTCTTTATAGCTGAATTGGTGCCGAATTCCCAGCCAGACTTACCGGTTGGGACAAACGCATTACCCTCCTCCACCTCTAAGAGACCATCCCATCCACCAGTGACAACCGCATCCCCTGATGGAAAAATGATTTCTTTCGGATTAGATGAAGCCTGAATTAGTTTCTTAACGAGAAGTGGTAATACTTCCTCTGCTCTTCGTTTATTTGAAGTAGTCCACAGTTTAATATCATTCGATTTAACAAACCAACCTGACATATTTTTCTCCATTCATCATTACCTCGTAGAGTTCTTCTGAGAGATATTATACTCCTTATCCTCAAAGAATAAGAGAAATATACTTATTGTTCTTTGAAAACGTTCCTTTTTTGTCTCATAGCTTCACGCGTAGCGTTCAGGCGTGAAAACTAGCGCACCTTTTTATAAATGGTGTCGATGGTACCACCGCAACGCCGTTGTAGAATCATACAAATTGGTTAACTGTTTCCTTTAGTATAGTGATTTAGTAAGATGTGGTAGAATGTACTCAAATCAGTACAGCAGTTTCAAAGAGAAAATGGATTGAACCGATAGAAAAGCTGCGATGAGTAGAACATTCCAGCCGTGACTATTGGGGGGCATAGTGGCAGAAGCGCAAGCAACAGATCAGATGAGGGTAACCACATTACTGGATAAATACCTGAAATGGGTGGATGCTGATGCAATCAAATTCCTTAAGGAAAAAGAACGGAAAACGGAAGTTAAGCAGTGCATAGGAGATCTTCGGCCCATCATGGAAAAAATAGAAAACGGAGTCGAAGAGGAAGGCCGGCTTTGGTACAAAGCCCATACGGAGGGCCGAAAACTCTGGGAAACACTGGCCAAGTATGCTTTGAGAGACATCGAACCGACATCAAAGGGGAATTCCACCTTATATAGCTTCCTTAGTGCAGCCACTGAATTCGAGGACATACTGTATGGCTTAGAATCCTTCTATCGAGACCATACCCTTCATTCACTGTGGGTATATTTAATAGGAGAGTATATCCTACGAGAAAAACTCAAGAGCACAGACATACGTAAGAAGCCTGAGTGGTACTTATATAACGACATTAGCGAGGATGAGGATAAGATTTCAATACCGAAAGTTCTGGTAAAGTACTCAAGCGTTAAAGCAAATATTCTTGCCAAAGTAGTCACAAGGTACACAGACGCTATATGGTGTATCATGGCTCTATGCCATGATTTAGGATATTCACTGGAAAAGCTTAGTAACCTCAATGATAAGGTAAAGAAAGTACTCGAGTTTTTCGATATTTCTGACGTGCAGCGTACCGGCTATTCGCTGGATATTGAGCATCAGTATCTTGTCTCGCAATGTCTTGAATTAATGGCTATGGATGTCAGGATTGTGCCTGGGGAAGACTATAAGAGGATAAAGGACGATGAGCATCACATTCTTGATAGTCTGAATAACACAACGGACAAGAAACTTGAAGATGAAACAAGTGATGCTATTCGGAGGCTAGATGTAGGGGAATTAGAAAAACTGGACACTGCAACAATAATAAGAAACGCTGCTGGTTTAACGGACGAGAACTTAGATGACCCAATGAAAGAACTGGAAGAAAACACCTTAATAAAGTGCTACCGTGATGATTCAACTTATTGGAGGCTATGTCGGGCGCTGGAGAAAAAACAGCACGGTATTTTAAGCTCGTACCTGATTTACAAAATTCTGGGTATTTTTGCCAATGCCGCGGTACGTGGCCCTGCCGAGGAATGGGGATTGGATGATGATGAAGCAGTAGATAATATCATACGTGGGGATATCCTTTTTGCCATTGCCCAGCATGAATTCGATTTTGCCCATATCTTTGAGTTCGGTAGCCTGGCTGATGTCCTTGTCCTTTCCGATGAGTTGGAGGAGTTCTCTCGTCTCGGTCGTCCATTACAATCTCGCGAGTACCTTCCAACGGCGGCACTCCCAAGTGTGGACTTCAATCCGGAAGAGGAATATATTGAGATTAATATGACCTATGACGTTGAAGAAAAGCATAACTTGATTAGTTTCTTCATCAGAAAAGCGGAGCGGTTATGC
>SDBU01010275.1_pt1 | contig 10396 bp, 11 predicted proteins | sample 2277071 | NCBI WGS metagenome assembly SDBU01 (sample SAMN10397929, study PRJNA504765) | marine sediment metagenome | isolation source: marine sediment core GS08_GC12, 126 cmbsf | place: Arctic Ocean: Gakkel Ridge, Loki's castle | collected 2008 | reverse complement strand
AGCCTACTGAGCCCCTTCCCAGCACATTCGAGGTAACAGTGGAACTCCAGTCAGCTGGCAGCACGTCCGGAGGCATTGCTGGCATTCTACCGATATTCGACGAGCCAGATAACGGCAATGACTGGAATTTGAAAGTAGAATATTCATACATGGAGAAAACCATTGGGAATGTTGCATCTGGCATGGCGCCAGATTTCAAAATTAAAGATACCGAGGGAAAAGACATCGTGCTTTCAAAATACAGGGGCAAGGTCGTCATTCTGGATATGGATATGCGCTGCCAGACCTGCGAGGATCAGATCAAGGTCTTGAAAGTGCTGCGCCCCAAATATCCGGATGTCGTATTTCTAACAGTCAATATCGTTCCAGGGGACTCCATGGAAGAAATAAAAGGGTTCAAAGAGAAGCTAGGAGCTGATTGGATCTTTGCAAAGGACACGGATAACCTGCGCAACAAATATCAGGTAGTAGACATGAGAAAGCTTGCAATCATCGATGCCGAAGGTCAAATTACATACGCAAATGAAAATTTGATTCCTGAGGATGAAATGTCAGAAGAGCTGGATGCAGCAATATCCGGCTCTGTTTCCGCTATCGGGCTGGGAAACCTGGGCATTGGCGTATTGGCCATGCTGGGCGGGATAACCAGCTTCTTCGCGCCATGTGCATTTCCGCTGCTGCCGGGGTACATAACCCACTACATCGGAAAGGTTGAAGCCGAGAGCGAGAGCAAAGGGACCGGAACCCGGGGCAGCAAGCTGCGCAAGGCCATAATCTCCGGGACAATGGCAGGGCTGGGCATCATGGTCATATACCTCTCCTTGGGCGCACTCATCGCCCTATTCGGCGCGGCCATATCCTCGTTGATGGTCTACCTGGCTCCAGTTGTCGGAGGGCTGATAATACTGATGGGCATAATGATGCTGGCGGAAAGGCCCTTTTCCTGGCAGACAGCGCTTTACAGGGTCAAGAAGGCAACTGGTATGTCAGGCAAGCTGGATTTCGGCATATCCGAGCTGGCAGAGCGGGAGGACGCTGATCTCTTTTTCTACGGCCTGGGCTACGGCGCCGCATCCACTGGATGCCACGGCCCGATTTTCCTCTCCATCGTGCTGCTCGGGGTGACAATGGGGGGATTCGCAAAGGCTGTGGGGGTTTCCATAATATACGCAGTGGCAATGGCATCCCTCATGGTTCTGTTGACTGCGGCACTTTCTCTGGCAAGGACGCAGTCAGTTGAGAAGCTCAAGGACTACATGCCGAAGCTGAACAAACTCTCCGCTGCTCTGCTCATCATTGCTGGGATTTACATTATATATTTCAATATGAATTTACTATGAATAACAAAATAAATATATATCAAAGCAGTCGTTTACACCAACTGTAAAACTATGGAGGTAAGAGAATGGGACTATTTGGTTCAAAGAAGACGACAGCCCTCAACGTAGAGGGCATGACCTGCGGGCACTGCGTCATGCGCGTGACAAAGGCCCTGGAGGGCATGGACGGCGTGAAGAAGGCAAAGGTGGACCTGGCCAAGAAGGAAGCACTCGTCACCCTCGAAGGGGATGATGTCCAGCCCGATGCCCTGGTGAAGGCAGTTGAAGAAGCCGGTTTCAAGGCATCTCTCAAGTAAAGGGGTAATCCGTAAATGTCCGAGAATGAGGCCATGGAGGAGTCTCTGGAGGAGGCTCCAAGGGAAGATATGGAAGAAGCTCCTGAGGAAGCTCTCGTAGAGACCACCATCAAGATATCAGGAATGACATGCGCGACCTGCGCAAAGACCATAGAAACGACCCTCGGAAAGATAGATGGCATCAGCCAGGCAAATGTGAACCTCGCATCTGAAAAAGTGTATGTAAACTTCGATTCGAACATAGCCTCGATTCAAGCCATGAAAGAAGCCATCGAAAGAGCTGGATACAAGTACTTGGGCGTGGAGGGCGATGTCTCCGAGGATATGGAAAGGGAATCCATTGAAGCGGACCTCAAGTCCAAGATGAACCGCATAAAGATTGGATTCATCACAGGATTCTTCCTGCTGGGTTATATGTACTCCCCAGTCCACCTTCCCTACAAGATGGGTTACGTGATGCTTGCGGTGTCCGGGCCTGTTTTCATATATCTCTCATTCCCGATTTTCAGGGCCGGCTTTCGCGCCCTAAGAAACGCGAATCTAAACATGGATGTCATGTACTCCATGGGAATAGGCGTTGCATTCGTATCCAGTCTTTTTGGAACATTTGGAATAGTCCTGACAACGGATTTCAATTTCTACGAGGCCGCAATATTCCTCTCTACCTTCCTCACCTTGGGCAGGTACCTGGAGGCCAGAGCCAAAGGCCGGACATCCGAAGCAATAAAGAAGCTGATGGGGCTTCAGGCAAAAACCGCCCACGTGGTCCGCGAGAAGAAGGCAATCGACATTCCAATCGAGGAAGTCCGGGTTGGCGACATATTGTTCGTGAAAGCAGGCGAAAAGATACCTGTTGACGGCATCGTGGTTGCGGGCGAGAGCTATGTGGACGAATCAATGATAACCGGCGAGCCTGTCCCCAATCTCAAGAAAACAGGAAACTCGGTGGTTGGCGGGACACTCAACAGGAACAGCGTGCTGAGAATCAGAGCCGAGAAGATAGGAAAGGAAACAGTGCTGGCCCAGATAATCAAGCTGGTGGAGGATGCCCAGGGCACAAAGCCCCCTGTCCAGAGAATTGCCGATAAAGCTGTGGGTTATTTCATACCCATCGTGCTAATCATCGCAATCGTGAGTTTCACTGCATGGTACTACTTTGTGGAGACCACCTTGCTGTTCGCACTGACTGTGCTCATATCTATATTGGTTGTTGCATGCCCGTGCGCATTGGGTCTGGCAACACCTACTGCAGTGACTGTGGGAATCGGCAGGGGTGCAGACCTCGGCATACTCATCAGGAATGGCGAGGCCCTCGAGGTTTCGGAGACCATATCTGCAGTTGTCTTTGACAAGACTGGCACACTCACCGTAGGCAAGCCGGAGGTCACTGATATCCTCCACTTCGACATAGAAGAGAATGAACTGCTCAAGCTTGCAGCCAGTTTGGAAAGCAATTCCCGGCATCCCTTGGCCGAGGCAATTGTTAGGGAGGCAGGCAAGCGCCCGATCGAGAAGTTGGAAGAGAGCGAGCACTTCGATACAATGGCAGGCCAGGGCGTGAGCGGAAAGGTGGGCGACACCATCATTGTAATAGGGAATCGAAGGCTGTTCGATATCGGCAAGATTTCATATTCTAAAGCCGAAGAGAAGATCAACAAACTGGAAGGCCAGGCAAAGACTGCAGTCCTCGTTGCAGCAGACAATAACCTCATCGGAATAATCGCGATTGCAGACACCCTGAAGCCGACGACCAAATCAGCCATAAAGGAACTTAAGCGCAATAAAATTAAAGTTTACATGATAACCGGGGACAATTCCAAGACTGCAAATACCATTGCAAAGCAGATCGGAATAAAGGACAGCAACGTGTTTGCAGAGGTCATGCCCCAGGATAAGGCTGCAGAGGTGAAGAGACTCCAGGATGCAGGCGAGGTCGTGGCCTTTGTTGGGGACGGTATCAACGACGCACCAGCCCTGGCACAGGCCGATGTCGGCATTGCGATAGGCAGTGGCACGGACGTGGCAATTGAAAGCGGTGACATCGTATTAATGAAGGACGACCCCCTGGATGCTGTTGCAGCCATCCAGCTCAGCAGGAAAGGCGCAAGCCTTGAGAACCTGGCATATTCAATTCAGGAAATAACCTTCTCGATGCTCACAGAGGTCACGGAGCGCGCAATGGCTCATGCAGACAAACATGAGATACTCCTGGGGGGCGGCGTGGCAAGGAATCAGCGGCTCCAGGGGATGCTGGCTAGCATGGCGGAAGCACGCGGCGCAAGCAGTTATACCCCTTCAGGGGAGTTATGCATCGACAACGGTGCGATGATTGCCTACACCGGCTTGCTGATGAATAAGGCTGGCATCAGGTTGAGGATCGAGGAATCAGTTGTAAATCAAAGATTTCGGACGGACGAGGTGGACGTTGTATGGCGAAGCTGATAAAGAGGGGCGCAGAGGCCGAGCTGTATCTGGATGAACTGTGGGGGAGAAAGGTCATCCACAAGCACCGCGTTCCGAAGGGGTACAGGATTCCAGAGCTGGACACACGGCTTCGGACAATGCGCACGAAGCGGGAGGCAAAGCTGCTGGTAGATGCCAGGCAGGCTGGTGTCAACACACCCACCATATTTGACATCGATATTGATGAGGCAAAGATAACAATGCAGTACATAGACGGGAATGTAGTAAAATATGTGTTGCTAGGGCTGGAAACGGATGAGAGACACGACCTTGTGAGGAAGATCGGAAAGCGCATTGCCAGGCTGCATAGCAATGGCATAGTGCACGGCGACTTGACAACCTCTAACATGATACTGAAGGATGGCGAGATATATTTCATAGATTTCAGCTTAGGAGCGAAAACAGAGGAGCTCGAGGCAATGGGAGTCGACCTTCACCTGCTTAAAGAGGTATGGCAGAGCAGCCATTACGAGATCATGGACGATTTTTATATACTCCTGGAATCCTATGCATCCAATCACGCGAGGGGCAGGGAAGTCCTTGCCAGAATGGAGGAAATCGAGAAGAGGGGGAGGTACACTTGAATTCGCTTCGCTTCGTAACAACAAACCCTGGCAAGTTCCGCGAGATTTCCGAGAAGCTTGCAGAGCTTGGCATAGAGGTCCAGCACGCAGACATGGAATACCCGGAGATACAGGCAAACACTCTCGATGAGGTCGCCCGGGCAGGGGCGAAGTGGCTCATTGGAAAGGTGAGACGCCCCTTCATCCTGGAGGATGCGGGACTCTTCATAGACGCCCTGAGCGGTTTTCCAGGGGTTTACTCTGCCTATGTATTCAAAACCATCTGGCTGGAAGGGATACTAAGGCTCATGGAGAACAAGATGAACCGCTCCGCCCACTTCGAGTCCGTGATATGCCTTGTAAACGAGCTTGGCGAGATGAAGCTTTTCAGGGGAACATGCCCGGGATGGGTGATAGGCGAGATGCGCGGCACAGGCGGTTTCGGCTACGACCCGATTTTCCTGCCATACGAGCATGAAAGAACATTTGCAGAGATGGAAACTGTCGAAAAGAACGAGATCTCTCACAGGGGGGCTTCGATGAAGCACTTCCTCGAATACCTGGGGAGACAGTACTAAAATAAGGAATAAACTCCTGGGTTAAATCAATAATGTTTGGTGAAAAATCTGGCTGGGGCGATACCTTCAGCGAATATGAAATAAGCCGATTGCTGCCGGATTCTTATTTTACTCATACAGAAAGGGAGGGGTGCGTCAGTCGTAATATATTTATACATCGATAAGCATATTGTAAAACGGTGATGTTATGGAAACCGTAACCGTATCCCCGAAATTCCAGGTGGTCATACCCAAGTCAATTAGAAATTCTATGGACATCAAAGCTGGCGAGAAGATAGTAGTGTTTGAAAAGGACGACGTAATCCATCTGGTCAGAATCAAAAACATCAAGGAGCTTCGCGGCAAATTCAAGAAGGTAACGACAAAGGGGTTGAGGGATGAGGAAGACCGATTCGCCGAGTGAAAGATACATAATCGATTCCTATGGCTGGATCGAGTATTTTTCGAATGGGAAGCTTGCAGATGAGTACGCCAAATATATCGAAAAAAGCAAGCCAGAGAATTATTTTACTCCTACGATTATCATTTATGAGGTTTATAAAAAAATGAGATCGATGTATAGTGAGGAGGATTCCATCAAAGCAATAGCCCACATCGAAAGCTATACCACGATTATAGACATTGATATAAAACTCGCTGCCAAAGGAGCGGAATCAAGCCTCGATGAAAAATTACCAATGGCCGATGCAATAATCAGGGCAACAGCGAATTCAATGAACGCCAAGATAATTACAAGTGATAAGCATTTCAAAGGGATAGAGAATGTAATGATGATCAGCTAGGAAAAGGATTTCCTGTTGACTCGAAAATTATCTTTTTGGCCTTATCCACCCTCCTCCGACTCTATTGCATCCGTTAGCTGATTCTTTATCTCCTGGACAATCGCGATGGCCCTGGCAAACTCGCGGTTCTTGCCCGCGCTCATTGCCTCATGTATGAATTCCTTTGAGCCGGACACGTCGAATCCCATTCTGTTTGCTTTTATTAAAAGCGGTTTTGTCTCCTTGAGTTCCTGCTTGAGGTGGGTGAACAGGGCATGGGCATCAGGTTCCGGCGTGGCCGGTGCTGGCGTCTCCTCGATAGCTGCTGCCTCGGCTGGCTCCTGCCCAGGGGCCTCTGCCAGTGTCTCCTTGACAGTCGGCGCAATATCCGGTTGTGCCTCGGCAGCCTCCTCAATTGCCTCATGTTCCACATCTAGCTCTGGCACATCTTCCTCGGGCTCAGCTTCCGGTTGTGCCTCGGCAGCCTCCTCAATTGCCTCATGTTCCACATCTAGCTCTGGCACATCTTCCTCGGGCTCAGCTTCCGGTTGTGCCTCGGCAGCCGCTTCCTCGGTGACTTCAGGCTCCGGCTCAACAGTTTCTTCTTCAACTACCTCCTCCTGTTCACCCTCTGCCTGTACCTCGATTGTTTCTTCCTTGACGACCTCGGGTTCAGTTGGCGCTGCATCGGCCTGGATTTCCTCCAGCACTTTTGGTTGTGCCTCAACTGGCACATCTTCAACTGGTAGGAATTCTGCCTCTTGCACTGGCTCTTCATAAGCCTCCTCTACAGCTTCCCCGGATGCAGTCTCCTCAACAGCCATTTCCGGCTCTGCCACAACATCCACAAACCCTGCAGACTCGGACTCTATTGGTGCCTCTGCCACAGGCATTTCCTCTCCTGCCTCAGCAGTATCACCCGCGGCAGTCTCTACTTCGGCTGGCGGCTCCTCTGTTTCCTCGATAGCCACTAGCTCCCCTATCTCCTGCGGGATTGTTTCTGCCTGCTCCTCTACAGAGGATTCTTCGGTTTCCTCCTGTGGTGGCACGCTTTCCATTACTTCATCCTCTACGTCGTCTTCAGAAGGCACTTCAGTTTCTGCAGCCTCCTCAACCACCTCTTCGGTAATCTCGGTTTCAACTGGTGAGGGGGCAATCTCATCTATTGCATCTATGTCCAAACCCATTGACTTGATGAGCTGGAGATCCTCTGTATCTATGCCAGAAGAATCTGTGCTGTCAAATATTGCCTGGATGTTGGCAACCATGTCTGGAGGCAGGTTGGCGAGTATGTCATCGTCCATTATGTCGCTCATAGCCTCCTCGCCCATGTCCTCCATCTTGATGTCCTTGACATCCTCGATCATCTTGTCAACCATCTTTTGTTTTACTGGCTCAACTTCCGGTTCAACTTCAGGCTCAACTTCCGGCTCCTGCTCTTCCACCATTACCTTGCCCTCGACGTTCGCGCCGCAGATGTCGCATCTCTTCGCGTCAGCATTGATGGGGGCTCCGCAGACTGGACACTCGCCGCCGCCTCTGAACTCCTCTTTCTCGATCTTCTGCTTGACGATGCCCATCATGAACTTCCTGGACAGCCGCCTAGCCACAAGTGGGTCGGTGATGCTGGTCGTCTTCTCTAGGAAGGTGGAGAACTTGTCGAAGCCTGCCTCGTAGAGCTGCTCGGCTGCCTCTTTTGTGATGCCAGGCATCATCATGAGGTCCTCTATGGCCTTGTTCTTCTCATCTATCTCGGCCTCGCTTAGCTTCTTCTTTGGCTTGGCCTTCATCTCGGTGATCTCGGCCTCGCAGTTCGGGCAGTTGGAGACACCCTTCTCTATATCGGTGCCGCACACTGGACATGTAGGGGGTTTTGGATTTATGACATTCATGCAGCCGTCGCAAAACTTCTCGCCCTCGGATATGTTCTTACCGCAAACCATACACTTGCCCGGCATTTTAACCATGCTCCCATTATGTTGAGCGTGAAATCGGTTCCATGTTATAAAAAAGTATAGTCATTAAATTACATTCAAATACCCCAGCGCCTCTTTGAACCCTTTCCCGTACTTCTCGTTTGTAACGTGATCCGCAGCCTGCTTTGCTATCTCCTGCGCGTTGGCCAGCGCAATCCCTATGCCGCAGTTCTTCAGCATCTCGACATCGTTCTCGGAATCACCGATTGCAGCGAAATTCTCTATGGGTATCCCAATCAGCTGTGCGGCAACCTTCAGTCCCTCGAATTTATTCATGCGACAGTTGAATATGTGATGCGCGAAGCCAGTGCTCTCCACGCGCAGCTTTCCTTCAGTGTCGAAGTCTGCAAGGTGTTTCTTGATCTCGTGTATGTCTGCACTGCACTCCAGCCCCACTTCCGTTTCCCGCCAGATGTCGGAGAACAGCCTCTTTACATCCATTCTCTCGCTGATGTACTCGAACGCTTTTAACGGTTTCTCGCTGCTTGCCAGTTTTGTTATCTCGTGGTTGAACTCCACCACGCCGCCGTTCTCTGCAACGACTGGCCCTTCCAGCCCAAGGAATCCTCTCAACCCGAATATGATTGGCAGGATATGCCCGGTTGCCAGGATTATCGGGTAGCTGTTGTCCCTCGCCTTCCTGAGCGCCTGAATTGCCTTGATGCAGATATGCCTGTTCTCATCTGTGAGAGTGCCGTCAACATCCACTGCCAATGCTCTGATGTCCATCTGTCTATCCCCAAAGATATACTATTACTAGAGTTTTATTCAGATTTCAATGCCTTCTCTCACAGCCTCGCGCACTATGGAAATTTGTTTTTTCTTCTCTTCAAATTCAGAAGGGAGATAACACAATATATCTACGGGATAGCCTAAATCCCACTCAAGATAAAAAGGTGGAGACCTCTTTAATACACTTTTATCCTTAAACTCATCACCAACTATTATTAGGTCAATATCGCTTTCTTTTGTGTAGATGCCACGGGCTACAGAGCCAAATAAAATGATCTTTTCAATATCGTATTTTTTTTGTATCTTAGCCTTAAATTGTCTCAACAACTCTATAATTTTAGTTTTTTCTTTGTCCATTTTACCACTTCTTTGCTCGCTTGCAGAAGTTGTTTAACCTCATTTTTATCATAAATCTTCTCGACATCCAGGTAACGCGTAGCAGTATAGGCCGGAGTTATTACTGCACACAGTTCAATTATGTTTGATGGGGCTTTGAGTCTTCTTGCTAGTTCAACTAAATCATGTACCTTCCACAGTTCTCCAAATCGGGAGATATATACGGCTTTTAATGCCTTCTCCGCAGCCTGTTGGCAACAAAAAGATGCGATATCTAACAGATTACCTTCCAGATTATATTCTGCTGCGTTTAAATCGCTATCTGCCTTTTCTAGCCAAGCTTTTACTTCTGGTCTCATGATTTCTACCTCTACCTTGCCGAGGCTCTGATGTCCATTTATATCCCCCATGGAATTAAAGCTTAACTATTTTTCCTCTGGCGGCGGCAGTGGTGCTGCTTGCTTTCCACCTTTCTTGCGGATGGCTATCAACGCAATGACTACAATGAGTACAATAACGACAACTGCAATATAGAGTAACATATCGGAGACTGGCTCGGACGAACTACCTGCAAGGGGCTTTGCGGTGATTAAACTTGATGATGTGGACTCCACATCCTCTCCTCCCATATTTTCCTGTGCGGTACATTTCATCGAATATGAAAAATTGTACGTAAGTGGCTGAGTATGGGTGGAATGCAGTGACGTAGTATCAGCATCTCTGTGTTCCGCTATATAGGCAATCACGTAAAACATTGAAAATAAGACATGTGATTGACTATGAGTGGAGAACCGTTTATCAGCATTATTTCATAAGTTCTCCGCTATATGGCCAATCACGTAAAACATTGAAGATAAGACGTGTGATTGACTGTAAGTGGAATACAGAGGCAATATCTAACGAAGTTCTGTATTCCGACACAGCAGATAAAAATCCCGCTTTTTATACGATATATCGGAAACTATATAAGGGTCACTCCTCAAAAATCCACATACGTTTTTATCTGGTATTTTTCTGCCAAATTAATTACAAGCTTTTTTACAGCATTGAAATATCCCTGCTTTTCCAGGTCTGGCACGTCCCCAACCCGCGGCAGCCTTTCAGATAGTATATCCTTGATGTCGTCCCACATTCCCGGCTTGAGCCTCAATTTGTCAACAATGACGTAATCCACTCCAACATCCCGCAGCAGTGAAAAAATATAATCCAGGTCTGTGGTGGTAACGTGCGGGATGACAGGCCCGATAAAGGCGTATCTCTTTACATTCGGATGCCGGGCTGCAATGGTATCCAGGACTTTGATTCTCTCCTTGACTGGCGATGCATGCGGCTCGATAATTCTCCTAACATC
>SDBU01010274.1_pt1 | contig 10396 bp, 8 predicted proteins | sample 2277071 | NCBI WGS metagenome assembly SDBU01 (sample SAMN10397929, study PRJNA504765) | marine sediment metagenome | isolation source: marine sediment core GS08_GC12, 126 cmbsf | place: Arctic Ocean: Gakkel Ridge, Loki's castle | collected 2008 | reverse complement strand
TTGTTGAACATTTTGAACTAGATTTCCCATCTCAGTTTAGGATAGGATCAACTCCCTTTTCTCTCCACTTACATGATACGCCTATAGTGGGAAAATACAGAATAAGCTTATGTTATTCCTATGCACAGTCCACGCGATTGTTAAATCCGGTTCCGTTCCAGCACAGTGGATTTGTCCTCAGATGTTATTTCAGAGTATAGGAGAGCTTACAGGAGGAGTCAACCAAAACCGAATATAAATAGAGAAGGAGGAGCGGATAACAATTACCTGCGCTCTATATCTGAGACCAAACTAAGGAAGGATGTGAACCCGTCACGTAAGCTATCTACACACTTGGCTATATCTGTATCTTCCCAACGCGACCGTGATAGAACCTTCTCAAACTGCTCAAGGTCTTTAAGGATTTCTTTGAGTGGTGATGAAAGGTCTTTACCTCTAATATCTTTAGCTAATCTCGCTAGATTACGAGTCCGTGCTGTCATGGCTGCTATCTCACGTGGTGTCAAGCCCATAGACAAAAGTCTAAAGTCAGTAGTTCGTTCTTGCAGCTCGTATCTTACAAGAAACCCTCGTACATGTTCTGTCCAGTTGTCAATAGCGTTTAGCGCTGAATTATGTTGTTCATTTTTTCTTATATCACTACTTGCCCTCATCTTCCACCATGTTAAGACTACTCCTATCAAACCCCCTATTAGAGCCGTTAAAACAGTGGGGACTATGTTATTCCATATTTCCATGTCGCCATTATACTACAAAAAAGAGCGCTAGAATTCACGCCTGAGTATCGAGCGTAAGAACTCTGGTCTGAAAAGGAAACTTTCTCGTCTATGTAGAGGTAATAAAACGCTAATTTGTGCAATATTGCATGTACTCTCCCCGAGTGCCATAATAGGCCTGCGAGTTGAATATTCTGGGATTTGTCAGAATTAACGGAATGTGTTCATGTTTGAACGGGAACCTAGATATATAAAGGAGGAAGACCCTAGATATCTGAAGGAGTTGTTACAATATCCTGCAGAAGCTAAAGATATAGAATATAAGGCTGCCGTGAAATTTGATGAAAAAACTGTTTTTGCTGCTAAACTAACTAAGCAGATTTTAGCATTTGCTAATTCGGGTGGTGGGTATTTGATTATTGGCTACAAGGAGCAGTCTGATGGGAGTTACGCTCCTGATCCAGATATTACAGACGAAATAGTGGCCTCCTATGACGTCACTAGGCTCTGTCAGCATATTGGGAAATATTTAGCTGAGCAAGATAGAATTAAAATGATAATATATAAAGAAGAATTTGCTGGAATTAGATATCCAATAATACGTGTCTATCAATTTCAAGACTGCCCGTTGTTTTGCACCAAAGATTGTGTTTCTCCTGAGGGTGGGGATACTATTCTTGAATTAGGCAAAGTATATATAAGGACTGAAGAGGCTAGGATCCGTGTTGCTGCGACGGTCGAGAACCTTTCCGAATGGAGACAATTGACAAGAGTAATCACTACAGCTGTGAGATAATGAAGAAAATGAAGAATGTATCGAAGCAAATATTCTTGAATGGCCTGGTATGCCCCACTCTTGGATGGCTGCTAAGGTCCGGGGAGATTGCACAGACTACTGAAGTGAAGCTCTCCTTAGGTGAGAGATTCCGTATAGAGCAGGGGTTTGAGATTGGAAAGAGGGCAAGAGAGCTCTACCCAGGCGGCTTATTAGTGGATGATGTGGACTTGGCGTCTGCCTCAAGTGAGACGGAACGCCTGATGAGCAATGAGGGCGTTCAGGTGATATTTGAGGGGACTTTCCCTATTGACAGCTTTGTCGCTAAAGCAGATATTCTGAGACGCAAGAATGATGGTTGGCATCTTATCGAGGTAAAGTCCAGCGTTAATGATAAAGAGGAATTCATAGATGACATGGCCTACACGACAATGGTTCTTGACCGCTGCGGAGTAAATATTTCCGGCGTCTCACTATTACTAGTCTCAAGAGATTTCAGATTGGGAATGCCAGATGAAGAACTTTTCAAGGAAATTGACCATACAGATGAGGTTCTTTTTCGGGTTGAGGAATTTAAACCTCTCTGGCAGCAAATCAAGGAGCTAACAGGGGCGCCGATAAAACCAGAACCAAGCCTTCTCTTCGAATGCCGTAAGTGTGAGCTTTTCGAGGTATGTTTGGGTAAAGATATTGAAAATCATATATTCGAAATTCCGCGATTAAGTCAAGCCAAATTCGGCGAATTAGCAGAATCGGGAATAGTCTGTATCGAGGATGTTCCGGATAGGTTTCCCTTAACTGAAAACCAGACCAGAGTACGGAATTGTGTAGTATCGGGGCAGCCTTTTGTGGGAAGCAGCCTCGGAATTGAACTTGAATCTATTTCATGGCCTACCTATTACCTTGATTTTGAAACTGTCATGACGACAATACCATTATATCCTAACGTCGCGCCATATACCCAGATTCCTTCACAGTACTCAATCCACAGGTGTTCTGATATCGGTGTTATCATTAAGCATCTGGAATATCTGGCCGATCCAAGCAGGGATTGCAGGAGGGAACTCGCCGAAAGCTTAATCAGAGATCTCGGGAAAGAAGGCAGCATAATTATTTATTCCACTTTTGAGAAGGCTGTTGTTAACGGCTTAATAGGATTATTTCCTGACCTTTCTGAGAAACTGAACTCGCTGTCAGCACGAATGATAGATTTGGTGGCAGTCCTTAGAAGGAATTTTTACCACCCGGATTTTCACGGAAGTACGTCGCTAAAGAGAACCCTACCTGTTCTGGTGCCTGAGATGTCGTATGATAATATGGAAATTGCAGATGGTGACTCGGCTATGGCGGCTTTTGCCTACCTAGCGCTTGGCAAATATCAAGCCGGGGAAGCTGAAGCAGTAAAAAGTCGCCTTTTAGAATACTGCAAACAAGATACGCTGGCTATGGTTGAACTACACCGAAAACTCGCTGCGTATGTACTAATTTCCTAAATACGGAGAATACTTCGCAGCTTTACAAAACATCTTTTCGTGCAGGGTATTGAGTTTTCCATCGCTTTATTCAGCGGTCAAAAAGTAAGGACCGTCCTCTTCACAAAACCCCACCAGGTAGCCTGCTTACAACAATGTCGCTCGCCAACCAACACAATTACTAGGGGTTTGTCGCTCTTCCACGTATAGACTAATTGCTGCTTGTCTATGAAAGTGGCACAACGACTTCCCTATGGAAGAGTCAGCCATTGCAAAACATGAGGTCAAGGGCAGGTGTTTAGTTGGCCAGCTCATAGTGGGCACTTAGCCTTTCTCTCAAGCGTTTGCTCTGTTCCGTCCTTGAGTAGATAATGCAGGCATTCAACATAGGCCCAGGAGATAATCCAGGAGGCCTGGACACAGCTATAGAGCTTGCCGCCAGTTTAGCTGGCATCAGTATCCCTGAGATTGAGTAGTAGAGTCCACCGACTTCCTTTGACTGTATTTAATTACAGTCTTTCGTTTAACCACCAGTAAAAGCCTTAGCATAATGAAGTCAAGGACGCAATTTTGGTTGCTTTATAAGGACGCCATTCTCTTTGTCTCAACTTAAGTAGAGACTTCTCCCCAACTCCCTGTAAAAGCCTTTATTTATAACCCATGCGGTCTAGCCGTTTTTTTCTTCAGGATGGTTAAGCCCCAGTCGATAGATAGCTTCATCAGGTCAACAAGGTCTGGTTTGCGATATCCCCATCCCTTTGACGCAACTTAAGTTGCGTCATTCACCTAACACCAGTAAATACCTTATTTATAACCCGTGCGGTCTATATGAACCGAATAACAATGTGGCTTTCTGTTACTCGCCATGTTTTCGTCTCTATGTGCCACAACTTCTACTTGTTATGGAATGGGGCTATAATTAGGAAATGACCAGCCAATGACACTCTTTGCTGATATCAATATTGTTTGCTTAGATGGGACGCAAAAATATGGACGAGGAATCCCGCAATCTAATGAGTTCTATAGCGCCACTTGAGCATGAATATTACGTGGCCATATGGTGGCTGGTAAAGTTGGGCGAATTAGAGAAACTCGAAGGTAAGAGAAAAATTCTAGGCCAACTCATGTTGGAGCATCCTGAGTATCAATACTTTTGGGAAGTGCCTTACGCGTTCGCAGAAACTGAGCTGCAAGAGGCATTTGAGCACGAGGGCGTAAATCCTGATTTACATCTTACAGTGGAGCAGATTATCTACGAACAAATTGAAAAGGAAGACCCGCCTGAAGCCAGTAAAGCATACAAAGCTTTACTAAGAGCTGGAGTAGACCCACATCAATCTCGACATGTTATCGGTAGAGTCCTCACCGGCATAATTTGGCAGATTTCCCATATGGCTCCGGGGCAGAAACCTGATGAGAATATCTACATCAACGAACTCAGACGCCTCGCTAAGCACCCTTTGAAAGTGCTCAATGAGCAGATTACTAAATTACGAAAGGGTCTGTGATGCTTGAGGTAGTTTCTTAATCTGTTGAACATGATGACGTTTTGTAACCTCGCCCACACCTGTTCATTGGACTTGGTTCCGTGAGCGGTCTATAATGTTTTCGAAAGTGCTTAGAATCTAGCTATGTGGAAATAATATGGCGCTCAGTGAATCTGATACCAGGGCGAAGCCTTTATTCTTGACAGCTGGTGAAGCAGTAAGATAATTAAGACTTGGGGGAGCTAATAGCTCCCCCTTATTAGTATGGCGAGTTAGGGGCGAAAGCTAAAGCTATGATGGTGAGCTAAAAGCCGCCATTGATATTAAAATCATGATTTTAATATGACTATTGACTTGGTAAGCTTAGCGAAGCAATAATTGATTAGTTAAGTATTATAGGAGGTATGTTGATTATGGTGACATACGGGGCAAAACACACGGCAAGATTCATTGTTTTGATCATCGGATTATTTTTTGCAATAATGGGTGTCTCGGGTCAGATACCAGTTCTTCCTCAATATGCACTTCTGATGGGGATAGCATTTTATATGTTTATGCTTGCTTCACTTATAGTGTTTGTATCTGGACTAGAAAAACCACCTAAAAAGAAACTTTACATGAGAGATAATCGGCGACAGGAGGTGAAAAGCGATGGCACGTAAATCTAAAGCCAGTCCCCAACGGCTAACATTATTCGATTACATTCTTGATGTAGAAAAAGCTATTGATAGCAACAAATATTGCTCTAAGTCCATACTTGGTAATGAGGCAAGTGTTGAGGAGTTTTTTATACGGAGGTTAGTCAAAGACTTAGGCTATCTTGATGAAGAAATTAAGCCTAAGGAATCTTTGGCTGAAGTCGCAATTGCGAAGGGGCAGAAAAAGGAGAACTATAAACCCGACTACGTGTTGGTATGTACGAAACCATGTTGGCTGATTGACGCAAAAGCTACCGATAAGGCGGTAGATGATTGGGCATATCAGGGTGCTGGCTATGCATTATATCTGAATCAGCAATTCACAGGAGAAGACCCCTGCCAATACTATGTCATAACGAATGGGTTGGCACTCAAGGTCTGGCAATGGAATGAAGCTGAGCCTATTCTCACAATGGATTTCTCAGACTTAGTTGATGGTAATCCTAAGTTTCTGAAGTTGTGGGCATTGCTTGGTGCGGAAGTGGCACGAAGCGGTTGGGTAGTTGGGTCGAAGGCTCCCAAGCCGATACTTGTTACCTTAAAGAAGCCATCCATAGAGGAGGTCAAGCGTGTTTTTAAGAATTGCCATGTCCTTATCTGGAAGGCAGAAAAATTGAACCCACAGCCCGCCTTCTTCGAATTCGTTAAAATAATGTTTCTCAAACTGGGGCAGGACAAGAGGATTCATGAAGACCCTGAACTTGGTGCACTTATCAAGGCCGGACAACCTATTCCACGCAATAGCCTCGCATTCTCCACCCGTTGGATTGAATCTATGCAGGCTAACGGTGTTGACAACCCCATTGACGGAGTCCTGTTCAAGAATTTAATCCAGACTTTGAAGGAAGCGGTTGCTAAAGGGAAGAAAAAGCCCATTTTCAATGAAGGTGAGCCTATTCGTCTTCATCCTGGAACTATTAAGCAAGTAGTTGCCAGACTTGAATCTTATGATATGTTCGGTATAGATGAGGACTTGAATGGGCGACTGTTTGAGACTTTTTTGAGTGCCACAATGCGTGGACAAGCATTGGGGCAGTTCTTTACCCCACGCTCCATCGTAAAGCTGATGGAACACATAGCAAGCCCACGAGTAACGCATGGTCACATTGACCGAGTCTTAGATGCCTGTTGCGGAACAGGTGGTTTCCTTATTGAAATCTTGACTGACATGCGGAATCAGATACGCAGCAATACCTCACTGACCCCAAAAGACGCGGCAGACCTCAATGAGCAAGTCGCAAACGAGTCCTTATTTGGCATTGATGCTGGGAAAGACCCCCCCATTGCCCATATCGCTCGGATAAATATGTACTTACATGGGGATGGCGGAAGCCGAATCTACGCCGCAGACAGCCTTGATAAAGAAGTGGTCTCAGGTATAGGGGATGACGCACAATCCAAGCTGGAACTAGAAGAACTGCGTAGCCTTATTAAGAATGGTGAAGCATTTGATATTGTGCTGACAAACCCTCCGTTTTCTATGGGATATTCTGTTACTCTTCCAGACGAGGCTCGTGTTCTAGCGCAATACGCTCTAACCACCTATGGATTTGGTGGCACAGCAAAGCGACGGCCATCACTTTCCTCACGCATCATGTTTCTAGAACGCTATTATGACTTATTGAAGCCAGGTGGTAAATTGCTCACAGTAATCGACGATTCCACCTTGAGTACTAAAAATTACACCTTTGCCCGCAAGTTTATCCGAGAGCGATTCATAGTTAGAGCCGTTATCAGTTTGCCAGGTGATGCGTTTCAACGAGTAGGGGCACGCGCCAAAACATCAGTTCTCTATTTGGAGAAGCGTAAGCTGAAGGAAATTGGTCAGCCTGATGTATTCATGGCAGAAAGTAGCTACATTGGACTTGATGATGTTCCACCAAAAACACCAAAGAGTAAAGCAGATGACGCACGGGCGAAAGCCGAAGATGAAACAAAAGACATATTGACGGATTTTCGTGATTTCCTTGATGGAAAGAAAGGCCAATATCTTGTTCCAGCTACCGCAATCGCTGACCGTCTAGATGTCAAAGCCTGCCTGCCTCGTTCTGGTGATATTGCATCAGAATGGGCAAAGAAAGGTTATGAGGTCATCCCTTTGGGTAAGATTGTTAAGCACGTAACTGATGCAGAGTTCAAGCCTAAAATGCTACCCAACGACAACTTTGTGTTTTTGCGGATAAGGTACGACGGTATTGCTGAGGCTGGGGAATCCCGCCTCGGCAAAGAGATAACCTACGCACGAGTGCAACATGCGGCTGAAAACGACTTGGTAGTAAGTAATATCGCAATGGCTATGGGAGCAATATGCGTTTTACCTAGCGAACTTACTGAGACGTTAGTATCATCTGAATTCACAGTCATGCGTGTAGAAGATACTCGGTTTGACCCTTGGTTTCTCTGGGGTTTCCTAAGAAGTCCAGAGGTACGTGCCAGATTACTCTCCCGAGCAACTGGTATCAGTAGGCATCGGGTGACATGGGAATTCCTTAAAGATATTCCAGTTCCTATGGTCAAATCTGACTTCCAGAAGAAAGTAGCAGAAGAATATTGGAAGGTGGTACTGATAGTGAGCGAGGCCGAACAACTGCGTCTCTCAGTTGATACTGCTTTGTATGGGCATCTTGACCTTAATAATGATTGGGCTATAAAGCGTCTCCGAGCAGCAAAGCCACCTAAGTAGATAGAGACTTTTGAGGCAACTCAATGACTTTTAGGGCAAAAGGCACTTATAAGGCAAAGCTGACTTTTAGGGTAGGGGTAATATGGACTCTACTATAGTTGTAGCTGTAACAGGTATAATAGGCGTGATAGTAGGGATTGCAGGTACTTATTTCATTCAGAAGACAATATTAAATAGACAGAGAAAGTGGGCATTGGAAGACGAGGAAAGAAAAATCAAGCGGGAACTATTATCTAAGAGGCTGGATATCTTAGAAGAGGCTATGGGAATAATGATGAAGGAAATTGGCGGAGTAGTTGCTAGAGAGATGGGGATACCTCTGTATGACGATAAAGATGTAATGAGGGAACAAGTAATACGACTACAAAGTATTAGGGGAGAAGCATGGGCAGCCTTAGTTGCTTTGGACTCTAAAGAGTTAATGCAGTGTTGGAGAGATATTGCTAATGCTTATTCGGATATTAATGAAACAGGCACAACAGGAAAGAATTCATGGGACGAAGCACAGAAAGCTTATATAGAACTCATCAAACTCACAGACGCAATGAGGTCGCTAATTTGAACTTAGTCTTTTGATACAACTAATTGACTTATGATACAGAAGGCACTTTTAATACAAAGCCGTTTGAGGCAGAAAGGGTTGTGGCTGAAAGGAAGGGAAATGGAAAGGAAAACAGGTTGGATGATTTTAAGTTGCTTAATGGCGGTAGCCCTTTTAATGGCATCTTGTGCCCCGGCAATCACTGAGGAGGAGGAAGCAGCTACCTCTGCTCCTGAGGAAACACGTACCTCAACAGCCACACTAACTAGAGAGGAGCTAAAAGTACACTTCATCGATGTTGGCCAGGGAGATTCAATCCTAGTTGATTTGGGTGAGATAGAAATTTTGATTGACAGTGGGGGGAAATCACCTGGTGTGACTGCGTATCTGAATGACTATGTGGACGGGCAACTGGAGGTGATGGTAGCTACTCACCCACACGCAGACCATATAGGCGGTCTTATCGCTGTCTTAGACGCTTTCGACGTTCAGGAAATCTGGCATAACGAGGATACAAGCACTTCCCAAACCTATGGCCAGTTTATGACTGCTGTTCAGGCAGAAGGTGCAGAAGTCCATGTAGCAAATCGGGGTGATGAGATTGTTGTCGATGGATTGACCTTCGTGGTCCTTAACCCTACTACACTAGCAGGAACTACCAATAACAATTCGATTGTTCTAAGGCTTAGCTATGGGGAGACCGATTTCTTATTCACAGGAGATGCAGAACGGGAAGCTGAAGCGAGTATGCTTTCGGCAGGTATTGTTCCAGACGTAGAAATTCTAAAGGTGGGCCATCATGGCTCCAGAACCGCATCTTCGCAGTTTTTCGTAGCAATGGCACAACCAGAAGTCGCTGTCTACATGGCTGGTGAAGGAAACAGTTATGGTCATCCGCACGATGAGACTATCACCGCTCTTTCCGAGATTGGTGCTGAGATATACGGCACAGACATTCATGGCACTATAATAATAACCACTGATGGTGAATCATATACCATCCACTTAGAGGAGGAAGTTGCCCCGCTGGCGCCAACACCAACGGAAACTCATGGCCTTGGTGTTTCTGTCAGCCCTCCGGACTCAGGGTCCATAAGTCCTTCAGGGGGTGACTTTGCCTCTGGCACTGAGGTAGCAATTACTGCGGAGCCTAGTTTGGGCTACGCCTTCATGCGCTGGGGAGGAGATGCCTCGGGCAATTCCCCGACTATAACCATCACTATGAACAGTGACAAGGATGTCATTGCCTACTTTGAGAAAGTAGCCGTCACCTATAACCTCACCATAACTGTTAATGGACAAGGGACCACCGTTCTCAGTCCTGGCACTTATACGTATGATGAGGGCACTCAAGTAACTGTCACTGCCTCACCTGCTTCTAACTGGAGGTTTAACCATTGGAGTGGCGATGCCTCAGGCAATTCGCCTACAGTCGTCATTACTATGGACTCCAACAAGAATATTGCTGCCTACTTCGAGGAGGTAACAACTGCTGGCAGCAACGTCCAAATAACTCGTATCTTCTATGATGGTCTTATCTACCGCACAGAGTCGGATGAATATGTTGAAATCACTAATTTAGGAACTGAACCACAAAACTTGGCTGGCTGGGTGTTGAAAGATATTGATGAGGGATATCCGTCATTCACCTTTCCGTCTTATATCTTAGAGCCAGAGGCTAGTATCCGAGTTTACACGAATGAAATTCATGCTGAGTGGGGAGGGTTTAGCTTTGGCTCCGGGAAAGCTGTCTGGAATAACAAATCACCCGATACAGCGGCATTGTTCAATACACAAGGGCAAGAGGTATCTAGAAAAAGCTATTAGGAGCCGTTATAGATGAAAGAAGGGCGCTGGAACCGCTTATTGAATGCAGTGGCTGGTGCCCTTTTTATTTACGTTATTCCATTTTAAATAAAGGAGGGGCAAAATGGCTAAGGATCTTACTGTTATTTTAGAAGATCGCCCGGGTACGATAGCTGACATGGGCGAGGCTCTGGGGAAGGCTGGCATCAACATTGAAG
>SDBU01010273.1_pt1 | contig 10397 bp, 10 predicted proteins | sample 2277071 | NCBI WGS metagenome assembly SDBU01 (sample SAMN10397929, study PRJNA504765) | marine sediment metagenome | isolation source: marine sediment core GS08_GC12, 126 cmbsf | place: Arctic Ocean: Gakkel Ridge, Loki's castle | collected 2008 | reverse complement strand
CAAGTAGGCTTTGACGGAGAGGACACCGTTACCAGAGTCCAGGGTATCGCCTTAGAATGCTGAGGCCGTACCTGACTGAGATGGTTGCCTAACTGTCTAGGTAATCAAGTAGGGTGGCACCGCGAAGGATTAACCTCTCGCCCCTATGGGCGAGAGGTTTTTTATTACCACGTTGGGGGTCAGGCTCTGATGTACTATCCCACATTAGAAGAAGTAAAGAAACATAAGAAGGACGGTAATCTAGTACCTGTTTACCGGGAGATTGTCGCCGACCTGGAGACGCCGGTGTCTGCTTTCTTGAAGATTAATCAGGGCGGCCATTCTTTCCTTCTGGAGAGCATCGAGGGTGGCCAGCGCCTGGCCCGTTATAGCTTCATCGGCACCGAGCCTTACCGGGTAATAACCACCAGGGGGGAGGACAAGACCGACCCACTTCCCCTCATTACTGAGGAACTGAACAAGTACCAGATAGTACCGGTGGCCGGCCTTCCCCGGTTCTGCGGCGGCGCCGTGGGCTATCTGGCTTACGAAACGGTGACTCGCTTTGAGGAGTTACCCTCACCAGACCCCGACCCCTTAAGCTTACCTGAATCACTATTTATGTTCGTGGATACCATGCTTGTCTTTGACCACGTTACCCATAAGATAAAGGTGTTGAGCCATGTCCATCTGGACGGAGACGTCGCGAAAGCCTATCAAGAGGCGGTGGGCAAGATTGATAACCTGGTGGAAAGACTGAGCCAACCCCTCCAGCCCAGCCCGCACACTCAGCCTGGCGCTCTTCCAAAGAATAGCTACCCGCTCTCTTCAAACTTCTCGAAGGAGGAGTTTGAAGCCTGCGTACTGAAGATAAAGCAGTATATTACTGAGGGTGAAGCTATCCAGGTGGTGCTCTCTCAACGCCTGGCGCAACGTACTGACGTGGCCCCCTTCGAAATCTACCGGGCACTGCGCACCATCAATCCCTCCCCGTACATGTTCTTTCTCGATTTTAAGGACTTCCATATTATTGGGGCTTCCCCCGAGATTCTGGTGAGAGTAGAGGATGGTGCGGTAATGACCCGCCCTCTGGCCGGGACCAGGCCACGGGGAAAAACTCCGGATGAAGATATAATGCTGGAGCAGGAACTGCGCAGTGACGAAAAGGAGCGTGCTGAGCACATTATGCTGGTGGACCTGGGACGCAATGACATCGGGCGAGTGAGCAAACCGGGCACGGTTGAGGTTAGCGACCTGATGGATGTTGAGCGCTACTCCCACGTTATGCACCTGGTCACCCACGTGCAGGGCAGGCTGCGGAGCGACCTGACCGCCTTCGAGGCCCTGCGCGCCTGCTTTCCGGCGGGCACGGTATCCGGAGCACCCAAAATCCGGGCCATGGAGATAATCGCCGAGCTTGAGCCAGAGAAAAGGGGGCCCTACGCCGGGGCTGCCGGCTACTTCTCCTTCTCGGGCAACATGGACATGGCTATTGCCATCAGAACTATGGTGATGACCAAAGGCATTGCCTACGTGCAGGCCGGGGGCGGCATTGTCTACGACAGTGTGCCTGAGCGCGAGTATGAAGAGTCTATGAACAAGGCACGGGCGCTACTCAAAGCTATCAGCCAGGCTGAGCGCGCAAACCCGATACCGGGGAGGAGCTATGCTGCTACTGATTGATAACTATGACAGCTTTACCTATAACCTTTTCCAGTACTTGAGTGAACTGGGCGAGGAGGTAGTGGTGGTCCGCAATGATAAGACCACCCTCGAGGAGATTGACAAGATGAAGCCCCAGCGGATAGTCGTCTCGCCCGGTCCGTCAACACCGCTGCGGGCCGGTATCTCCAACGATGTCATCCGACACTTCGGCCCAAGGCTGCCAGTACTCGGCGTCTGCCTGGGGCACCAGTGTATCGGTTATAGCTATGGTAGCTCGTTCGGGCAGGCCAGGGAAATCATGCACGGCAAGTCGTCCCTAATCCATCATAACGGCCAGGGGGTGCTGGCCGGGCTACCCAACCCTTTCTCCGCCATTCGCTACCACTCACTGGTGGTACCGCGTGAGGGACTGCCCGACTGTCTCGAAGTAACCGCCTGGACGGCTGACGGCACAATTATGGGCCTGCGGCACCGCCAGTACCCGGTGGAGGGCGTCCAGTTTCACCCCGAATCGTTCATGACCGAAGCAGGAAAGGACTTACTGAGAAATTTTCTACAATTAGATTATAGTAAGGTTGTTTAGAACCCATCCCCCTGACCCCCTTCCCTTAGAAAGGGAAGGGGGAGAATAGAAAGAAATGGGCTTCGCCCCTCTCCAACACCTGTTCCTTGAAAAGAAAAGCGGGGAATAACGGAGAGTCTAAGAGAGGCGAAGCCTCTCTGAAAAACCTCTTCCCCCTCTCCTTTGAAGGAGAGGGGGATTAAGGGGGTGAGATTGAATAAACAAATTCCTATGCATGGTAAAATAGTGTAGAGGTAAAAGAATGACAACAGGAGAATTGATTCAAGTCATTCTCATGGGGTTGCTGGTTGTAGTCACGGGTATCTATGCTTGGCGAACTTTCGCCATAAGTAATGCTACTAAGAAACAGGCAAACGCCAGCGTGAAAATGGCTAAAGAGATGAGACAACAAACAATAATGTCCTCAAGACCATGGATAATTCAAAAGGCTGTAACTGATAAAGTTATTCCATCAGAACTTGCCTCAGATCACTTTGAAATATATAACGCTGGAAATGGTACAGCAATAGAGGTTCAAGTTTCTCTTCTTCTTCAGCGAGAACCACCTTATGAAGCTCATAACGCTGAGAGGGTGGGATTCCTTCGAGCTGGTGACATACCCTTCAGATTCGACACCACCTTTCCCCCTGGTGTAGCAAATTCTACTTTCTACATTGTCTCCGAGTATCAAGGCATCTCTTCTTACAGCCCACAACCAACATGGTATCAAACTTGGCTGCCTTGTAAATTGAGCGTGTCTGGTAAAGTGATTGGTGGTAAATTAGAATTCCTTGAGGTTCCCGAGGAGAAACGAATCGGTATCTTTGAGAGTGAATTCTAACAATAGGAGTAATCCAAAATGATTAAGGAAGCAATACAGGCCCTGGTATCCGGGCGCTCGCTAACTGTGGAGGAAGCAGCCTCGGTTATGGAAGAGATAATGCAGGGTGAGGCCACCCCGGCCCAGTTTGCCGCCTTTGTCACCGCCCTCAGGCTCAAGGGGGAAACTGCTGACGAAATCGTTGGCCTGGCCAGGACGATGAGAGCTAAGGCCATCCCGGTGATAACCAACGAGCCGGTAGTCGATACCTGCGGTACGGGCGGTGACGGTGCCCACACCTTCAACATCTCCACCACGGCTGCCTTTGTCGCTGCCGGGGCCGGCCTCAAGGTAGCCAAGCATGGCAACCGCGCCATGAGCAGCCAGTGCGGCAGTGCCGACGTACTGGAGGCCTTGGGAGTCAGGATTGACCTCAATGCCGCGCAGGTGCAACGGTGCTTAGAGGAAGTGGGCATGGGCTTCATGTTTGCCCCGGTATTCCATCCCGCCATGAAATATGCCACCGCTCCCCGGCGCGAGATTGGCATTCGCACCGTGTTCAACATTCTCGGCCCGCTGACCAACCCGGCTGGTGCCAGGTCCCAGGTATTCGGTGTCGCCGATGAGACCTCGCTGGAGAAGTTAGCTTCAGTGCTGCGGGGCCTGGGCGGTCAGCACGCTTTAGTCGTCCACGGCGAGGATGGCCTGGACGAAATCACCGTTACCGGGAAAACCCGGGTCTGTGAACTGAACAACGGTTCTATCAAGAGCTATTCCATCAGTCCCGAGGACTTCGGTTTACCTCGAGCTGGGCTTGATGACTTGAGGGGCGGTACTGCCAGTGAAAACGCTGCCCGGCTGCGTCGCATCCTGGCCGGTGCCCCGGGCCCTCAGCGAGATGCGGTAGTCATGAATGCGGCGGCCGTGCTACTGGCCGGAGACAGGGTAGAAACGCTCCAGCAGGGGGTGGCCTTAGCCCAAGAGGTAATAGACAGTGGCCATGCCCTGGCGAAGCTGGAACAGCTAATCGAGCTTAGCCAAGGTTTAAGTGGGGAGTCTTAGATGCTTCTCGAGCAGATAGTGGCCGATAATCTAGCCGAACTTAAAACCAGGAAAGGCAGCTTTCCTCTGGCAGAGTTGCGCCGGGTAGCGTCAAGGCAGCGTTCGCCTCTTGATTTTGCTTCGGCCCTGTGCGGCGACCGTATTAAGCTCATTGCCGAGGTCAAAAAGGCATCGCCATCCCGGGGCATTATTCGCCCCGATTTCAACCCGGTGGAGATAGCCAGAGTATACGCCAGCCACGGTGCTTCGGCCATCTCGGTACTAACCGAAACCAGATACTTCCAGGGCAGTATCAATTATCTGAGAACTGTCGGAAATGCGCTGGGAAAAAAGAGGCTGCCTCTGCTCCGGAAGGACTTCCTGTGTGACCCCTACCAGGTGTACGAATCCCGAGCTTATGGTGCCGATAGCCTGCTACTCATCGTGGCTATCCTGACCGCCGATAAGCTGCAAGAGCTACTCGGGTTAAGCCACGATTTGGGCATGAAGTGCCTGGTAGAGGTGCACAATGAAGCCGAGCTTGAAACTGCCCTGAGGAGCGGGGCCAGAATTATCGGCATCAACAACCGGGACTTGAACACCTTTGCCGTAGACCTGGCTACTACCGAGCGCCTCCGACCGCTTATCCCGCCAGATAGAATTGTGGTCAGTGAAAGTGGTATAAAGGACCGTAGCGACATGGAAAAGCTGCGGCAATGGGGTGTTGACGCCGTTCTTATCGGCGAGGCTCTAATGTCGGCACCCGACATCGCGGCCAAGATGAAGGAGCTATTGTGACCAGGGTCAAGATTTGCGGACTGTCCGAGATAGAGCACGCATTGGTGGCTGCTGAGGCTGGTGCTGATTTCCTGGGGCTGATTTTTGCTCCCAGTCAGCGTCAGGTCTCTCCCGAAAAAGCATTGCCGATAGTGGAAGCAGTTCACCGTTTGAGACCCCGCCCTACCTTAGTCGGTGTTTTTGTCAATCTGGCAGCTCAGGAAGTTAACCAGCTTGCCGATTACTGTCGATTGGACTGGGTTGAGCTCAGCGGCGATGAAACCTGGCCCTATTGCCAGGAGATTGAGCGACCAATCATCAAGGTTATTCATGTCGCCGCCGACGCGACCGCCGGTGGAGTCCTGGCCGAGATAGAAGCGGGGCACCGGTTACTCCTAAAACAGGAGCCTATCTGCCTCCTTGATTCACAGGTCAGCAACGCTTACGGGGGGACGGGACAGACCTTTGACTGGCGACTAGCCCAAGAGGTGCCAGCCAAATTCCCGGTGATTATCGCCGGAGGACTCACCCCGGCGAATGTCGGTCAGCTGGTCAGGGAGGCCAATCCCTGGGGGGTTGATGTCTCCTCCGGGGTAGAGACCGATGGTCAGAAAGACGCTTCGAAAATCAGGGCCTTCGTCGAAGCGGTGAGGGGAGTGGAAGGGAAGGTCAATCAGCCTTCAGGCTTTAGCAGGAGGTAGATATTGCTGCCTGATAACAGGGGATACTTTGGAGACTACGGGGGGCGGTTCGTCCCGGAGACTCTCATACCCACCCTGGACGAGCTGACAGCAGCCTATGAAGAGGCAAAGGCTGACCCTGCCTTCTGGGCTGAGTTTGATTCGCTGTCTCGCGACTACTCCGGCCGGCCGACGCCATTATACTTCGCCGAAAGGCTGACCGAGCGCAGCGGCGGCGCCCGGATTTTCCTTAAAAGGGAGGACCTGGCTCACACCGGCGCCCACAAGATTAACAATGCTCTGGGACAGGGTCTCCTTGCCCGGAGGATGGGAAAGCGGAGAATCATCGCTGAGACCGGGGCCGGGCAGCACGGGGTGGCCACGGCTGCCGTATGCGCCATGCTGGGGCTGGAGTGCCTCGTCTACATGGGTGAGGAGGATATGCGTCGCCAGTCCCTCAACGTCTTCCGCATGAAACTGATGGGCGCCGAAGTAGTACCGGTCTCCGGGGGTAGCCGGACGCTCAAAGACGCCATCAATGAAGCCATCAGAGACTGGGTGACCAACCCCCAGAATAGCTACTACCTTCTGGGCTCAGTAGTCGGCCCCTATCCCTACCCCCAGATGGTACGGGACTTCCAGTCAGTAATCGGCAAGGAGACAAGGCAGCAGGTTCTGGATAAAGTGGGCCGCCTGCCCGACTTTGTCATCGCCTGCGTCGGCGGAGGAAGTAATGCCATTGGTATTTTCTACCCCTTTTTGGACGACAGGGATGTCAGGCTTATCGGAGTCGAGGCAGCCGGGAGGGGACTTGACTCCGGGGAGCATGCCGCAACACTGATTGCCGGACGGGTGGGAGTCCTCCACGGGGCAAAATCGTATGTTCTCCAGGATACCAGTGGGCAGATTAAGGAAACACACAGCGTCTCTGCCGGGCTGGACTACCCTGGTGTCGGGCCGGAGCACAGCTACCTCAAGGACACCGGACGCGCTACCTATGTCGCGGTCAGTGACAAGGAAGCGCTTGAGGGCTTCCAGTTGTTGTGCCGGACTGAGGGCATTACCCCGGCTCTGGAGCCGGCCCATGCGATATATTACGCCGCCAGGACAGCAAGTTCCTTGAGTAAAAAACAAATCATGGTGGTAAACCTTTCTGGTCGCGGTGATAAGGATATGGACATCGTAGTCGAAGCACTGGGAGCGAAGGGATGAGCCGCATCTCTTCCGTTTTTAACCAATCAGGGCATACCGCGCTTATCCCCTACGTTACCGTGGGCTATCCCAGCCTTGAAGCCACCTTGCAGGTGGTCCCCCTTCTGGCTGGCACCGGGGCCGACATTATAGAGCTGGGGATACCCTTCTCTGACCCACTGGCTGACGGTGCCACGATACAAAAGGCGAGCTTCCAGGCTTTACAGAACGGAGTCACCCCCCAGCTTTGCCTTGAGGTAGCCGGGCAGTTGAGCCAGAAGGTCGATATACCCCTGGTATTTATGACTTATTTCAACCCGGTGTTTGGTTACGGCCTTGAAGCATTCTGCCGCGCCTGTGCCGGGTCCGGTATCGACGGTTTAATCATCCCTGACTTACCCCCTGAGGAAGGCGCCGAGCTAGAGGCTATCACCCAAAAGCAAGGCCTTGACCTGATTTATCTCCTCGCTCCAACCAGCACCAAAGAGCGTATCAGACTGGTCGCGGAGAGGTCCCGGGGATTTATCTACCTGGTCTCGGTGACCGGGGTTACCGGGGCCAGGGATAAATTACCTGAAAACCTCCAGGGATTTGTCGCCGGGGTGAGCAAGGTAGCTACCCAGCCACTCTGTGTTGGCTTCGGCATATCCGACACGGAGCAGGCAAGAGAAATAGCCCGAATGGCCGATGGGGTGATTGTCGGCAGCCGGATAATTCAGCTTATGGAGGCCGACGATAACTTCAAATCAGTGGGTAGTTTCATCAAAGAGCTGAGGAATGCCCTCGATGAGTCGCCCAGGGGAAAGAAGTGAACGGCAATGACCGGGTCTTTTCTTCTCATCAATACCAACGTTGCCCGGCCCCCCGTTAGTCCAGTAGGGCTGGAATATATCGGTGAGGCGCTCGTTGCCGCCGAGGTGCCCGTGCGAGTCCTGGACCTTGCCTTTGAAACTGACTGGCAAGCCGCCTTAGCCCGGGAGCTAAAAGGCAACGAACCCCTGGTGGTGGGTCTGTCCGTCCGCAACACCGACGATTGCTGCTTTGCCACCAGAAAGTCTTTCCTCCCCTGGATTAGTGAGGTAGTCACTGAGGTTAGACGGCTAAGCCGGGCGTTTGTCCTCCTCGGCGGTGTCGGCTTCTCCATAATGCCCGAGGTTATCCTGAGACTGACCCGGGCCGATGCCGGTATTAGCGGTGATGGAGAGGAGGTGGTATCGGCCCTGACCAGGTGCCTGAGGAACGGCCAGGACATTTCCCACCTCCCCAACATAGTCTACCGGCGGCATCAGGGAGAGATTACCGCTAACCCCAGGGTTAACGTCGACCTTCAGCACCTGCCGTTGCCTCGCCGCCGGCTCTTCGACAACCAGAGATACGAGCAGCTGGGGGCAATGGTGGGCGTAGAGACAAAACGAGGCTGCTCCCGGAAATGTATCTTCTGTGCTGACCCGGTGGCTAAAGGGAATAGTATTCGCCTGAGGCCACCCGTTAAGGTAGTGCAGGAATTCCAGGACCTTCTGGCTCAGGGTGTATCGTGGTTTCACCTCGGCGACAGCGAGTTTAACCTGCCTATAATGCACGCTAAAGAGTTATGTCAAGCTATCATCGGGGCTGGTCTCGGAGATAGGCTAAAGTGGTACGCCTATTGCTCGCCCGTTCCGTTCGACCGTGAACTGGCCAGTCTGATGAAACGTGCCGGCTGTACTGGTATTAACTTTGGCGCTGACTCCCTCTGCGACGAGCAGCTATCCAGACTTGGTTGCACCCACTCTACAAGTGACATCCACCGACTGGTGCACCTGCTCAAAGAGGAGGGACTAAACTATATCGTTGACCTGCTTATCGGTGCTCCTGGTGAGACAGAGGAGACGGTAAAGGCAACCATTGGGAAGGTCAAGGAGCTTGGTATCCCTCTGGCCGGGATAGCCGCCGGCGTCAGGGTATACCCCGGCACCCCGCTCGGCCAGGCCATAGCCAGTGGCTCCATCAAGAAAGGTCTGTACCCTGCAGGAGGGCACCAGCCTTACGAACCTCTCTTCTACCTATCTCCTGACCTCGGCAGCGATGCCTCCGGACTGATAAAGGAGCTGGTGGCCGGAGACCCGCGTTTTCTGGTTCTCTTATCGCCTGAGGAGGAGGGAAGCTACAACTACGCCGGCGACGAAGTGCTTTCCCGGATGATAAGGGAAGGGGCCCGGGGCGCCTACTGGGATATCCTCAGTCGGAGTTAGCGGCCATACCTTTTTACCCATCGGTGAGTGGTGAAAAGAAGTATTAGCTTCCGCTTTTTCGCAGTTTCTCCACTTCCTTTTCTACCTGTCTTCTGTCCCATTCGGTTTGCCCTGAGAAAACGAAAACCCTCAGGAAATCAAACAGGACACCAATGCCCCAGCCGCCTAACGGCCAGAGAAACCAGGGATACCCACCGCCGGCAGGAAAGGCCCAAATAATTACCAACAGAATGTTCACCAAAATGTAGATGGCAAAGTGGGCATAAAAACCCTTTTTCTCCTCAACCCGCTTCCTTGCCTTCTCGTAGAGTTCCTTCTCCGACACCTCAGTCGCCATATTTCACACCTCCAAAACGAAGATTTTAGATGTTGACTATGGTAGCACAGGTGCTTGCCTATTTCCTAGTCGTCGGTAAAAAATATATTGTTCCCTACCCTACTTGACAAGCACCACAAAATATTGCCAAGATGTTTCATCCGGTGGCGTTTAGTATTGACAAGTTGCCATTGTTAGGTATACTTAAGGGGGAGAGGTGATACCATGCAAAAGTGCCCTAACTGCGGTAAACCAACGGCAAGAACCAAGGACTGGGCTTGCCAGTGGTGTGGGTATCCCCTGATATCAAAGTCTTACCGGCCAATACCGAAGACTTATCAGGAGCTGAAAGAAGAGCGACGGTATGAGGGGAAACTGCCGGCAGGACGGGAGACCGGAGTACTCTACCCGGCCGCTGCTGGCCCTTTAACGCCGACACCTGCCCCAGAGCCTGAACCCGAACCAATAGCCAAGCCTGAATTTGAGCCGGTACTGGAGGCTGAACCAGCGGCTGAGCTTAAAGCTGAGCCGGTGCTAGAGGCTGAACCAGCAGCTGAGCCTGAGGTCGAGCCAGTAGCAGAGGCAGAGCTTGAGCCAGTGACAGAGCCAGAACCTGAACCAGCCAAGCCTAAACCAAAGCCAAGACGACGGCGTGAGAAAGCACGGGAGCCCGAACCAGTGGCCGAGTCTAAACCAAAACCAAGGCGACGGCGTGAGCCAGTAGCGGAGTCCAAACCTGAGCCAACGCTAGAGGCTGAGCCAGTAGTCGAGCCTGAGGTTGAGCCGGTGATAGAGTCCAAGGTTGAGCCAACTCCAGAGCCTGAACCCGAGCCGTTCGCCGGGATTGAGGTTGAGCCAGGCGTAATCGAGGCAGGCGTTGAGCAATTGTATCCCGCTTTTGCCGCCAATGCGGCAGCCACCGATGCCAAATACAAAAACAAGATGCTCAGGGTAACCGGACTATTGTACCGAACCGTAATTAATGAGAATCTGGACGTTGCCTACATCATTCTGACCAGTGCCAAGAAATACGGGGAGTGGAAGGTCTCATGCACCTTTGACAAGGAGCATGAAAGTAAGCTGAGACAGCTGACGACAGAAAAAATGGTAACCGTGCAGGGCAAGTACGATGGCT
>SDBU01010272.1_pt1 | contig 10397 bp, 20 predicted proteins | sample 2277071 | NCBI WGS metagenome assembly SDBU01 (sample SAMN10397929, study PRJNA504765) | marine sediment metagenome | isolation source: marine sediment core GS08_GC12, 126 cmbsf | place: Arctic Ocean: Gakkel Ridge, Loki's castle | collected 2008 | reverse complement strand
GGGCCGGGCTGATTGCTGCCGCTGTCCCCAAGACCTGGCGGCACACCAACCTTGTCCAGGCTGGCCGCATGGAACGGGGCAATGAGATCCAGATCGATGCTCTGTCGATGTTCTTTCCCCGAACGGCTGAGGCCGGCGCTTTTCCCACTATGGCCGACATGGATGCGGTCCGAGCCGGCAATCTGCGTCTGAGGTTCGGCGGTGATACCGATTTCCTCAAGGTGCCGATCTCAGCCATTCCCAACGGTGGAATGGGCGTCACCTATTCGACCGACGCCGCCCTGGTTGCCGAGGTCAACTTTGCCTACAACAATGGCGTGTCGGTCGCTCAGAATCGGTTTTATCTCAATCAGCCGATCGTGCTCGAGGAACAGGAAACGATCGGCGTCACCTTTGAGAACATGGATGCCATTGTGGCCCCGATCGAAGTGACGTTCTTCCTCTGGGGTCCGAACATCCGTCCGGTCCGATAGAGTTGAAATCCCAACACGCGCCAAGGCGCTGTTGAATGGTGGCGCCGGCCGCACGTCGGTCGGCGCCACGAAAAGAGGTGTTGAACATGCCAAATGTAATTTATCGAGAGGAAAATTTCCTCTATACGACCGGCTGGTCGGACCCGATGATCGCCGCCGGCCAGGCCGTAAACATGCAAATCCTGATCGGCGCCGACGCCCCTTTCAAGGTCTATTACGTCACGATCCACGTCGCCCAGGGCCTCGAGGATTGCGAGTTGCTTGTCCAGAACTGGGCCGGTGAGATTATTTGGCGTGATAATGTTATCGGCAAGGACCTGATGAATATGGCCTTGCCGATCGATGCCCTGGCCGGTGACGGTCGCGATGTTTACAACGTAGCGCCGCCGCGTATTTTCAATCTGTCGACGACCCTAACCTTCACTATCACGTCGAACGTTGTGACCCGGACGATTGTCTGTATCGTGTTGCACGGCGCCAAAATGAAACCTGCGTAAACGCTATGACCGAAAAACGAACAAGCCCGTTCTCGCAGGGTCGGCGCCAGGTCTTTCCCTTCGGTCCGCCGGTCGTTGTCCCCGTTCCGGATAAAGCTGCGGTCGCTCACGTTGCCGAAGCGCAAAGAATCAGGGAAAGCGTCAAGGCCGACTTGACCGAGTTTGCCGCAAGCGATAGCTCTTTCGTCCTGTACGGTCAGCCGGCTTTGTTACGGTTCCCGGCCATCGGCGTCCCGCTTGTGGTCGCGACCTTCACTGTGCCGCCCGGCCGGACGCTGGAGTTGGATCGAATCGACTGGTGGTGTTCGGAACCGTTCCTCTATGGCAACGGACAATTCGGGTGGCGTCCGGCTATAAACGGCAATCAGATTCCCTTCTGGTCGTCACAGACGCCGACGGCCCGGGCCGACTACATGCAACTGCCTTTGGCTCCGACAGTCGGTAATGAACCGCGCTTCTCGCCGGTTTATCTCTATGCCGAGTCGGTGTTGACGATCGAGATTGTCGAGTTGTTGTTGGCCGCTACGGCCTTCAATGCGAATGTCTGGGTTGCAACCTATCTCTACGGCACCTTGCGCAAGCCTGGGGGGGTGACGTAGCTATGACAAGCATCAGAACATCGCATGAATTCGCGCCGGTCCCGAACGCCTTTGTGGAGATCGCGCCGGCTACTTTGGTCGGTTTGTTTAGTTACACCTTTGGTGTTGGACCGCAAGACCCCATTTATATTCGGCCTGGAGAATTGACTCAACAGGATTATCTGAACGAGGACGGCGCTGAGTGGTTATTGTATACGCGATCGGTTATGTCTTATCGCATCGAGGTGCTCCGTGAACATGCAGAGGGTTTTTCTATCGGCGGCGCCTCCCTGGTTGTCGGTTTGGGCGATCTTGAATACTTGGGTCTCCCAGCCCTCCGCGATTGGGCGCCGTTCCACTTGATGTCGGGCAACAACCTTATATCTTCTGTCTCTGGTGTTGAACTGCCCGGCTTGTTGGCTCGGTTCATAATCCGAACGGCCAGCATAACGCCGGCTGAGGCGGTGACGGTCCGCGGTTCAATCATCGTGAGGGGGATATAATAATGCAAGCACGTGGTTCTTACGATCTACATTGGGCCTGGTATGATGACCTGATCATAGGTGCGAATTTCGCAGCCCCACCGGGTGGACCCCTGACTGGTTTTCAGCCGGAGGCAGGCGATGCGCTCTCTGTCGATCACATGGTTATCCAGGGGATGCGGTTTTTCAGTATCGACGTTTGGACCGACGATCTGGTCGAGATTGATATCATGGTCGGCATTCAAACGGCGAGTGTCGCGACCATGACGACCTTGTTCTGTCCGGCTGTCTTGCAGCACAACACGATCTATGACCTGGCCCCACCGCACAATCGGGACGGGTTCCTGGTCGTCACTGGTCACTTAATGCGTTTGCAGATCCGGAACGTCTCGGGTAATGTCGTAGCGCCGTTCCAACTGGTCGCCAGGATCTGGAACTGACGGGAAGGAAACAAATGTTGGAAATGCTTTTGACAAACGCCTTCGCCTGGACCGGCGCGGTCGGTTCAGTCATCCTTTTGCTGGTCGGTTACTTCGCTCGGAAATACCTGGTCCCCTACCTCGTGCTCGCCAGGCGTCGCGAATATGCGCGTTGGATCGCGGCCATAGCTGATGAGGTTACCGACGACCTCAGGGCGCGCTATCCCGAAAGCGAATGGCTGAAGCACCTCGACGATGCGATCGACAAGATCATCCAAGTCTGCGAGATATCTCCCGAAATCGCTCGTCGGGCCGCGAATGCCGCCCTGGCTCGCAAGCCATAACTTTCGGTCGGTTTGCTTGGGCCGCCGATGGCGCTTTACACACCATCGGCGGCTTTCTACTACGAGTCATAGTAATTGGGCGAACCGGAAAGAATTTCCTTGACGACTTGAAATCACCTGTTATCTTGGCCGTGAGTTGGAAGTTGTTGGTTACTGCGCAAGCGGGTGCGCTGTCGTTGGAACCTTACGGCGGCGCACCCACAAATAAAGGTTCTCTAAATGCCACTGAACGCAAGTTCAAACAAATTCAAAACAGAACGATACGATTTAATCACTGAGGCTATCCCCAATCCTGGCGTTGGAAATATGGGAAGTTGGACCTGTCCGACGAATCGGGTAGTGGAAATCATCTCGGTCTTCTCTATCTTACACACCTCCGTCGTTGTCGCGAATCGTCGTCTCTATCTCTGTTTGGACAGCGGTGGTGTTACCACTCATTTCACGCTCAGCTTTTTTAATCTAACCGCAGGATTGGCGATTGCTTTCATATTCTCGCTCGATATTGATAGGCAAAATAGAGCCGCAAATGGTCTCAATCTTGATCCTCTGGCTGCCGCTTTCGAGTTGAAGGGTGGCGAGCACCTGCTGATTGGAGCCTATAATTGGGATGTGGCTGATTGGTTCACCGGCCTTGCTATCCGCTATCGTGAGTGGCGAGAGGACTGACGTTGTTACCGTTTTGTCATTGTGTTGTTGATGTAACTGTTAACCGGGGTGAATCATGCCTATAAACGCAAGTCCCAACAAATTCAAAACCGAGCGGTACGATTTAATCACTGAAACTTTCCCCGCCCCCGGCATTGGCGTTACGGTGACTTGGCCTTGCCCGGATAATCGGGTCGTGGAAGTCGTCTCGGTGGTCTTTGTCTTGAACACCAGCGCCTTTGTCGCGAATCGGTATCCAGTTCTCACGCTCGAAGTTGGTGGTCTTAACTTGCTTAACACGCTGAGCGGTGTTCCCCGGACCGCTGGCGGGAATTATCAATATATGTTCTCGCTCCGCGTCGATGCAGTTGATTTGTCCGCGGCCAATGGTGTCGTTGTCGAACCCCTGGCTACCGCCTGGGAAATGAAACCCGGCGACAATCTTCTGATTACAGCCTATGGTTGGGACGTGGGTGATTGGTTCGGCAACATTCGGTTTCGTTACCGTGAATGGAAAGAGGACTGATGCCGACTGCCGTTTTCACACCCGTTGACTGGTCGACGATTCAGTTTTATCAGCCGTCCGATTTCGACCATCCTGAAAAGTTGGACGACTCTGTTGTCAGAGGCCTTGACCGTCTTGCCTTCGTCTACGGCGAAAAAGCAACCGTCCTCAGTGATTGGCGTTTGACGTCGCAATTTTCCGGCAGTATGCATCCCCTGGGCCGTGCGATCGACTTCATCTATCCCGATCTTAATTCCATACACGTCTTGAACACGCTTCGCAATATCGCTTACTTCGGGGGTTACGGCATGTATCGAAACGCTGCCGGGATAGTATCTTTTCATGTTGACACCCGGACGGATCGCAGCCCCGAATCCCCGGCCACCTGGGGCGCTCGCAAGGAAGCCGGTCAGACAGAGTGGGTATATGATTCCCTGCGGTCCATTATTGATTTGGTCAGGCCTCACGCGCTGCCGCTTGCCTGGATCGCCGTGATGCTGGTTGCTATATATTTTCTCGCTCGAAAATCGTAAACCCTTCTTTGGAGTTACTGCCGATATGCCCTTGCCGAAGCAAAAAAAGTCGCGTGGTCGCCGTGCCGCCGATGCTATTTCGGATACGACTGCCGATGAAAAAAAAGAAGCGCATTGGTCTGACTATATGTACGCCAGTTACAATGCCGAAACCGAAGTCATCTCGCTCTATCGAATCCTGCCCAAAGAACACCTTGGCGTTCCCACTGTCGGCTGGCTTGCCGATGTCGAACCTGGTATGCACGAGCCGTACATCCGGGACAACTATGGCGGTGGTCAGTATCGATTGAACAAACGGAATCGGAAGGATGGACAGATCTCGGCCAGTTGCACCTTTGATCTCCCTGGTTTCCCGAAGGTTGGTTCGGCAGCTAATCCGACAGCAACCATCGAAGGTCAGGGTGCGACTGAGCCGGTTATGTTGACGGTCGGCAACACACAGGTTCCGTTTACCGGAGATCTCCAAAAATTCACCGATTTTATGATGGTGTTGAGGGGTATCGAGACCATTTTCCCTCCGGCACCACCACCACCGGACATCAATGCCGCCTTGCTTGAACTTGCTTTGAAAAAGGAGACCACCGATCCGCTCGACACGATCCGCATTCTGAAAGAAGCCTCCGACTACTTTGGGCGCACGAGCGAAACAGGCTCGAACATTTACGATCTTGTCAAAGAGGCTATCCAGCAAGCGGGGCCGGTTATCCAGGCTATGGCCACCCCAGGCCAAAAACGTCTCGCCAAGCCGCCGTCTCTTATCCCCGGGGCCGGTCCCGGTGATCGTCCCGGTAAACGGCCCGGTCCGGTCCCGGTAACAGGTCGGGATCAAGCCGCCCAAGTGACCGATATAACGCCGCCTGATGGACAAGCGGCTGAGGATGAACCACCCACAGAAGAAAGAGGTTTTATGTCGCAACGAGACCTTATTTTGGCTGTCGCTTCGACGATTGTCTCGTGTTGGAAACTGGACCCGCCCAAAAATGCCACCGAAACCGTCCGCATGGTGGATTTGGTGTTGCAAGAAAACGAGCCGGGTGTCCGGCAAACTCTCGTTGATGCCTACAAGGACACCATCCTTGACATTTGTGAGACTCAGTTGGCGGAGGACTGGATCGTCGAAGGTGGTACGATCGGCAATCGTAAGGACTTCGGGAAGTTCTTTACTGATCTTTTCAACGAGTATGTCCGGCCGGATCGTGAGGTTTTGACCTTATGATTACTGAAGTGAACAGCAAACATCGTTGGTCGTGCTGTCCGCTTATGTCGGGTCAGCCGGTCCCGATCGCACCACCAGCCCACACCGTGTTACAGCCGAATCAGGTGGCCATCGCACCGATGAGGGTTCCGTGCGCAACGGATGCTTGTCCCTTGTTCGACCCACATGATGAATGTTGTGAACTGGTCCTGCTTGGTGGCATAGTCCAGAATCTTTCCGCAATACAGAATCAGATAGCCGAACTGAGACGAGTCTTCGAGCCGCCGAAAGGTTCACCGTCGCCGCTGATGCGAGTAGCCGAGGCCTTGGAAAACATTGTCGACCACCAAAAAACCAAATGAGGACCGAACCATGAACACCTATTTAGCAGTCCTTGATTTCGCCATCGCATATGGCGACTGTGATCTGACGCCCGGCCAGAAGCCGCCTGGCGGGCCGGAGGAAGTTGTCGCCCTGGCGAAAATTGCCTGCTCCGCGGAAAAGATGACTCTCGATTTGGTCTCCGAGGGGTCTGAGCAATGTCGACACTATCGTGTTAGGTTGCAGGTTCGGGCGGAGACTTTCGAAGGAAAATTCCCTCTGAGCAAGAAAATCGTCGGTTTGTTCAATCACCTGCCGGCCTATGAAACCATTAATGTCGATGTTGTTGAGGTGCCCGGTACCGAGGTGGCGCCGGCTGCAGATGAGTCCGGACCGACCACGCGGTTTCGGGTCCAGTGCTTGTTCATGTCGGCGCTGAGTTTTGAGACTTTACGGGCCGGCTTTGTCAAGCATATCGCCGGTGGCAACCTGGTTTCAAACGCTGATCGGCATAACGAATATGTTGCCTTCGTGGATCTCGAGAGTGTTTCTGCCGAAGGTCTTGAGGATGCGGCCCACGCCCTGTTGGTCAGGGCGTTCGGTGCTGAAGTTCCGAAAACTGAAGAGCAACGGGAAATAGCGAAGATATCTGGACACGATCCGACAAAGGATTTTCAGCCGATTACGACAAAGGTGCTCTAAAACGCTCCTGGAGGCCGCCTGAGCGCAGTCGGCCCCCAGGCATCCAAAGACCTTTGCTGTTCTGTTGATCGTCAGCCTTGCCCCTGCGCTGTTGGCCGGCTGGCTATTATCGAAAGGTTCTCAATATGCTGTCAAGTTATCTGCGCAAACAGTACCCCAAAGGCAAGGTTCGCACTGCCCTGAAAAATCATGCCTGCAACGGCAGCCTGGACGGTCACGATCCCGGTTGTGGTGGTCGAATCGAGCAAAGGGATTCTTATTTTGATACGATGTTGCGCAATGAATTTTTCCAGGCTGGTCGATTTTGCAAACATTGTTCCATGTTAGAGCCGATTCTTCGCGATCTGTTTGAAACGAAGGATCGGGCGTCGGCATAAGTCTTCACCCTTACACAAAGGAGCTCGTATGTTTATCATGCTTGGGGCCCCGCACTTCCTGTGGTTCCCTTCGGTATGGTCGTTCCTGCACTATCTCATGTTCGGGTTCGCGCCGTAGGATGTCGATGACCGCCAAGATCACCAATGGTGTCCTGATCGGACTCCATTATCACAAGGCCGGACAGTATCGGTCCCTTCGTAAAACGACCGGTATGTTGGCTGCGCTTCTGCTCGTGGTTGTGGTGATAAGTCTGGCCGGGCGGTGGGGTGATGGCGGACTGCGAATGGATACGGCCCACCGGCCCGGTGACTCCCCCGCCCTGGTTAGTGCGGGTCTATTCGAGCCGTCGTCACCCTCTGATTTTCTCCTCGGTTATGTCGGCAGACGACGAATCCTTGCCGACGTGGCTTCTTTTCCTTCTCCTCCTAAAGGCCTCCCGGAGTCCGGATTCGTTCCTTTGCCGGCTCCGGGAGGGTTTCAATCTGCCCAGCGGCCGGATAAGGCACCGGCCCCATTATCGACAGACTCCAATTTCGGTTTACCCGAACAGCCGCCGCTCTGGCGTTTCACTGAACGTGGCTTGCCGGCCGGAGTTGTCGATCAGGATATCTCATTGGTTCAACCGCCCCATGCCGTGCTTGCCAGTCCGGTCTGGCCGGCACGGGTCGGGCTTGTTGACGATACCGCCATAGTCGAAGGCTTCTTGACTTTTCAGGCCCAGGGCCGACTGTCGTTTGATCTGGTGTCCGAGAGTCATCCAGGGCTTGGTTTCGGCGCCGCCGTTCGGACCGCCATCGATCAAAGCACCTGCTTTCCGTCCGTCGATAAATCGGGCCGTCGCATAACTGTAAGCTGTCGCTATAGATGCTTATTTGTGCCCGGTGGTCAATCGTCCGTATCGGTCGGCCCGTCCGTCACTGCAATAATCAAGAAGGATTAGATATGAACTTTTGTCTCAATTGCCGGCTGTTCGGCGATCCGTGGGTTCATCATCGCGATGATTGCCGAGGTCCGATTATTGTCCGCCTGGATACTCCGCAAATCGGTATGTGTTGCAACATATGCGGTGACTTTTATTCTGATAAGCAAGGCGAGGTGCCTCACGAATGTTGTATGAACATCTGTCGTGGACAATATAAAATCCCGGTCTATGAATATCCCAAGGAACTGAGGCGGTCCTGATGTACTGGTGTTTTCACTGTGGGAATGGGGCCGGCTCGCCGGCTCGGATAGTTCATGCGGATGACTGCCGTCGTCAAGTCACCATCTGGCACGGTGTCGAAAAACGTGAACGCAAATGGTGTGACGGTTGCGGCAGTGTTTTCTTTCCGGAAGCAACCGACGATAACCGCTGTTGTCCCTGGTGTCACCGTGAGCTCAAAACCGTCTATTGTTGAAAGGGCTGACATTGTGGGTGATATAGCTAAACAAGGCAAACCCTTTGAGTTAGGCAGACTGGAGTTTGGCTTTCTTGTTGTGGTATGGGCGGAATGGAAACAACGCCACCCGGAACGCCTGCAAGCTCCTCGCGTTAAGGCGCTTGACGAACGGATAAGTAAACATTTTGAGGATGCCTATCGATAGGACGTCTTTTGATCTGTATTCGCCGGCGCCGCGCCGGCCTTTATTTATTATCATAGAAACAAGTTCTGAAAACAGGTAAACCAATGAGTCACAACATAAAGCCAAAATCCCTTGTTGGGTTCGTGATCCTGATCACCGCGATTCTGATTGCATTACCCTTCACCTGCGATCAAGCCCAGGCCGGCGCCCTTGATCCCCCCGCGACCGATCCCTGGTATTGTCAATCTGACCACGACTGGCGGTTTATGTTGCCCGACAAGGTTCAACATTACTACGGCTCGCAGTTGTTGGTGGAACTTGGCTTGCATCCGGCCACTGCTTTTGCGGTTGGCTTTGTCTATGAACTCTACCAGGGTGAAACCGGGACCGGCTTTTCCTGCCGGGATATGCTGGCCAATAGTGTCGGTCTCCTGGCCGGAGCTGTCAACAGCCGGAAGTTCTATCTGTTTATGACTTACTCTACCAGCAAACAAAGCCTGGAACTCAACGCCGTTCTGACTTTCTAAAAGGATAACAAGATGATAGAACTGAAGATGCGTTATTGTAAGCACTGTGAGCGCTGCTGGCTTATGGACGAAGAACCTCTTTACTGTCCGTTCTGTGGCAAATGCGGGGCATTCGCCCAACCCCGTGTTTTGCTAACGTTCATCGAGGCCAGTCTGCCACAAGTTGAAGGGGAGTTGGAACCATGAGTTTACCAGCATTACCGATAACTGATTTTCATGTGGGGATTGTGGTTGGCGGTCTCGCTGTGTTGGCGGGGTACTACTCTCGACCGTTGATGAACTGGCTTTTCCGAAGGCGGCCCTGGTGATTATTATCGCTTTGCTTTTTATAATAGGTCTACCTCGTTGGCATCTAAATATGCTTTAGTCATAGCACTAGATCCGATAGTCTCTCACTTTATAGAAGGTTTACCCTGCAATAGTATTTCTGTTAAGATATCATTAAGGAATTAGATAACAATATTGGTGATTTCGCGGGTTTAACATTTGGTTATTGGAGGGGGAGGTATACCCAGAGGGCCGACCGCTTGGCTCCTTTCAATCAGGGTACTCCTCCCCCATGTTATTATGGAGGGCTGGTCGCCGAGGGCGGCCGCCACGCTTGCTGACTTCTTTAAGAAGCTTGCCGTATAGTTCCCTTGTGCGCTGACCTCCCATCTTTCCGATGACAGCGTAATGACTTCTGCCATGGCGTTCTAAGGTTGCTCTCCCACCTTTAGCGCCTGCTTCCTTCACGGTCAAATCATGGTTGCTATTGTCCATTCTTGCTCTTCTCTCTGGACTATTTTAAGAAATTATATCAAATAGAATTATGAACACATGTCACTTATATTACGTTGTAATTGACGCATAATGTCTTACTATGCTATAATGCAAAGCGATAATATACTGAATTCTGTTTGTCAAGGGGTATACCACATGATTTTAAAAAAAAGAGAGAAAGGAAAAAGTCCTAGGGCGGAAGCTCTCATAGGGAGGGTAAAACAGCTTGCAGAATCAGGTCATAACAATGTAGGAATCGCCAAAGAGTTAGGCATACACCGTTCTACGGTGGCCCGATATCTGTCGAAAGCAGGGAGAGCTGACATTGTTATGGAGGCAAGAGTCAGGGTTATTCAGGAAGCTCTTGCCAGGCACTTCGCCGATTTATGCGGCGTGTCCAAAAGGTTCAAAAAAATTATACGGATCATTGAGCCGAGAGATATCCCCTTTTATAACGTAGAAGTCCCGGGGGA
>SDBU01010271.1_pt1 | contig 10397 bp, 6 predicted proteins | sample 2277071 | NCBI WGS metagenome assembly SDBU01 (sample SAMN10397929, study PRJNA504765) | marine sediment metagenome | isolation source: marine sediment core GS08_GC12, 126 cmbsf | place: Arctic Ocean: Gakkel Ridge, Loki's castle | collected 2008 | reverse complement strand
TTTATAGATTTTCTATCATTTTATTAAAATTTTCCAACTCTTGGAACAAAAATAATTTATCTATTATTGCAAAAAATAGTTTTTAAACAGCGTCTTAAAAAATAACTTGATAAATAATAAATTAAATTATATATTGCAACTTAAATTTATCAATAATTCTATTTTCTTAAAAAGGGCGTTTTTTGCCTTAATAAAAAATCCTATAAAATTTTGCAACCGGAGTAATTTTAATTATGATGATATTTGGAATCGACATTATTACCTGGAGTATTTGGCTTCTTGGATTTATAATTCTCATAATCTGGATTTATATTCCGATTAAAGAATTCAAAAAGATGATCGAAGAAAGAAAAGAGGCTGCTGTAGAAAAATAATAATTAATAATATTTTATTTTTACAAATTTAATAAGCAAAACCTTTATTTTAACTTCATTTATTATCACCTGATATATAAATATAGGTTATATCATAATTTAGTACGAAAATAAATAAAGGCACAGAGGCACAAAGGCACAAAGTTTCAGATAATTTAATCGCTGGCGAAGGTGTTCTTCACCTTCGACCTCAAATAGTGAATTAGTAGCACAGACATTCTTGTCTGTGCAATTAATTTTCATACTTCGTGGTGCTCTAAAAGAGCATGAGTGTTTATTCTGCGAATTATGATGCAGTATTATTAAATGAATATTTGAAAGAAGTTGCAGGTTTTTATTGATTTTTACCCTCCCTTAAATTAATCAGCTTCAAAATAAGCTGGAACAATACTTATTGAGAATACAAAAAACAACTTATAAACATAGAATTTATCATTAAAGAAAAGGAATTGATATGGAGGAAGAAAAGAAGAAGAAAGTAAATCTGCTAAAAAGAATAGGTTTGATGCTTTCTGCTTTCGGTCCCGGTTTATTCCTTATCGGATATAATATAGGAACAGGAAGCGTTACTACAGCAGCATCAGCGGGATCGCGATATGGAATGTCACTTTTCTGGGCACTGATGCTTTCTTGTATCTTCACATTTGTTATGTTGGTGGCTTTTGGCAAATATACATTGGTTTCGGGCAAAACTGCTCTATACAGCTTTAGAAAATATTTCAAATTTGGCAGTGCTATAAGTATATTTATAATAATAGTACTTATAATCGGAGAAATTGCAGCTCTTATAGGTATAATCGGGATTATTGGTGAACTTCTGAAAGAATGGACTCGCCCTCTGGCATCAAATCCGGAAGGTTTTAGTCAGCTCGGAATTACAATAGTAATAATCATCGGTTTATATATCCTTTTATGGAACGGTAAATACAGTTTATTTGAGAAGTTTCTTATAATTTTTGTTATTCTAAAAGGCGGAGCTTTTATTTTGAGTATGATACTTGTCGTGCCTGAACCCACGGTGGTGTTAAAAGGATTGGTGCCGGGCTTACCGGATGAACCCAATGCTGCGCTGATTGCAGCGGGTATTGCCGGAACTACTCTCTCGGCTGCATTATTTGTAATAAGAAGCATAGTTGTTAGTGAAAAAGGGTGGGGAGTTAAAGATTTAAAGTTAGAAAGGAAAGATGCTGCGGTTTCTGCAACTATGATGCTTATTTTAAGTGCTGCCGTCATGGCTGCTGCCGCTGGAACTTTATATCCTATAGGAAAAGGAGTAGATAGTGCTTTAGATATGGTGATGACTCTGGAACCTATCGCAGGAAGATTTGCAATGTCAATTTTTGTTACAGGTATTGTTGCGGCTGGGCTTTCAGCAGTATTCCCGATTATATTAATTGCTCCATGGCTGATTTGTGATTATATGAATATTCCGAGAAATGTCCAAACTCCGCTTTTCCGCATTCTTGGAGGTATTGCAATATTATTTGGTCTTTATACACCGATTTTTGGTGGAAGACCCGTATGGATAATGATTGCATCACAGGCTTTTCAGGCAACTCTTATGCCGATGATAACTTTAGCTATTATTTTCCTCTTAAACAGAAAAGATATTATGGGTAAATATAAAATAGGACCCTGGATGAATATAGGGTGCTGGCTAACATTTATATTTTCACTAATCATGGCATATACCGGTGTGATTGGACTATTTGAATACTTCTAATCTGAAAGTTACAATATAGTAATTTGTAATGTGAATTAATCCGATTTTGTATTAAACGCTCATGCTCTTTTTAGAGCACCACGAAGTATGAAAATACTTGATTTTTCTCTGTTGGTGTTGTCACCAACAGAGAGCTAATCAGCTCAACAGGGTTCCTATTTTTCGTGGGCGAAGGTGTTCTTCCACCTTCGCCAGCGGAAAGGGCGGGTAAACCCGCCCCTACGCGTGTTATTTTCGAAACAAAATAGAGTTAAATACTTGTTATTTTATTCTTAATCCGTTGTTTTCATTTTCGAATTAAATAAAAAATTAAAAATGTTGTAATATCTATTAAATTTTATATTATTCCTTAATACTCAGGATAATTTGTATCTATTTAATGCCTCCTTTCTCGTTATATTTTTTATTTGAGATACTAAATAATATAACAAATTGGGGGCACTTTTTTTGTTTTTTTATCCTGTTCAAAATATACAGCAAGTTAATTGTTTGCTGAATCCAAAGAATTCGTAATTCAATCGGTAAAAAAATGTTATGCAATTCCAAAAATTCATTTAAAAAATTAATTTATCATAATTTTTTTTAACACCCTTAAATTAATATGAAATTATTTTTGCAAGACAGAGCGCGAATTGGAATTATAGGTGGAGGACCCTCCGGGAGTTTTACAGCTATTCACTTATTAAATGCTGCAAAATCGCTTGATAAAAAGTTTGAGGTGTTTATCTTTGATAAAAAAGATTTTACTTCAGTCTCAGGATGCAATTTTTGTGCAGGAATTCTATCTAATACGTTGATTAAAGAGTTATTAAATCAAGGTATTAACATTCCCTCAAAAATTATCCAGAGTAACATTAAGGGATATTATTATGAAACAATTGAAGGTGCGGTATATTTCCCAAAACCATCCACTTCTTCAATTTTCAGCGTTTTCCGTGCAAACGGACCCTTTATTTCCAAAGAATTACTTAACATCAGTTTTGATTATTTTCTACAACAGGAATCAATTAAAAGGGGAGCAATTAAATTAGATTGTAATATCGACAAAATTATTTTCCCTTCCGACCCAAAAGAACGGATAATCCTTTATGCACAGAAACAAAACAAATATTTTGAATTTGATATGGTCTTTGGTGCATTTGGTATAAATACTTATTTTGCAAAGGAATTGGAAAAATCAAACATTGGTTATAAAGCTCCGCTGTACCTGCATTCCGGACAAGTTGAGATTCCCTATGATATTAGTATGAATAAAAAGTTTCGAGAAAATGTTACAATTTTTCTTATTCCTTTCAAAGATGTATATTTCTTTTCTTTTACACCAAAATCTAATTATTTGACCGTCACCGCTATCGGGCCACATGTAAAAAAGACTATGTTGGAGGAGATTTTTAAACTTCCGCAGGTATTAAAATATTTTCCTGAAAAATGGCAGATGCCATTTGAATATTGTCATTGTCATCCACGAATTCCTATTACTACCGCAATAAATCCCTTCTATAATCGTTTTGTAATAGTCGGAGATGCCTGTTGGTCAAGATATCTAAAAGATGGCATTACCTCAGCATTTTATACTTCAAAATTGGGCGTGGATTGTGCACTTAAACACGGGATTTCACAAGAAGTATTTAAAAATATATATTACAAAAATATTATTCAAATGGATAAGGATAACTTTGCAGGAAAATTATTATTTAAAATCCATAATAAATCCAAAAGGTCTAATGCTGTGAGAAATGCTTTGTCTTCGATGATTTTAGACAGTTCCCGCAAGACAATTCAAGAAGATACACGATATATTCTATGGGGTTTATTTACCGGCGATTATTCTTATAGAGAGATAATGAAAAAAATTCTTGAGATTTCTTTTATTTCGAATTTTATTAAAAACATAATCACTATTTACCTAAAAAATTTATCTAATTATATATCTAAGATTAATAAAAAAATTAGAAATCCAAAAAAATAGATAGCCAGGCTTAATAATGTCAAGATTGTTAAATGCACAGGTGATTGACTGTTTTATCTTTTTAGTAATTCATTCATAAAAATTTCTAACTTAACCTTTATTGTAGTAGTGTCAAAAATATTATGAAAAAATGTAATTACATACACACACATTTGAAGGTAAAGCTTATAAAAGGAATGAATTTTCAAGGCATAACAAAATACCGGGAGAAGTCAAATGTCTTTTAAAGTATATTTCAATAAGTTCGTTTTATTGATTAGTTTTACGCTTTTAATTAATACAATAGTATTGGGTCAATATACCTACGACCCCAGCACTTTAAGAGAACGGAAAAAAATTTTATGGCCCGAAGGAAAACGTGCAGCGATTAGTCTTACTTTCGATGATGCACGGCTCAGTCAAATCGATGTTGGTATTCCTATTTTTGACCGATACGGTATCAAGGCTACTTTTTATGTTTCGATACCAAATGTAAAAAAGCGGTTATACGGTTGGAAAAAAGCCGTTGCCGGCGGTCACGAAATCGGTAACCATTCACTGACACATCCCTGTTCGGGTAATTTCCCGTTTTCCCGCCATAAAGCCCTTGAGAATTATACACTTGAAATGATGGAGCACGAGCTTGATGAAGCAAATGTCACTATTGAACGTCTTCTCGGGGTAAAGCCGACAACTTTTGCCTATCCATGTGGACAGAAATTTGTCGGGAGAGGGCAGCTTCTTAAGAGTTATATACCTCTTGTAGCTGAGCGTTTTATATCAGGACGCGGGTGGCTTGACGAGGCGGCGAACGACCCTGCTTTTTGCGATATGGCACAGATATTAGGTATGGAAAGCGACGGTTTGGATTTTGAAGAGCTTAAGCAATTAGTTGACAAAGCCGCAGAGGATGGAACCTGGCTGGTTTTCGCCGGTCATGAAATCGGCTCATCAGGACGGCGCCAAACTACTATTGCCTCGACTCTTGAGGCTTTTTGCAAGTATGCTCAAGATCCCGCCAACGGATTGTGGGTTGCCACTGTGCAAGATGTTGCCAGGTATATATTAAAACAGCGGGGCAGCAGGGAAAAAACAGAGGAGCCGGTGTATTTAAATCCTGACAAATCCATCAATTTGAGAGTTGAGGATTTATTATCAAGAATGACTTTGAAAGAAAAAATCGGTCAAATGAATATGCCCTGCGTTTACAAAAATGAGCTTGGTAAGGACGTTCAAAGCAAAATGGATGGATGCAGAAAATTCGCAGAAGGGATATACGAGGAAGGTATAGGACCGGGTGGAGGATTTTTTACTCTTTCAAATACTATATTACATAATGGAACTCGTCAACAAGTAACGTTTTTAAATGAACTTCAAAAAATTGCAGTTGAAAAAACTCGTTTGAAAATACCTCTAATAGAAGTTGAGGAAGGCACTCACGGCTTAATGTGCTCAGGCGGTACAATTTTCCCGGAAGGATTAGCAATAGGGAGTACCTGGAATATGGATTTAGTCGGGAAAATTTATTCAATTGCCGCAAGAGAAGGAAGAGCCATAGGTGTTCATCAGTTATTTACTCTGGTTATCGAGCCTAACAGATATCCGAGACTTGGAAGGAACCAGGAAGGCTATAGTGAAGACCCATACCTTTGTTCACGGATAGCAAAATCTATAGTTGAAGGAGTTCAGGGTAACGATATATCGGCTGATGATAAGGTAATTGCAGGTTTTTGTCACTACCCCGGACAGAGTGAACCTGTAAGCGGTCTCGAGCGCGGAGCGATGGAGATTTCTGAAAGAAAATTACGAGAAGTTTTTCTGCCTCCCTGGATTGCAGCAATAAAAGAGGGTGGTGCACTGGGGGTTATGGCAACTTATCCGGCTATAAATGATGTTCCGGTTCATGCTTCGAAAAAAATTCTCACAAAAATTCTACGAGAAGAGTTAGGATTCAAAGGTTTAGTATTGGGTGAAGGTGGCGGCATTACGACCCTTGTATATGAACATTCTGCTTCAACACAAAAAAAGGCAGGTGAGTTAGCTATAAAAGCGGGCCTCGATGTGGGTATATCTTATGAACCCGGATATATGAGACCGATGATAGAAAATGTTCGTGAGGGAAGGGTTTCTATGGCGTTAATCGACAGGGCAGTGCGCCGGATTCTCAGGATTAAATTTCAACTGGGCTTATTTGAGAATCCATATGTTGAACCTGACCGTGCTGTTGAGATTGTTCATACTGAAGAAAATCAGAGCCTTGCTTTGCAAGCAGCCCGGGAAGGAATAGTTTTATTAAAAAATGAAAATAATCTTCTGCCGCTGGATAAAAACATAAAATCAATTGCGGTAATAGGTCCTAACGCAAATCATGAGAGAAACCTGCTCGGTGATTATATCGCAAACAATATACTGCAGGATATTGTAACTATTTATGAAGGCATAAGAAATAAAGTATCCCCTGAGACTGAAGTTACATTCGTAAAAGGATGCAACGTCATAGGGAATGATGTCAATGAAATCAAAGCAGCCCGGGATGCCGCTAAGAAAGCCGACGCAGCCATAGTTGTGGTTGGTGAAAATGAAAGAAAAGCACCGGATGGAAAAGGGACAAACGGAGAGGGAAGGGATATAGCCAGTTTAGATTTGACCGGTCTTCAGGAAGAACTGGTCAAAGGAGTATTTGAAACAGGGACTCCTACAGTTGTGGTGCTGATAAATGGAAGACCTCTTTCAATCCGATGGATAGCAGAGCATATACCTGCTATTTTAGAGCCGTGGCTTCCGGGTGAACAGGGCGGTAATGCTGTTGCAGATGTTCTATTTGGAGATTATAATCCGAGCGGACGCCTGCCGATTACAGTTCCCCGACATGTCGGACAACTGCCTGTTTATTATAATCATAAACCGTCAAAAGCTTTTTGGATTAATGAGCTGGGAAGAGATTATGTGGACATGCCTGCAGAACCTCTCTATGAGTTCGGATTTGGACTCAGCTATACAAAATTCGAATACAGCAACCTTCATATCACACCTAAGGAAATAGGTCCTGCCGGTGATGTTTATATCAGTTTGGATGTAAAGAATACAGGCGAACGTAAAGGTGAGGAAGTTGTACAGCTATATATAAATGATGTTCTCAGCAGTGTATCAACACCGGTAAAAGAACTCAAAGGATTTGAGAAGATAAAGCTTAATTCCGGTGAGAAAAAGACGGTTAAGTTTAAACTCACAGCTGAACATCTATCACTTTTTGACAGAAATATGCAGTCTGTGGTTGAACCCGGAACTTTCGATATTATGATCGGCGGCTCATCCGAAGATATACGGCTTAAAGGAAGTTTTGATGTTAAAGATTAAATGCATTGAATTCGCTATCAAATAAATTTCAATTTTTGAAATATATCCATCGGGAAGGCAAATAATTTTATCCTCTACTTGTTGAGAAAAAAAATCTTTATGTTTTTGCGATAGGAATTAAAATAAAAAGGGATTAGAAATAAATCCTGTTGGTTAAGCTCATAAATTAAACAAAAGTCTTTAATATCTCAAGCTGCAGCCCTTGTAATTCTCCGTATGCATGACTAATTTCATCTATCTTTTCCTGAAGTTTCTTCATAAGTTGCTGTTTTTCTACGCCATTACGTATAATTATTCTCAAGTCATTATTATCCCATGGTTTTTCAATATATTGAAATAGACCCACGTCATTAATTGCCTTAATAGCATTTTCTTTATCTGCATACCCTGTAAGAATTATTCTTGGGATTTCCGGTTTTATTTCTTTAACTTTCGCTAAAAATGCTATTCCATCCATTTCAGGCATTAGATAATCTGAAATTACAAGGTTAGTATTATTGTTTTTAATATATTCCAAAGCCTTTTCTGCTGAGGTAAAACTAACAACATTATAATTCGTCTCCAAATCTAAATATGATTCAATGCTTTTGAGTACCATATCTTCATCATCAACAATTACGATTGTTTCACTATTGTTATTTGCATCCATATTTTTCCCCTATTTTATATATTTATCAATTTATTAATATACTTTCAATAAACAAATGACGATTAATGAATGATGGATAATAAATCTTCATTTTCAGAAAATTTGAAATCGCAAATCATATCAGATTAATTCTAAATTAAAAAAAAATTATATAATTGGCAAGATAATTCTAAATGTAGTTCCTTTGCCAATTTCGCTTTGTACCTCAATCTCACCTTTGTGGTCTTTAATAATCTGATATACAATAGAAAGCCCGAGTCCCGTTCCAAAGCCCTGATAAAAACATCATTATTACTTTTTAATGCTCCAAGAGGGGTGTTTATCTCGTGGGCTACTCCTGCTACAAGATTACCGAGCGAAGCCATTTTTTCAGACTGAACAAGTTGAGCATGTTTTTGGTGCAATTCACGTGTACGTTCTTCTACTTTTTTCTCTAATTCCTCATTCGCTTTTCGAAGTTCTTCGTGAATCCGTTTATGTTCTAATGCTTTGGTTATTGTTGTTCCTACCGTTTCCAGCAGCCTGATTGAATCGGCAATCCAATACTTTAGCGTCCGGACTGAATCAAGACCGATAAATCCGTAAAGAGAATTATAATATTTTAAAGGTACGACGACCAGCGATTTTATGTTCTGTGTCTGCAGGATCTCTTTTTCAACTTTTGCATCTACGGGAAGTTCATCCACAGATGGGATATGAATGTTTTCAAATTTATTCAGTTTCTCCATCCACCATGGTAATGATTCAGCGTCAATATCCTTTAAATTTTCAATTTGCGGTTCGATGCCTTCGGCGCACCATTCATGTGTATTATCCATTTTGGTTTTGTTATTTTTAAATACAAACACATAGCTTCGATCGGCACCGGCAAATTCTCCAATTTTCTGAAGGACATTATTAATTCCAATATCAAAATCAAAAGGAGAAAGGTTAATAAACTCATTAGAAATTTGAGCTATGAGATTTTGAAAAGCTATTTTTTTCTCCAGTACTTTCTCTGCGTCAATGCGTTCAGTCGTTTCTATTGCTATTGTTATAATATCAGACAAGTCACTTGCAAAATTTTTCTCCTCAATCGCCCATTTTCGTGGAGGTCCGGAGTTATCAACTGATAATACTCCTATTATTTTACCTCCACTCCATATAGGTGCTTTAATTGTAGAGGTAACATTGTATTGCGGGAAGTTCCGATCATAAAATTCTTTTGTATGAGGATTCAAACTTACGTCATCAATTGCAAGAACACGATTTGTTTCAAAAAAATCAATCCGTTCTCGTGTAACATCAACTTCATAAAGAACTGTTTCATCCTCAAAATGAGCATTCAGCTTCTTCAATACCTCAGATTTATCATCAGGATGCAGAATATACTCCCATGAACTATAATGCGGTTTGATTTCACCGGGTTTATATCCAAGCATTTCAATCCATTTCCTGTCGAAATAGCATTCACCGGTCTTCACATTCCAGTCCCACAAACCAAGGTCACCGCCAATCAAAGCCAATTCGAGCCGCTCTTCACTCTTAAGCAGTGCCTCTTCCGCCTTTTTTCGCTCGGTGATGTCCAAGACGAGTCCCTCATAGTGTGTAATCCTGCCTTTTTTATCTCTTCGAATGTATGTTCTATCATCAAGCCATTTTATTTTTCCTTCTTTGGTGACAATCCGATACGGTATGTGTGTAAATTCTTTTCTTCCTTTTTCTTTGCTATAGCTCTTAACCTCCTTTGATACTTTATCTAAGTCGCCAGGGTAAACAGTTTCGGCATAAGGTACTTTGCCTGAAATAAATTCTTCCGCAGTATATCCAAAAAGCCTTTTTACATTATCAGACACGAATTCAACGGGCCATCCCTCATCATTTCTCCAAAGGAATGCAACTGCAGGACTTTTATTGATGATATCGTTAGCCTCCTTTAACTTTTCCTCTGCAATTTTCCTGTCGGTTATATCTCGAAATGATACTATACGGACAAACCTGCCCTTATAATTCAATCCCTTACTATGAACCTCAACATAAAACTTTGTCCCGTCTTTTTTTATGGATGTTGTCTCATAAGGATCTAAAATAAGAAAAGGATCTTTAGCAACTTCAGAAAGCTTTTGAAGAATGTCCTCACGGGATTCTTCTGCTATAATATTCAATACGTTCAGTCCGACAAATTCTTCCTGCTTGTATCCAAGCATCGATAATGCTGTTTGATTTCCTTCTAATATGACTCCTTTTTCATAAATGAAAATTTTCCACCATTTTTTGGGAGTTTTCTGAAAAATAGTGAAAATTTACTATCATTTCCTGCCAAAACACTGTCAAAAACTGTCAAAAACTCCCATTAATGGGGGTATT
>SDBU01010270.1_pt1 | contig 10398 bp, 18 predicted proteins | sample 2277071 | NCBI WGS metagenome assembly SDBU01 (sample SAMN10397929, study PRJNA504765) | marine sediment metagenome | isolation source: marine sediment core GS08_GC12, 126 cmbsf | place: Arctic Ocean: Gakkel Ridge, Loki's castle | collected 2008 | reverse complement strand
TATACGTAAATAACCAGTAGTTTTAGTAAATCCTTGTACCCATACCTCAAAAGCCATCTTGCCTTGGCTAAGTAAAGGAAAGCGTCTTGTAATACCTGAATTAGCTAATGCTCCTGCCGGGACATCAAGGTGGACACACTGAATACTGCTAACTGAGCGTGTGGTATCTAAATGTGGTAGTATGCCAGTGCCACCTTGATAGCCTCTCCACCTAAGAACTGGAGCCTCAAAGTCATCTGCCCACATTAACTGTTCAGAGATAGCTGGTCGTTGATATATTCCGTAGTCAGGCAATCCTCTTACCATCGTCTTACCCCTTTTTACCTCCCAGCCAGGTCGGGATAGCAAGTCGTTTCGGCGCTATCGAGTTGACCATCTCTCCGAGAGCCTTAGCCAGAGCAAACGGCAACGCGGCATATTTTGGTAACACAGCAAAGGCAATATCGAAGGTATGAGGATAGGTGTCATCCTTATTCCAGGCAAAGATAGTCAGGGTAAACGGCTTCTCGAACATCTCGTACCACTCACGCCATTGCACCGGGAAGGTGTCGCCGTGGAGGTCGTCGTCGGCGTTGTCGGGGAATATCTGGTGCCGGCGGTGAAATACCCGGACATGAAGTAAGCTGGCATGGCCAGGCCGAGGCCGGAAGATAACCTCGGTGATAACGCCATAACTGAGGTCAATTACTGTCTCGAGGGCGTTGACCTCAGCGGTGTTGGCCGGTATAGTGAGACTCCGGGAGTAAAACACCTTAGCTAATCCTCGGCGCTCTCACCCAATAGCCCATTACGCCGCCGTGAAGGTCGTCAGCGGCGGTTGCACCATTTACCTCTACAAGCGGATACATCCCTTCCTGGAGGTACAGCTCCCCGATAAACTGCACTGTCTCCAGCACCAGTGGGGCTGGCTCTATCTTTACCCAGACATTCCGGGTCCGGTTCCAGTAGCCAAGCCTGATATAAGTCGGGGCGCTGGTGGCATCGTAAGCCCACATATGCGTCACCACCAGGATGCGGTCCCCCTTTACCTTCGAGGCGCCATAGAGGTTAGTGCCGGCGTCGGCGTTGAGGTCGAAGGACTCCTCGTGGCGCAGGTATCTTGTGAGGGCACTTTCGAGTAGCTGGGTTGATTTTACTATCTGCGCTAATTGCTCCTCTGTAAACTCAGCCATGTTATCACCTCACTTTTCTATTTTAAGCCAGGGCGTTATGCCAGGCTAAATGCTCAGAAGGGGTTAAGGCTATTCCTCTGAAGATACGAAGGAACTCTATTCTGCCATCAAAGGGAGCAGTTACTAAATCTGAAAATATACCTATTCGGGCAGGCTCCGCAGATGTCAGGGGGTCAATATGTGCTTGTGGAATGTCGCTTGTATCAATTCCTTGTACAAATACTTGCCCTACTGCACCTGCTCGTGAAGTTCCAAATGTGTACCATGCTCCGGCAGCTATCGTGCCAGCATTGGTGCGAGTTGTTTGAGTAAGAAGTGCCTGATTAGTGCGGAATATGAATTGCCCTGTGTTTGAGAATGATATTTCCCAGCCATCTGTTCGCAAAGCACTTCTCATAAATAAGTGTCGGTTAAACGTTAAGTCGTCAATGTAGACACGCCAGACAGTCGAAAAGTTCTCTGTCGTAAAGTCTAGTTGAGTGTGTGCTGCTAGAATAGTTACATAATCAGGATTGCCAGGCACAAAGTCCAGGCAAAAACCATGTAAACCAGCAGCCCAGGTAGCTGTAGTGATAGCGCCGTGGCTGCGGTATCGTGACTTATCCCCCAAAACAGCACCGGCGCCGACCCCGAAAGCCATATCAAGTGCAATACGCTCCGGGCGTTCCGGCGCCGCTACTCTCGTTCCAGGGAGAAATAACTTTACAGCCATTTACTCCCCCTTTAGGTTACTTCCCTTTACGGCCAGCTTGGGGTCGTGTACTTGGTCACAACCTCATCACCCAGGAGCTTAGTCTGGCCGGCTGTTGCTCCAGCGTTCTCTTCAACCCTTACCCAGAAGTCACCGAGCAGAGAGGTATCAATCCAGGTATCAGGGTCCCAGGACTGGAGGATAGGAATTGGAACTAGGCTATGTGGCCATGTCCCCAACAGCTCCACATTGACATTCAGGTTACCGACATAGGGAGTCAGCCCCGTGGCCATATCCTTGAAGCCGGGAGCGGCAAAGTTGCCCCAAATGTCCAGGTATCCCCAATGGTAAGCTACCAAGCCCATGTGAGCCGCCTGGATTATTGACTCTTCAAGGCAGAATGGGTAAGCCTGCCCACCTCGAAGCGACATTTGCTGACTCATATGGAATAGGCCGTAATCCCTTACAGTCTGGGCCGTTATGTCCTCCGGCCTCATGCGATAGGGGATGAGGTCGTCGCTGTTGATGTTGACCTCGATATGGTTCATGATCGCACCGAAGCCCATTGAGGCGTGCCAACATTGCAAATACAGGTTGCAATATGTCGGGCCTCGAGGCACAGTCAGGTTGTAATTGAGGTTAGCGGCATTATCGGTCCGGTGTATCTCGGCCGTCTTAATGTAGCCCTTCGGCACCAGGTTGGTATCCCTCAGCATATGACAGACAACGTAATAAGACGGGGCCGCTGTCATTGCCACGCCGTTGCTCCAGCCGTGAGCAGTGGTCATTTCGAAGTCATACTCTATGCGGAGTTCCGGGTCTGCTACCTGCCCCAAGTCGAGCATATACTCCAGGTCGTGATACCAGCGGCCTAAGTTGAGGTAAAAGTATTCTTTGGCCGACGCCCCACTCATGTTCTTCTCATCGTGAGAGTTAGGCTGAGTGCGCTTGTAGAGCATCATAGCCTTGACTTGCTCTCCAGTCAGGCTCTTTACCACCTGGCTGCCGTTGACGATGAGCTCTATCTTCTTAATCCGGTCGTGGAGCCAGATATCAGGCTTTGCAGCATTGATGCCGTTTACCCCGCTGACCCGAAGCTCAACACCAGATAGCAGTCCCTTGTTTGGGAGGTCTATCGTGGTAAGTCCAGCCAGGGCAGGGAAAGCCGAAGCTTCTCTCAGGTATCTTATTTGGAAATAGTGCATCGTTTATTTCCTCCTCACCTTACTTTCTAGCCGCCGCCGGCCCCAAGCAGGGCCAGCCTCTTGGCATGGAGTGCCTTATTCCCCATTTCGACCCGTGCAATGTTGGCCGGGTCGCCTCGTGGCTTACGAGACGGCAAGTTCAGTGCCGACAAGACGGCATAATATGGCTCGGCTCCGGATTTATAGTCGGTTGTAGCGGCGTCAACACCCGTGGCAAACCGCCCGGCACCGACACTCGTGATTTTCCGTGCATACTTGGCGGCTCCGGCTCGAGCTACGCCACGCTCAAAACGAGTCTTAATCCCTGCCGCCGAGATAGCCATGCCATAGGTGTCAGCGGCTTTCTTGGTGTTGGTTTCCCATACAGTCGCCGCAGCTTCCGCCTCTACCGCATACTCGGCTGAAGCTCCCCGGGCTCGTTCCGCCCACTTAATAGTAGACGCATCAATGCTTTTTACTTTGAGAGCCCCCATTATAGGCATGATTGGGAGCATCAGCATAAGGGTCAATATCTGTATTATTCTCGCTTTCATGGTCCATCTCCTTCGTTTGTTTTACTTTTCGACATTAGGCTATTCGCCAATTTAGTGCCTCTACTTGACAAGCCTACATCTAGTGGTATAGTGTGTCAATACCCCAACAGGTTGCGGTAGGAAAACCTAGCTATGGCTCGAAAAGAACGAGAGCGCCGGTATATCTCCGAGTATATGCTGCAAGCCTTCCCAAAAGGCGGCTGGCAACTTAATGTAGAGCTTGGCCCTATCCCCCAGGAGTATGTCGACAGATACGGTTTAGGTAGAGCCGCCGCCATCTTTCGCCCGACAAGGCCCCGTGTGGATGCCGTTGTCTGGACCCCGGATAAATACATCCTCATTGAAGCCAAGATACGGGATATTAAAGCTGGTATTGGCGACCTGACATACTACCGGGGCATGGCTGAAAGAGCACCCGACTTGCCATTTTATGACGGGCAACCTATCGTCTGCCGGCTGATAGTACCCTGGATGTTAGATTGGATTAGGGTAGCCTCCGATGCTGTCTCAGTCGAGGTGGTGGTATTCTGGGTGGAGTGGATAGCGGACTATGTCAAGGAACGGCAACACTACTTTACGCCTGAATACCGGGATAAAAGGGCTAAGCGACAGAAGCTTATAGCCCTGCTTATTGACGGTGAGGAGTTATAGCTAGTGTCAACACCATCTGAGCATCAGAGCTTCCAGTTTGCCGAGCTCAACAAGTTAAACGAGCAGCTCGGGCTAATGCGGCGCTGGGGAGTTTTGGAGTCTGACCCCGGCTTCCAGGCGCTATTCGGAGCTCGAGGGGCGGCTCTGGGCAAACTCGGGTTCCTTAAACCCCGGACCTCGACGCTGATTAAGCTCCTGGCTGGACTATCTCCCGGGGAGCTCAAGCTGTGGGCGGATGCCGAGCTGGGCTGGCTGGTGGAGGCCAGAACGAGCCCGGGGGCCCCACCAGTCTATAGATATGTCGGAGATGATATTGCCGAGAAGATAGCTAAAGAGGAGCTGACGCATGAGGAGTTTGCCGAGCTCTTAGTGCCTGACCCTTACCTGGGGGAGTAAACAAACAATATAACAATGTACCAATGTACCAATATAACAATGTAAGTGGTTATATGGCTAAAATAATGGAGACACCAACCTTACGATTTTATCGTATGGCTACCAACCTCTTGTCGAACTATACCCGCCTGTTACCAGGTGTCCCGAAGAGATTGCACTTTACTGACGATTACAAGGTAGTAAGAACGGTTACAGACCGTGATACGGGCAAACCAAAAGAAATTGAGTCCCGCATTTATTGGGTTGACGAGGAAGATGGCGAACCCGTATCCCGCACCTTCAGTATCATGTCACAAAAACTCGATGCGCATTTAGAGCCCTTCCGGAAGGATAAACTCTATAACCGCTACGATTTTATCATAACCGAAATGGGCGCTGGCTTTTACAAAGACTGGAATGTCCAGCCTATCCTCCGGCCAGAAACAGACTGACCTCCCCACTTAGTCGGACACCCCGCCCCCGCTTCCCAGGTCGAATTGCCCGTTTTGTGAGACTATCCCCCCCATTTTACCTATCAATTAGCGGTAATTAGCGGTAATTAGCGGTAATTAGCGGTAATTAGCGGTAATACTTATAAGGTCACCTTATAAGTAAAGAGCCCGGCAGAATTAAGTTTACTACCGAGCTCAAAACTTTCTTGAAAGTCGCAGCCCCCCCACGCCTGGAGTGGCCCCGGACTAAACTGTTAGGAAGCCAAACATTTTAGTCTCCCCCTGTCTCTTCGTCTTTTTTCTCTTCCGCCGTTTCGCGAGACTTAGCCAGCTTCCAAACATCACCAAAGCAGTTAGGGCACAGCATCACCGGACGCAAATAACTAGGTTCAACTTCTGTTTTGCACCCCTCACAATGATACTTGGCCACCGGCTGAGGTTCTCTTACCGGAGTCGGCGGCCCCGCCTCGGCCATTTCCTTCAAGTTTACCAGTGTCAGGTCCACCAGTTCCTTAATGTCAGGCACCTTAAAGCGATAGACCTGTTGTTTAGCTATCATTTCTTCTTGTTGGATAGCGTACGGGAGCCGGCTAATCTCAAAAGCCGCACCCACACCGAGCCAGCCCTCGTCTAACGCTTGTTGAACCACCGGGCTTGCCTCGGCAATCTTCCAGAGCTTCTCTATATAAGCCCGCGGCATACCCGTTTTTTCGCTGATTTGGTCGGAGTCGAGGTTATAATCTTGGGTTAGACTTCTGATGACCATAACCATATCACTCACGGGAGTTTTACCGCGGGCATGGTCGAGCATGATGTTTTTGGTCATTACATCTATCATATCCCCCGGGAGGACCACGACCTTAATTCCCGACTCCCCGTTAGCGATAGCCTCAGCGAGCCGGTGGCCCCCGTCCGAGAGGACCAGGTCCTCCCCGACCTCGAAGCAGATAATGGGCGTGATTTGCCCGATGGCTTTGATGGTATCTTGGAATAGCTTCAAACCTTCCTCGTCAAACCTGGCCCGGACTCTTATCTCCGGTACCTTGATACTCTTTGGGTCAACTGTGCGTAGCTTCATTTAGTCCCCTTATTTTAAAATTATCTCCTCACCATGTGGCCCCTGTCGCCCTTGATATACTTGTCGGGGTCGTCTTTTTTGGCGTCCCGGTATGGCTTTTGTCGCGTGTACTCGTCCTGGTATTGCTTGAAGTTGACTAAAAAGATTGCCCCGTCTCTTTTCTCAATCCTGCCGTCCTCAATGCACTTTTCAATCGTTCTTTCAAGTAGCTCCGGGGTTATATTCAGGTGATTTGAAACATACTCGATAGGATAGGGGCGCTTCTCGTTATCGGCTATCAAACCATCAAGCCGGCACTGGCCTGCCCAGGCAATTAAATCAGCCCAAACCCCCCTTTGTTCTGCTGAAAGCTGCCAGCGTATCGAGCCATGCAGCCAGCCGGTGACGCTAATCTTAACATAGGTCTTGCTATAACCGCCGCGCATTTCACCCCCTTAATCGTTCTGTCCCCTATTATTGTAACTTTGGCTGTAACCTGTCAAGCGAATTGGTGTAACTCTGGCTGTAACATTCCCTTCTATACTATTCTATACTATTCTATTCTATTCCTTTCTTTAAGGGGGGGATTGTCAAGGGGGGGAACCATGTAAAATTGCTATCAAGGTAGGAGCAGGCGACGGAGTCGGTATTCCGGTATCAGCGTCCAAAAATCTGACGCGACCTCCGGAGCGTAGTTCAGCGCCCTCCTCAAGTAACAGGTTGACAAGAAGCATAGTTGGTAGTAAAAGAACAGTGGAATTACCCTTTGAGTGTTCAGTTATGGCTTTACAAACAAAGTCAGTTGCGCCGTGAACATTGCCCTGAGTTTTCCTGTATGGCGGATTACAATAGTTCATTTTACCCCACGGAATGGCAAGGCTATTATAACCCTCTGGTAGAGGATAAGGGCAAGGGTCAAAGTCGAAGTGAAACTCACTGTCTAGTTTCTCGTATAACTCCGGCGGCGTTAGCCAATACTTCATTCCGTCTCCCCGATAGGAAACGCCCGCCTCAGTGCTTGCCATTCAGCCCTTTTCTGAGCTAACTGCCACGGGTGAGCCGCGACAACCGGCGACCGGAGCTGGTCCGGCTTCTTTGTGCTCTTAGCTGTCATCTCCTCCAGGGTGACTATGCCAATGCCGACAAAGGTGGCATCGGTGTCAATGAATGAGACTCTAGATAACCAGTTATGCCCGGACTTGTCGACTTTGTACTGAGACTCCTCTTCCGTTGTCATGGGCCGAGTCTCAAGGGTGTAAGAGCGCTCCGTCTTCTTGGCATGGTAGAGATAGCCGTCAATGCCGATATACGGCTTGCCGTGCATCATCACTACATGCCCTCGGTATGGGTCAAGGTGGTACTTTTCGGCGTAGTCAATCAGCCCTCGAGCTTGGGCCGGCGTTAGCTGCTCCCCGGTCGACAGGTCGGTATACGACTGAGCTCCCAGGGTTATGGGTAAAGTCTGCTTTTCTTGTGTCAATTTACCTCTCCTCTCTTTTCCTAATTCCTGGTCAAGATATTCCTCAGGACTCGGCGCCCCGGCTCGCCATTCCTCGGTAGCCGACTTCTTTCGGATGACCACACCTATATGGCCGTGCTCCCCGCACCCCAGGACATAGCTATCCTCAGTGTTTGACCATGCTACCTCGAGGTCGCCGCCACACCGGGCACAGTTATTCGAGGCGGCAATGTCTTTTAACCTGTCGTAGTCACCCTTTATCATGTCGTCTCCCCGAGTAGTAAGTCAGTAATAGTAGTTTCGGGATGCATACGACCATATCTAATTCGGTCGAGGGCTTCGATGCCTAGCTTTACTGCTTGATGTCTTTCCTTTACAGTATACCTTTGGAAGGTATCGTTGTCGTTCATTAGGATTTGCTTAGCCTCTTTCAGTTTCATTTCTGCTCTCCTTTCCTAGTCTTCGGTCTCCCCCGGCAGTTTCTCGCAAACAGGGTATGCACCAAATACACGACTACGGACAATGTATTTCGAGGCTTCGATGCCTAGCTTCAGGGCATCCTCGTAGCCTGTGAGGAGCCACGGCTTTGATAGCTCCGAGCCCGAAATCAGGACTTTGATAGCCTCTTCTAATGTCATGTTACCTCCTAAACAGTAGTGTAAAAATAGCAAACAGGCATAAGGCTAACAAGGCGACTGCCGACCCGAACTCCCAAGCGAGCCAAGCTCTATTTGGCTCGACTATGGTTATGACCCCGTCAACCTGGATATGCCTTAATATCCATACCCCTATCATAGAGAGATAGGCGAGGATTATCAGTGTGGCAATCAGCCCGGCTCTCAAAACTCCCTCGATTTGAATTGCCCCTCGTGAGGCATCTTGTTCATTACGTGCTGCAGGGTTTTCTCTATTTCCCATAGTTCCCGTGCGATACCTCGAACACAGCACATTTGCAAGTCACCACTCCACCAGACGCACTCCTCTTTGAAACAGTCGGCTTGTTTTTGTGGCATTTCTCCTGTCTTAAGTAACCAGGCCATGAGTATTAGTGGACACTTCATTTCTGCCTCCTTTTTCTATATTCCGGTCTATGGCTAAACCACATGCAGAAGTACCAGTAGGGTATCAGTAACCATCGTCTCATTTAAAGTACAATTGCCTGTTAGGTTGCATCATGCGAAGTTTTATCTCTCGTCTCGACCTCGGCTGAACCATAAATCCCTGGACTTTAAGGTGGCACCTCTGACAGAGTGCCATCAGGTTTGACAGGTCGTTATTTTGAGGGTTAAAGTCAATATGGTGAACTGTCAAAACATGAGGGCTCGGACCATGTGGCTGGCGACAAGTCTCACAATGCCAGTTAGCCGTCCCCTTAACCAGGTCGGCAATATCCTTCCAATTTGGCGGATATAAACTTCGCTGAGAAACCCCCCGTGTCATTTAGCCTAACACCGCCTTTTTAGCAGTTTGCCGCCTGGACTTCTTTGCCGGGGTATAAGAGCTTCCGCCCCGGGCGCCGTCTCGCTTAGCCTCAATATCCATGTAGGTTCCATCTGCCGGCTGGCTGTTCCAGGTAGCCCCACAGTCCGAACACTTGTAATAGCCCTCGATTGGTTCCATAGTGACCTTTTTACAGAACCAGCACTGTTTCGTATAGTCCATTACTTCACCTCAACTTCGGGCCTCTCCGGTATGTGAGGCAAGCCCTGGAATATCTTGCTCGCCTCGTCAAGCGCCTCAAAGCCGGTAAATGCCCTCTCGATTACCGCGCTATATGTCTCCCGTGGGCCCTGGTACTTTAGTATCAGGCCGAACACCTTAGCTGTTATCTTTATCGACTTGCTCATTGCTATCTCCTCTCTCGACCTTCTTGAAGCACTCCTCGCACATACCATGAGTCTCTGACTTATCCTCGAAGGGCGGCTTTTGCCCAATGACCTTTTTACACCAGGCGCAGACTCGTGTCATTTTTCATCCAATACTTGCAGGCCATGAGAGACACACCAGTAGTAGTGGAGGAGCCGCAGCATCTTACTAGTCCAGGCGCCTTGCCTATTCCTCCAGCTGACTCTTTGATAGATTGGGTCTAGGGGCTCTCGACACCGCGGACAGCACCTTTTTTTCCTGCCGTTTAGGTAGGCTAGTTTGTTCGTCACGTCTTACCCTCAATAGCCTCTTCCAGTTTCATTGTCGACCCCCTTCCCTCAAACCATTCAACCTCGTCAACCCACAAAAAGGCTCCGGTTCCGCCTATCGTAACTTGTTGCTTAGAATTAACCACCTTGCCTGTAACCTTTGCAACTCCCCAAATCGAAGCGACCAGAGAACCATCAACTCTAAGGCGCTGATACTTTTCCCCCTCCCGAAGCTCCAACTTAGTTATCATTGTCAACCTCCTCTGCCAAACAGTATACCGCAAAGGTTACTCGGTGTCAAGGGGTTACTGGGTAGTAAGTAAAATATAGTTACGAAAGTCCCGGAGCTGGTTCGCACTATGGAAGTTCCGTAAAGTGATATAATGGGGTTATGGAAAGAACAGAGATAGAAGAGCTAATCGAACAAGCTGAGGCAGCCAAACATAGATGGCGGCTCCCTCAGTCTCAGGAGCGACTATCAAAACGCTCTTGGGACGAGATGCTTGACGGAAGAGAGTCTCCCCACTTGAGGGTTGGCCGCCCCTAACAAGACGCCCCGGACTGACCACCCGGGGCGTTCAAAGTAGCCTTCCCAAAGGAGGCAAAAGGGAAGACTATCGGTCAAGCCTTTAAGAGGGCTTAAATCGTCTCTCAGTGCGAGCTATTAT
>SDBU01010269.1_pt1 | contig 10400 bp, 9 predicted proteins | sample 2277071 | NCBI WGS metagenome assembly SDBU01 (sample SAMN10397929, study PRJNA504765) | marine sediment metagenome | isolation source: marine sediment core GS08_GC12, 126 cmbsf | place: Arctic Ocean: Gakkel Ridge, Loki's castle | collected 2008 | reverse complement strand
TCAACCTACACGAGCTTATCAAAGCTCGCTCCGGTTTCCAGAAAATCTTCCAAGGAAAAAATCTTTGTTCCCTCTGGTAAAAGCAATTCACAGACAGACACTTTGTTTTGTCCTTCCTGAATCGCAAAGTAAATAATTGATGGTTTTAATGCAAAAAAAAACGAGCTTAAGGATTCTTAAGCCCGTTTCGATTCTGTGGCTAAGAACTAGTTTTAGAAATCAAAGACAAAAGTGAGCGTCCAACCTTGTGTGTCAAGAGTTCCACGTCTTTGGTTGAATATGTTGATTATCTCAACCTTTGGATTGACTCTCCACAACTGATTTTGATCGAGGAAGATGTGATTTTCCCATCCAAGCTTCACTGCAAAGCCATATTTGCAGTCGCAGAAAAGAGAAGACCACTGTACTCCAAGAGCTAAATCTGCTATGAAACGAGAAGCACGGAATGATTCTTCTGAATCTAAGATTTTTGTCTTTGTAAAAGGAGAAGCTGCTTCCCGATTTGTCTCATCATGTTCGATATGGAATCGTCCATAGATGATAGAAAATGCAGTGTTTCCATAAATGGCCCATCCGCAACCGAAGTTCCAGACAGTGTCCAATCCAGCACGAATCCCAACTCCTTTGAAATCATTTTCGAGATCGACTTCATTGTTTTGTGATATAGAATTCCCGTTTTGCTGCAGATCTGTATTGTAGTCAACTTCTTCAAATGTCCAACTTCCACCCTTATGTTCGATGTCAAATTCTTGTTCGATACTTACAATGCGTAAACCAACGTGAGGGCGAATAGTCAGTCTCTTACTATTCCAAAATTCACGGCCAAGTTCGATATCAACGAGATTGAGTTTCAAATTCCATTGAGTTTCAATATCAGTTGCAAAGAGTGGTGCATCAGGTAAATCAACTGGCTCATCACCTGGATTTACTGCGAAACTGGACCAGAGGGGAAGAAGCGTGTGGTTGTCATCTTTTTCTGCTTCATCATGAGAAGAAGCTCTTCCATGATAACGAGTCCAGACAACTCCTATGTCCCATCCATCACAAGTAGTGTTATAGCCGATACCAAATTTGAAGCCAAAATCCCATTTAAAATCTGGATTTTTGTATTCCGCATCAATGAGGTTGGCTCGGTTAAATGAATTACTGTTATTTACTTTAGTATCAACAGCATATTCCATGCCGTCCATGTGTGCATTCCAGTATAAGCCAGCTGCGGTGATGACCCAGTCCCCATTGTATGTATAGGGGCGAACTGCTGGGCTTATGCCTTCATTCGTTGGCCCAAGGCAATAGGTTCTGCAGCAATCATCTGGATAGCAGGTTGCTGGAGGTTCTGGAGCACATTTTGTGTTGGCACCAATGAGTTGTGCAGTGCTCAAAGATATTAAGAGAAAAGCTGATCCTTTCATTTAGACACTCCTTTTGTTTTGTCCTTCCCAAATTGCAAAGTAAATAATTGATGATTTTAATGCAAAAAAAACGAGCTTAGGAAAACCTAAGCCCGATAAAATCGATTCTCTTGCTAAGAACTAGCTTTAGAAATCGAAGACGAAAGTGAGCGACCAACCTTGTGTGTCAAGATCTCCACGTCTTTGAAAGAAAAAGTTGTTGTCATCTTCTTCCTCTTTTGAGACTCTCCACAATTGATTTTGATCAAGGAAGATATGGTTTTCCCATCCAAGCTTGATTGCAAATCCGTAATTACAGTCGCAGAAAAGAGAAGACCACTGGACGCCAAGAGCTAAATCTGCAATGAAACGAGAAGCACGGAAATTGTCTTTTGTATCAAAGAATTTATCCTTAGAAAATGGGGATTCAGCATCCCGGTTTTGCTCATCATGATCCACATCGAATCGTCCATAGATGATTGAAAACGCAGTGTTTCCATAAATGGCCCATCCACAACCGAAGTTCCAGACAGTATCCAATCCAGCACGAATTCCAATTCCATGGAAATCATTTTCGAGATCGACTACGTTGTTTTGCTTAGGAGTTTCTTCTGACCAAGATCCTCCTTTATGTTGAATTTCAAAGCCTTGATCGATTCGAGCAAAGCGCAGACCCACGAAAGGACGCATCGTTAGTCTCTTACTATTCCAAAACTCACGTCCTAGTTCGAAATCAACAAGATCAAGATTCAATTTCCAATGCGTTTCAATATCCGTTGCAAAGAGGCCTTCTGTTTGAGGTCCAAAACTTGACCACAGAGGAATAAGAGTGGTATTGTCACTTTCTTCTGCTTCATCATGAGAAGAAGCTTTTCCATGATAACGAGTCCAAAGAATTCCAATATCCCATCCATCGCAGGTGGTATTGTAGCCAACGCCGAATTTGAAGCCAAAATCCCATTTAAAATCAGGGGTTTCGTATTCTGCATCAATGATGTTGGAGTGGCTAGAGCTCGAACTATTTTGTACGCTTGTTTTTACAGCATATTCCATGCCGTCCATGTGTGCATTCCAATATAAACCAGCTGCGGTGATAACCCAGTCTCCATTACATGTGATGGGTCGAACAGCGGCATTCACGCCGTAGTTCTCAGGTCCCAAGCAGTAGGTTCTGCAGCAATCATCTGCATTGCAGGCAGCAGGGGGTGCTGGAGCGCAATCAGTCTTGCTGTTATAACGTGCTGCAGGAAGCATGCTACTCACCGCGATGAGAGGCAGAGCTACTACAGCCATTGTTTTATTCATGTTCATACATTTCTCCCTTAGGTTGATCAACCCAAATTTCTTTGGGCATTTGTTGAGAGCAATAAATTGCGTTAATACTCTCTTATAATTATTAATTTAAAATCTATTATATTTTATTTCAATTAATTTGTTTTGTTTATCGTTTTTATTTGTTGTTAATTACGTTTATAGTGGGAAAAATCGTCTGATAACGAAACTGGTTGAAGAAAGTTGTGAAAGACGAGTGGCAAGAGGTGTTGTGATGACTCCCTTGCCGCAATTGCTTTCAATTGTGAGGGTTGGTGTGAGTAGAATGACCATGTGTCCAGGCCAAACAAGAATGTCAAGCGGCTTTACATGCTGAAGAGATGGTACTTTTTCTCCAAAGTGGAGAAGTTCGGAAGTGTTGCGTGGAGTGCAGCCATTTGTGACTTCATAAAGAAGACCGGAACAGTCGAAACCAGCTAGAGTCCAAATTTTTTTGAGATGTGCAGGGATGTTGGGTTGGTAAAGGGCTTGGATTTCTGGGATTCCCCTACCCCAATTGCCTCCCCATATATAGGGGAGTCCCAGGGAATTTTTGAGACGAGAGCAAATTGTCTCAAGGTCGGGAAGGATTTTTTTTCTTTCAGCAGTTGTTGCTTTGGCTGGAGTTACAAAGCGTGCATCAATGTATTGCGGGCCGTGGGGGTAATCATTCGTGATCACTTGCAAAATCTGGTTGGGTAGGTGTTTGATAATCTGGAACTTGGTTCCAGCCAAAGCAATCATTTCCACTGGCCGCAAGAGGCCCTGCTCATCAAGGGGAAGCTTGTTTTTTCCAAAAACACCTAGGAAGTCAGGTGTATTGAGTATGGGAGTGGGTTTTTTGGCTATGCAGTACATGAACCTATCCTAATAAAATCTCTTAGGAGATTCAAAGACAATTTACTTAGAGTTTTCGATCATGAATGAAATCAATATTTTTAAATATTGATGATTGAATGAGCGGAAAAGATGAGCGGATTGTCGAAGAAGCTCCCAGAGAAGTTTATTAGGATAGGTTCAATAGACAAAATCCTTGTTTTTCTCTAATCTAAAAAAGATTAACTGGAGAGAGAACTATGGGCAAAGGGAAAATTGTATTTTTATTTGTTCTATTGGCCTTATGTGGGTGCCAATCTTCTAAAGAAAAGTCTGGATTAGACAAAATGGTTAGGATCAATCTTGGTGCTGAGCCACATAGTTTGGACCCGAGATATGCAAGAGATCCGAACTCCCAAATTCTCGTTGGAATGTTTTTTGATGGTCTGACACGAATTGGTCCAAATGACCAGCCAGAATTAGCTCTTGCTTCGAGTGTGGAGATTTCTGAAGACTTGAAGACTTATACCTTCACCCTGCGGGATGCTTTGTGGACAAATGGAGACATGGTTAGAGCACAAGATTTTGCTTATGCGTGGAAAAGGATGCTAAGTCCCGATTTCTCTTGCGACAATGCTTTTCAGCTCTATTTGATCAAAAATGGTATGCAGGTGAAGGAAGGCTCTCTTTCTCTCGATGAATTGGGAATTCTTACACCAGATTCTAAAACTTTGATTCTTGAGCTGGAATACCCCATTCCCTATGTATTTGAGCTTCTAGCAACTCCATATTTTTTCCCCATTCATCAAGAGACTGATGAGAAAAAACCTAATTGGTCTGAAAAACAAGAAACTTATGTGTCAAACGGTCCTTTTCTTTTCAAACAGTGGCGGCATCATGACCAGATTGTCGTGGGTAAAAACTCCAATTATTGGGATGCAGATCAAGTCCAAATTGATGGACTTACCCTTACGATGGTAGATGGGGATACAGAGGCAAAGTTGTTTGAAAAAAAGCAGTTGGACTGGACAGGCTCTCCTCTTTCAACAATTCCTGTCGATTCCATCGCCCATTTGAGGGATAAGATCCATGTAAAGCCAAGAGATGAGACAGCTTTTCTTCGAACAAATATCGAAGTAGCTCCTCTGAATCATCCAAAAATGCGAAAGGCTCTTGCTCTTGCGATCAATCGAAAAATGATTGTAGAACATGTGACCCAAGGAGGACAACTTCCTGCGCAGCGGCTGGTTCCCCCTTCTATGCAGCTGCAAGAAAAACCTTATTTTTCCGATGGTGCTATTCAAGAGGCAAAAAGGCTCTTTAAAGAGGCTCTTGAAGAATTGGAAATGGACTTTCCCAATATCAAAATCACCTACATCAATGCAGAGCGTTCTCATTTGATTGCACAGGCAATTCAACAGCAATGGTTTGAAGCATTTGGTATTCGAATTGGCCTTGAAGCCATTGAGAGAAAAGTCTATTTTGATCGGATCTCGAAGCAAAATTTTGATCTGGCTTTTTGTTCCTGGGGTGCAGACTTTCATGATCCTGTGAATTTTCTCGAGGTGTTCAAATACAAATCACAGAGCACAAATAACACCCATTGGGAAGATCCAGAATATGTCAATACTCTCAATGAATCTTTTCGTCTTGTAAACCCAGAAAAACGGCTTGAAGTTCTAGCCAAATGTGAGAAGATATTGATGGAGGCAATGCCGATCATTCCGATTTTTCATTATACCATGCTCTATATGAAAGATGAAAAGTTGGACGGAGTCTTTCTCTCTTCTATGGGAAATCTAGACTTTAAATGGTCTAGGCTCAAAAATGACGATTAAGATGAAAAAATGGATTTTTCTCTTTCTCGCTTTTTTTTCCATGGCTCATGCTACGTTGCGGCTTCACAATGATAGTCCCTATAAGCTGCGGGCTGTTGTCCGCGCAGCGGATGGAACCTATCTCGGGGAAATGATTATTCTTCCCGAGCATTTCAATACTTGGTCCCAGCAATATCCTTCGTTCGGGCCCGGGGGGCAAAATTACTCTGAGCAGCCTTCTCGATCCCAAACTCCTTATTCTGTACAGTGGTACTGTCTCGATGGGGGGCAATATGGAATCTGTGAAAATCAGTCTCCTGGAGCTGTAGTTGTCGCAGGAAGTTGCAATGGTCCTAAATATTGTAAGCCGCAAAAAAAGAAAAAAAAGGGGCCCTATGGTGCTCATGAAGATGACGAACAGCTTCACTCTCAAAATGAGGCTCAAAGCAGCGATAATTCATCGAGTGAGTGATCTCCTGGCTCGACGGGAATGAGGGTCTTAAGCAGCTGCTGTTGATATCCTAAGCCAATTTTCTTTGCATGAATGAGTTTTGGAAGAAGTCGATCATAATATCCTTTCCCATATCCGATTCGATGTTTTCGAAGATCAAATCCCAAACCTGGGATGAGAGCGAGGGAAATTTTTTCGGGTGCAATGGGTTTGTCTTTTGGGGGCTCTAAAATTCCCCAAGAAGAGAGGATGAGTTGATTGAGATCTTCTACCTCATAAAGTGTCAGGTGTCCTTGTTCGACGCGCGGAAGGACAAGCTGATTCTTCTCGGCAAGTTTTCTATTGAGAGGCCATAGATCAATTTCATCGCCAAAAGAAGCAAAGGAGAGAATAGGCCCCTCTTGATCCTCAAACATTTGTATAATCTGCTCGGAGGCCATTTGTCTTCTTTCAGAAGAGATGCCTTTTCTCTTTTGTTTGCAATCGATGCGTAAGGAATGTTTATACGGCATGCCGCTAGGTTCTGTGAATTTTGGCGGCAAAAAAGATGCCGATGAAAATTCATTAGACCTAGCGGCGTGTCGTATACTATTCCTCAATGGGTTTTCCACGTTCGTAGGTGACTTTTTGAATGAAATGTCCTTCAGCGTTGTAAAGTGTTGCCGTCCCCTCACCACTTTCGATGCTTGAAATGGGACTTAGATCCCCTTTTTTGTAATAAGTGCCCTTGGAGAGGCGGTCGTTTTCATATTCTTCCATGAGCATCAAGTCACCCGATTTATAGTGGGCAAAGCTGATCCCATGCTTTTTGCTGTTACTCATCTCTCTTTGGCTCTCAAGTTTTCCATTTGGATACCAGGTTTTGACCATCCCCTGGATTTGGTCTTCAAACCAGTTGATGAGTAGTTTAGGAGATTGATTCGTATAGTATTCCCACTCCTCTCCGGTCTTTTTCCCTTCCTGGATCTGATACGAGATATGCAACTTCCCCTGTTCATTAAAGGTTTGGACCCCACCCGCTGGGACGCCATCCCGGTATTCAATCAGAGTATAAAGTTTTTCATTTTTGCAATCGGCTCGAGTCCCATGGCCATCTGCAATTTCGCTCATGATATTTCCCTCTTTGTCGAAATAGATGCCTTGTAGGAGTAGGTTTTCTCGGTATTGTTCTTGTGATTTTGAGATGCCAGGAGACCAGGATGCTGTCGCAAAACCGTCACGCAATCCATTTTTATAATTGGTTTCCTCTAAAATGTTGCCTTCTTCATCAAAGATATGCAAAGTCCCATGAACAAGGCCATTTGTGTAAGGGATGACTTTTTGGATAGAGCCATTGGGAAAATAGTATTTGGCTTCGTTAGCAAGGTTCCCTTTGTCATAGAAAAATTCGGCCTCGAGATTACCCTGCTCATCCCAGACGAGACACTTTTTATCAAAAAGCCAGCTTGCTTGTGCCGTTTCGTTGAGGTCAGCAAGTCCTTCAATGACATGGGCCTGAATCTTTACTTTTCCATTTTCATGCCACTCTAAATACTGACCGTGCGCTCTCCCATCGATGGCTTCAAGAGATTGCCAAACCCCACCATTGGAGTGATAGCTTGTCAATTTCGAAGGGCTTTTTCCCTCATTGTTTTTGCCGTAGACACGCAAGACTTTTTCATAGGGCTGTGGACTTTGAAAATCGACGTTTTGGTAGTTCTTTAGCCGGTCATTGTTACTGATTGTCTCAGAAAAACCATTTCGGTCGAGCACTTGTATGCTGACGATCGAATCGGAAGGGTCGGTTTTGTGGCAGCCGGCAAGAAGGAGGAAAAGAGCGGCAAGATAGAATGAGGGCTTATTTGTCATTGATGATTTCCCGTTTGATGAGTTCTAGATTGACGAGGAAGATCTCTTCACTTACGGGAAGAGGCTTTTTGATCAATTCAAAGTTTTTAATCTGCAGATCAGGAGGAAGATTTCTTGGAGCAGTGGAACCGATTTGGACATTTTCAATTCGAGCCAAAAGGGTTTTGAGATCTTCCCGATTTACTTCTACAGGATGTTGCTGGATGGCATCCATTTCTTGGAATTTGCCTACCCTCTGAAAATTTTGCTGCCGAAACCTCAGAGCATTTTGCCCATTTTCTAAATTATCCAATCGGATGAGATGAGTTTCATTACTTGGATCGCAGTGGAGAAGGGCTCTAAGTTTCTGGATTTCAGGGAGCATAAACTGCAGTGATTCAATTTCGTTTTCAAGATAATCACTGCTTGCTTTTTGCATTTGCATCAACAGATCCTGTTGCAGGCTTTTCTTTTTTTCGATCCATTGTTGTTTTTCCTTGAGATAGAGAGCTTCTTCGGTTAAGCGGGTCAATTTTTTTACAGAGGCGAAATGAGAAAAAACAACCAAGAAACAAGGCAAGAGGCCTAATGCAATCAAGCAGTAAGGATGGGATAGATAACGTCTGATCTTTTTTTCTAGTTCTTTTCTCATATTCTTTGTGGCTTTACATAAAAAATTGCCCGATAGATCCCATGGTCAGCGTTCCACTTCACATCATTTTTTTTGTCGACGATTTCTGTGTCATGCAAGAGTGCCTCATGAAAACTCCTTGCTGCTCGAGGATTTTGCGTTGTCAATTCGAGTTCGATCTTTGCGCTGTAGGTTTTTACCTGGGTGCCCATGCGAGGAGATTTGACCAATTGGTAGCGAATTCTTGAGATGGAGCAATCGTCTTTCAGTTTGGGATGTGTGCTGAGCCAGGCGAGGATTTCGGAAATTTTGGGAAGTGTGGAGACTGAGACAGTTTCCTTTTTTTTGGTGTAAATAGAGGATTCGAGCTCTTGAACTGCAGTGGTGAGGTGGGTATTTGGTGGATAGTCCAGTGCTTTGAGGACCGCATGCTCCCTTTTTTTCAAATGGAAATGTCCCAAAAGAATTGTGAGGAAGAAGAAACAGCCACATACAGAATAAAAATGGGTGAGTAGTTTTTTTCTCTTCAGACGTTGGGCTTTTGAATGGTTGCCGATTTGTCGAAATTGTCCACTTCTCTCATCTCCTTTAGCGGCATCAAGAGCAAGGCCGATAGGGATGGCAAATTCCCAAGACTCCCCCTGCTCGATAGGCTCTGCAGGAATATGGGGGTGTTTTTTTTGCATGAGCGCTAAGACTCTCTTTCCATCGCTTAAGGGGATCGTCTGAAAGCCACGCAATTTCCCCTCTTCAATGACTAAGAAGGTGTTTTCATATTGGAGGAATAGGGATTGCTTCTCGGGGAAAAAATGGCGTGCATACCGATAGAGGGCAAGGGGGACGCAAGAGACGATATCGGGATCTTCTGCTTTTTCAAGATGGTGGAGTAGTGTTGTCTGGGAAGTTGCGAGAAGTGACACTTCGGTTTGGCCCTTCTGTGGGTGAAGAGCTGGGAGGAGAATGAGTTCTTCTGAGGGGTAGGGAAGAATATTTTCCACTTGGAAAGGAAGAGCGGCTAAAATTTCTCTTTTGGAGTGAAATTTCAAGGTCAGGTGGCGCAAAATCACTTCTTCCGAAGAAAGGCCACTAATATACGCAAAATTTGGTGAAAATTGATCTTTAAGGCTGGGTAGTTTCAATACGTATTTATACCCAAGAAAGTTCAAGATTCGGCTTTTGCCTTCCCTTGTCTCGCAATTTTTCCGACCCTCTCCATCGGCACTATCCATTAGAATAGGGCATTCTTCGAGGTTTGAAAATCTAGCGGACAAGCTTTGGCAAATTTGCGATTCTTGAATTTTCTTGGGTATAGAAAGGAGCCACTTCCAAATCCTTCCCTGCCCTTCATGGTGGGGCTCATCGATTTTTTTCTTGAAGAGGAACTTTTGTGCATTTTGCTGAAGTAAGACAAAGGCTTTGGCAAAAATGTTTTTTTGCAGAGATTTGCGTGTCATTGCCTCTCGTTTTCCTTCGAGAATGTCAAGCGGCTTTACATTCCTTGGGCAATCGCTCAATTCCTCAATGGAAATGAGATTGCGCTCCTTGCTCAGAAGGCAATATTTTTGATTATGGATAGAGAGGAAAAATTTTATGCCCATGGCAAGCCATTTTAGCGGATTCGTTGTTTTTCGAAAATCGAATCTTTGGTATAATGGCTGATAATTATGATTATCTTGCTAGCTAAAATTATCCATTGGGTATTTCTACTCTATACGATTTTCTTGCTCGTGCGGATTGTGGGCTCTTGGTTTCCAAAATATTCCTATCATCCGATAATGCGATTTGCTCGGTTTTATACCGATCCCTACCTCAATATCTTTCGGCGCTTGATTCCCCCGATTGGAGGAACGCTTGATTTAAGCCCAATGATTGCTTTTTTTGTCCTACAATTTCTTGAAAAAATGGTCTTAAGGTTTTTAAGTGCCTTGTTGTAAAGATTTGCACGTTGACCCGTTGGAAAAGGGGGTAAGGATGCTAGAATTGCATGCAATTATTCATGGAAGAGTACAAGCGATAGGATTTCGAGCAACTACACGGTCATTTGCTGAGCAGATGGATCTCAAGGGGATTGTTCGGAATAAATTGGATGGGAGCGTTGAAATCATTGCGCAAGGGACAAAAGACCACCTGGAAAAGTTTGTCGACAAGCTGAAAAC
>SDBU01010268.1_pt1 | contig 10401 bp, 8 predicted proteins | sample 2277071 | NCBI WGS metagenome assembly SDBU01 (sample SAMN10397929, study PRJNA504765) | marine sediment metagenome | isolation source: marine sediment core GS08_GC12, 126 cmbsf | place: Arctic Ocean: Gakkel Ridge, Loki's castle | collected 2008 | reverse complement strand
TTCACACGAGCGCAGTTGCCTTCGGCTAGCGGTTCGTCGGATCAACGTCCGCAGTGGTCTTTCACCTCCTAGCTATCGCCCATGCCGGGCGTACATGAAGAAGAGAGAACCGGGTACTTATCCGGTTCTCTCTCAAAGCTCTGTTTAATGCATGAAACAACCTATTTGCACTGGGCTCGTGCTTCCTCAAGACCAGCGATCGCTTCATCGATAGTTATGAGATCCGCTGCTAGCCCGTCGTTGATGTAAGCTTCGATTCCCGACTTCAGATCTGGACATGGGACAGAAAGATCCATCTTCCAATCGTAAGTCGCATAGGCTTCGTCATATGCATCAAAGTACCATTTATGGGGGTCATCAGCTGCAATTGCAGCAGGATCAAATTTCATTGCGGGAATTCCACCAGTCTCAACAATCCAGAGTGACCCATGCTCCTCCGTCAACATGCTCCGAATTATATCCTCTGCGATCTCCCGATTCGGACCATCTTTCCAGACTGAAAAACCCGCTCCAGGAGCTGTATGACCATCGTTTGTACCTGCCCCATCCGAGAAGGCAGGGTAGCGCAAAAAGCCATTGCGGAAATCAACTGGTTGTCCGCCCTCTTCTGGGGACTTGAATGTTCGTCCGGTGTACCATGCGCCGACATTGAACATACAAGCCTTATGCTGTGTGTGGAAATATTGAAACGATTCAGCTAGAGACATCGTGAGATACGTGTTAGGCATAACCGGAATATCAATCAAGGTTTCGACATACTCAAGAGCATCCCGGACCTCAGGAGTGTCCCAAGACATGTCGCCGCCCCAAAGCTCTTGGAATTTTTCGATACCCAGCTTAGATGTCAGGACATATTTGTAAATGTATTGACCAGGGTACTTACGGTCACCACTGCCTTGGGCGAACGGATCGTAACCAGCCTCTCGACACTTCTCGCAAACCTCAAAGAACTCTTCGTCAGTGAATTGGTGATTATCAGGAACTACTATCCCCAATTCATCAAAGATCTCAGGGTTGTACAGGATGTAATCAGGGTACATTTCCATGATGCTGTACCAGGTGTGCGTTTCGCCCGCTTCGTTCTCCCATGTCGCGGCGTCTTTAGCGGCGGGATTCATCTGGTCCCAGTCAATTACGTCCTCAAGGGGAGCAACCCAGCCAGCGTTGATAATGGTATAGGTCTGTTCAGCTGATCTGTCGACGTAAAAGATGTCAGGGCCGCCCTCGCCCACGGTGAACGCTCCGATCGCCGCCGTTAGAAAGTCGTCCCTTTGAGAGTACTCTACGTTTATCTCGACATTGGGATGCTCTGCCATATAATCATCCAGCATCATTTCGAGTGCCTTCTGAAGCGAGGGTTCGTCTACCCAATGGCTCCAAATCGTAATCGTAACGGTTTCTTCTGCTTCCGTCGGCTCCGTAGCGGTTGGTCCACAAGCTGCTGCTACCATTCCAACGATAACAATAAGAACAACGAAAGATATCCGGAACTTCATCTTATTCCCCTTTCATGGCTACTCTTAGCAAGCTGGCGCTTCCTTACGTTTCTGGTTACACGGCCAATCGTGCAGAATGCTCTGCAGCATAGGTAACATTTCTACTCATTGTGTTCTTTTCCAGATCCTCTCCTCTATCCTCCTTCCCCCTTACAGTTTGTCGTCCATTAGCTTACAGAAAAGACGGCTTGGGATGACGTAAGTTGCCAACAGTAAAAATAAAAAATTTCACGGTTGGCTATAACTGGATTTCCCTTACATATAATTTGCTAATTTCTGAAAGTCCCCATTTATCACGCGCGAAGTTAATTCCTCATCATCATTTTCGTAAACTTAATAACGGAATGTGCAAAACCGGGATTATCTCGTGTAAACCCGCTAATACTCATATATACTATATCATATATATTACTTTTATGATATAGTATATATATTGATTTACTAATGGGTATTTCTAAATTCCAAAGTTGTAAATAAGAGATTGCCAATGTCTTTTATAGTTACAGCATCAGAATAGGGAATTGGGTATGAACCCACCAAATAAATCTAGAGATACAAAGGATGACAAGTGAGTGATCTTGAACTCTTACGAGCAGTAGGTAATTCTGAGCAGTTGGTCGACCAGGTTACCAAGCAGATAGAAGATTTAATTGTAAATGGTCAATTCGAGCCGGAAACAATCATGCCCTCACAAACTGAGCTGGCGGTACAGCTCAAGGTTAGTAGAACGGTCATACGAGAGGCGATTCGGATCCTGTCGGCGAAAGGCTTGGTGGAATCCAAGCGTGGAGTAGGAACCAGGGTACAGCGGGTCACTCGGCAACAAGTTGTTGAGCCTTTGGAACTACTGCTCCGGACTAGTCGTGGTGGTCTTTGCTTTGAAGATCTCCACATAGTACGCACAATTCTCGAAGTGGAAATTGCCGCAATAGCAGCTTCAAAAGCATCCGAGACTGACATTGAAAAGTTAAAAGGTATTATGTCGGGTATGGAGTCCGCAATTGACGAACCAACTATCTTTGCAGAGAGGGATGCAACTTTCCATCTTGCATTGGCGGAAGCAACACACAACCCTTTGCTTGCGATTCTTTCGGATTCAGTTAGGCAGTTACTAGAGGAGTACCTCCTGCTGGTTACCCCGCACCTCGATCTCCGAGAGCAGGCTCTACCATATCACTATCGAATTCTTGAGCACGTGGCTAGTCATAATATACAAGAAGCTCGCCTTGCTATGGAGGCGCACCTCGGATCTACCCTGAAGATTCAACAGGATTTATTTGGAGTTTCAGATTGCGCAGATTCAACTTCTAGCTAGCGTACCCGTCTTGGCATGATCGCCGCTTATCCATTTTATTATCCGTGCTCCGATGTTCCATATATGTTCGATGAGATTTTGGAGAAAAGTTCTTCTTACCCAAAGGCATACCTGCATAGGTACAACAAAGAAACCAATGAAATTATGCATCGATTGTGTATTTCCAGATTTTTTTAGAACGTTAGAAGCGCTTTGAAGATTTTGCAAAGGAACAGTGAGCATGCATCATATTGCATGCTCGAATAACTGTTTCGAATTAAGACAACTGTGCCAAGCTCTCAGTACCGCATCCGAAATGAATGGACGCTTGTTACAAACGTTCCACCATAAAAGTGCCATCATTGGGATAAGAAACCCACGGCGCAGACCCATAGTAGAGTTTTCAATAAAGGAAACCAATAAATACACAACGATTTAGTGGCAAGCATGAAAAATATGTATCCCGATTTTGAAAATCGGTTACGGAAAGTATTGCTCTGCCAGGGAGCCCCTGATCGGATTCCGCTAATTGAGGGTGGCATATACTCAGAAATAAAAGAGAAATTCCTCGGAAGGCCTATTGAATCGCTCGAAGATGAAGCTGATTTCTGGGAAAAAGCAGGGCATGATGCCATTGTGATAAGATCGGGCATCAGGGAAATCACTGACGCTGCAATTCCGCAACAAAATCAATCACGATTTCAATCAAAAGCCCCTGATACTCAACCTGTTCAAATTGCCAAGGACTTCGCCATTGATAAACTAAAAACTCAAAAATTATCGAGCCAAACCGGTTCTGGGACTAGGCACTGGGCTTCATCAAAAGAGGGCATTATCGTCAACGATGATGATTTCAATAATTTTCCCTGGCCTGAACCCAATGACTTGGACTATTCCATATTTGAAGAAGCGTCACGAATACTAATGAAAGAAATGAAAATCATTCCATTCACTGGACAAATACTATCACCGGTCTATCTAATGATGGGCTTCGAAAATTTTTATTTAAAACTTGCTCTTGATGATCCCTTAATCGAAAAGATGTTCCAAAAAATTGGCGAGTTCAGTCTTAAAACTGTTGAAATACTCTTGGAGTTTGATTGTATTGGAGCAATTTGGATAAATGATGATATGGCAGGTGCAACGAACACACTTATCAACCCTGACGACTACCGTCGACTGAATTTCCCTTGGTACGAACGAATTGCAAAGCTCGTACATGCCAAAAACCTACCCCTAATTCTTCACTCAGATGGCTGCATCTACTCGATCTTAGATGATCTTATCCGAATTGGATTCGATGCTATCCATCCTATCGAGCCAAAAGCCATGGATATTGGACGCGTACGCGAGATCGTTGGTCCCGATATTTGCTTAATTGGTAACGTCGATGTTGACTTTCCTCTCTCAAGAGGAAATCCTGATGATGTGTCTAAGGCAGTCAGGAATCTAATCCGAACAATGGGACCTGATGGAGGTTACTGCATTAGCTCTTCAAACTCTATTCCAGATTATGTACCCTATGATAACTGGCTCGCCATGCGAAACGCGGCGATCGAATATGGCGAATATCCAATTCGTGTCTGACATTTCTGAACAATTATGATCGCCTCGAGAATATTAATAATTTACAAGAGTCGGTGTCTATGAAAAAGATTATCATGCCCAAGTTAGGGCTAACGATGGAAGAGGGAACAATACTACGTTGGCACAAGACCGAAGGCGAGCCGATTGAAAAGGGCGATCTCCTATTTGAAGTAGAAACAGATAAGGCGGTCAACGAAGTTGAAGCAACGCACTCAGGAAGTCTTGGAAAGATATTAGTTAATGATGGAAGTACGGCGTCTGTGCTTCAAGTAATCGGTTACCTTTTAGAAAAAGGAGAGAATTATCCAGAGACTTGGCCCGAGTCAGAAATGCCTTTTACCAAAGAAGAAAGAACCGAAATACCACAAGCACCTAAATCTCAACCTCGAGCCACGCCCCTCGCACTTCGTTTGGCCAACGAAACAGGAATTGACCTCACTCAAATATCGGGTAGTGGAGAAAATGGCATCATTAATAAAGAAGATATCCTTCGCTTCGCTGAGAAAACCCCAGATAAAAAGGTTCATCACAGAGACAAGGTCATTGCCAGCCCCAGGGCAAAGAGACTTGCGAAGGAAAAGGGGATTTCACTAGAAGACATCCCAGGGACAGGTCCAGGCGGACGTATTATGGAGGATGATATTACCCTTTCTCTAGAAAATCAGAGCCTAATCACTCCATCACGTATTCAGACCATCATTGCTGAGAGATTATCTCTTAGCTTCAGTACCATTCCGCATTTCTATTTGCGTATTGAAACTGACGCTAGCGAACTTCTAACATGGCGCACAAATCTACTCCCAGTGATAGAGAATTCAACGGGTGTGCGGTTGACTTTCACGGATATTCTGCTCCTTCTCATAGCAAAAACACTTGATAAACATCCATTTCTCAATGCCTCATGGGAGAAAGGGAAAATTCGGGCTTTTGAAGAAATAAATATAGGGATAGCAGCTGCGATTGAAGATGGTTTAGTAGTACCTGTGATTAAAAGTGTGAATAAAAAAGGTTTAGCCGAGATCGCAAGTGAACGGACAGAACTTGTCGAGAAAGCCCAGACAGGGAAATTAAATGTATCCGATCTTGAAGGCGGAACCTTCACATTTACGAATCTAGGAATGTTCGGGATCGATGATTTCGATGCCATTATCAATCCACCCCAGAGTGCAATTCTGACTGCAGGCCAAATTATGGAACGTCCCTTTGCCGAAAACGGCAAGGTTATTGCGAAACCAACTCTCCGTCTCAGCCTTGCCATAGATCATCGTGTCCTTGATGGAGCTGTTGCTGCTCGTTTTCTTATTGATCTGAAAAATCTAATTGAAGCACCAGGAGAAATCCTCGAATGAGAACCCACCTAACCTTTTAATGGCTAGGTGAAAATAATTCATAGATCGTTTTTGGATTGGAGTGTCGAAATGGAACTAGAAAAGGATTTGTTATTCGATATGTATCGTAGGATGAAGGAGATCCGCGTTTTTGAAAATCGCGCTGGAGAACTTTATCTGCAGGGTCACATCTGGGGAGCTGTCCACCTGTGCAGCGGACAAGAGGCCACTGCCGTAGGTGCCTGTATGGCTTTACGGGAAGACGATTATATTACCAGCACACATCGCGGTCATGGACATTGCATTGCAAAGGGTGCCGACCTCAAGCCCATGATGGCAGAGATCTTCGGACGGACAACAGGATACTGCTATGGTAAAGGTGGTTCCATGCACATTGCTGATGTTGACGGTGGAAATCTCGGCGCCAACGCTATCGTGGGAGACGGGATAGCAATCGCAGTAGGCGCTGCACTTGGGAGTCGCATCAATGGAACTGATAAGGTGAGTCTGACATTCTTCGGGGATGGGGCCACAGGCACAGGAGGCTTTCACGAGGCTGTCAATCTTGCGGCCGTTCTAAAACTTCCCGTGATATTCATGTGCGAGAACAATCACTATGCCGTCAGCACGCATGTTCATTATTCCTCGCCAGTCCCCCGAGCTGCCGATAGGGCAGCAGCCTATGGAATTCCATCGTTTTCCGTTGATGGAAACGACGTTTTAGCGGTCTATGAGGCTGTCAAAATAGCGGTTGCTTCAGCGAGGAATGACGAGGGACCACAATTTATCGAGGGATTAACCTATAGATGGGAAGGTCATTACAAAGGAGATCCCGAGATATATCGATCAAAGGCTGAAGTAGATCAGTGGCGCGAAGAGCGAGACCCACTTCTTTTGTATCGCGTGGTTCTTCAAGACAAAGGTGTCGCGTCCACTGAAGATCTCGACAAAATCGATGAAGAGGTAAATATGGCCATTGAAGAAGCGATTGAGTTCGCGGAAAATTCTCCAATCCCCCCACTTGAGAGTTTGTTCGACAATCTCTACGTGGAGGACAGGTAACTACTATGACTGAGATGACCTATTCAGAAGCCATCAAAGCCGCGATTAGTGAGGAAATGCGACGTGACCCCACCGTATTTCTCATTGGAGAAGATGTCGCAATCCACGGGGGTGCCTTTGGGGTTACACGAGGCATGCATGACGAGTTTGGCTCGGAAAGACTTATCAATACCCCAATCTCTGAAGCAGCCATCACAGGAGCCGGAGTAGGAGCGGCTCTCGTGGGTACGCGCCCGATCGTTGAGATCATGTACATGGATTTCATCACCTTAGCCATGAGCCAAATCGTGAATCAAATGGCGAAAGCTCGATACATGTTCGGTGGAAAAGCAAAGGTTCCAGTTGTAGTCCGGACACCTGGTGGTGGTGGCCGCGGCAATGCCGCCCAGCATATGCAAAGCTTGGAAGCATGGTTTGTACACGTCCCGGGGTTAAAAGTTGTCATGCCCTCAACCCCCTATGACGTGAAGGGTTTATTGAAGACATCCATTCGCAGCGATGATCCGATCATTTTTGTGGAAAACAAGTTGCTATATGTTACCAAGGGAGAAGTCCCGGATGAGGAGTATCTAATTCCATTAGGTGTTGCAGATGTAAAAAGAGAAGGTAGTGACATAACGGTCATAGCTACCTCTCGGATGGTTCTTTTTGCACTTAAAGCTGCTGAAAAGTTAAATGACGAAGGAATTGAGGTTGAGGTGATTGATCCACGGACGTTGCATCCATTAGACCTGGATACCATTCTCGCTTCCGTGAGGAAAACCGGACATACCGTGATTGTCCATGAAGCCCCTGAACGTTGTGGAATTGGTGCCGAGATAGCCACTCAGATACAAGAACACGCCTTTGATTACCTTGATGCACCCATTCTTCGAGTAGCAAATCCCAATGTACCTATACCCTTCTCACAATCGCTTGAGGCAGCTGCCATTCCTGATGATGATCGAATTATTGCAGCAGTAAAGCGGTCGCTTGGTACATAAAAATGCAATGCCAGAGTAATTAAAAAGGCGCTTTCCATCATGGTGGGAGACGACCAGGCAACATTTGAGGAAGCAATGCCTATCTTCGAAGCCATGGGCAATACCACCACTTTATGCGGTCCAAACGGCGTGGGACAGACGGTCAAAGCCTGTAATCAGATTCAGGTTGCATTGAATTTCGTCGGTATGGCAGAGACATTAGTTCTGGGGGCGAAAGCTGGGGTTGATCCCGCGATTAACATCCAGGTACTCAGCGGAGGGTACGCACAAACACGCGTGATGGATGTTCGAGGACCACGGGTGATAGAGGGTGATTTTGCTCCCGGTTTTAAGAGTAAATTTCATTATAAGGACTTGAACATCATTTTGAAGACTGGAGAGGACATCGGTTGTCCATTACCCGTCACAGCTCTGGTGAGACAACTTTTCTCGGCGATGATAGAAGCTGGCAGAGGTGATCTTGATCATTCGGGAATTATCACTGTCCTCGAAGATCTGGCCCATGTTCAAGCGAGGTCAATCTAACTTGTAACACAAAAATTTATCAAATCAAGAAGAAAAAGGTAATCATCCTTAGTTCTCCACGAATTGAGTTCTAGTCAATAAATTATCTATGGAGGCAGAGACATGAACATAATACTCATCTTAGCTGACACAGTCAGGAGCGATCATCTGGGCTGCTACGGGAATGCTTCAATCAAGACTCCCAACTTGGATAGGTTCGCTGAGACATCAATTTTATTCGAAAATTGCTATACAGCCTCTTATCCAACTGTTCCTTGTAGAGCGGACCTGTTCACTGGTAAATACACTTTCACCTACCTGGGTTGGGGACCTTTGCCATCCAATGAAATAACATTGAGTCAGCGGCTAATGGAAGCCGGGTATTTGACTGCAGGGATTGTGGATACACCCTTTTATATGCGATATGGGTATGGTTATGATAGAGGATTCGAAGATTTCATATGGTTCCGGGGGCAAGGAGAAGGTCAAGGAAGAATTGATGTGGCTCGTAATCGCAGATTCGAAAGAGATTTATACGCCCCAAAGACTTTTACTGAAGCTGAATTATGGCTTGAGCTACATTATAAGGACAACTTTTTCTTGCTTGTGGATACATGGGATCCTCATGAGCCATGGGAAGCCCCAAACTATTACGTTGATCTCTATCTTGAAAATTATGACGGACAACCATCCCCATATCCTCCTTATTGGTTTTGGCAGGAGGCGGGATTGTCCGAGTATGATTTGAAGTTGGGGCATGCTCACTACTGCGCTGAATTGACAATGGTTGATCGTTGGTTTGGGAAATTGTATGAACGAATTGAAACTTTAGGTTTGTTGGAGAATTCGGTTGTTATTTTTGCCTCAGATCATGGATTTTACTTTGGGGAACATGGAGGTATGTTTGGCAAAGCTTTACGAAAAGGAAAAACCGGGTTCACCTCTGGGCCAGGAATTGGCACTAAAGGGGCATACCAACACGTACTTACAGATCCCGATACTGGAGAAAAAACGTTAGGAGAATTGGAATGGTATAGATCCCCAATTTATGATGAACTTGCCCGCGTTCCTCTACTCATTCATCTCCCGGGTGGTGAAGGATCAAGAATAAGTGCAATGGTTTCTTTGCCTGATATTATGCCAACAATTCTAGAGTTAGCAGGACTAGAAATTCATGAGGGAGTTCAGTTCCCTTCATTAGTGCCTCTTATAGATGGTAAACAAGATAAGCTCCATGATTTTGCTGTTTCCTCGTGGCAGATTGAGGAAAATAGTGAGCTTATGCGTATAGTGGATGATGTTGCACGAGGAGCTGTGCAAACTATGCCTTCAACCATCACAGATGGTGAGTGGACATTGGTATATGCCAAGGCTGGGGCGCTAGTTGAACTATATCACAACTTCTCAGACCCAAAACAGGAAAATAACGTGGTTGGCGAAAACGAGAAGGTTGCACATGATTTACATTCAAAGTTCGTTTCGTTTCTTGAAAGCACACATACAAAAGAGGGAATTATAGGTCCACGCAGAAACCTTCGATAAAGAACATATGACGATGACTTCTTCCATGCTGAACAGAATTCAATTCAGTGAGTAATAGGACAATATGGGAGTTAAAGATCAAAGATGTAAAAAAGGACACAAAAGGTTAGAAGGCTGGCGTAATGGTTTCGGCTCTTTCCAATTGAAATCCTGTTTGACATCTATATGAGTTCTATAACGACAAAAATACTATAGCAAGAATACTAAAAAAATAAACCCAGCGAATTGCCTCATAAATAATCTAACTTTGGAGATATACGTTGCCTCATTGAGAATCTAACCCAACACATCAAAAGCAGCTTGGGAAGGTCTCAATGACAAAACAAGGTAAACGAGAATTGCTAAAAGCCATCCGGCCCAGATATCTTAAAGCGAGCAAAGTCGAGAAGAGCCAGATACTGAACGAATTTGTAGCTTCCACGCGATACAACCGAAAGTACGCCATCCATCTGCTCCGAAACGGTCCACCCAGGAGCTCAAAGAACAAGAAGCGGGGCGCCGTCTGATCTATGGACCTGATGTGATTGCAGCTCTGGCACACATCTGGGAAGTGAGCGGACATTTATGTGCGAAACGCCTTCATCCCTTCTTGCCACAAATGGTTG
>SDBU01010266.1_pt1 | contig 10402 bp, 13 predicted proteins | sample 2277071 | NCBI WGS metagenome assembly SDBU01 (sample SAMN10397929, study PRJNA504765) | marine sediment metagenome | isolation source: marine sediment core GS08_GC12, 126 cmbsf | place: Arctic Ocean: Gakkel Ridge, Loki's castle | collected 2008 | reverse complement strand
AATATACTCTCTGAGGCCGTGAGCCTCATACCCGGGTGTGTTTACCGCCGTGGCTGCATAGCACCAGGAACTTGCTTAACAGCTCATTCGTGCTGAGGATATCCAAAGCCCGGTGTCCTATCACCGGTTGAAGATTGATATAATAATCTCGAAAGACCGTTTGACAGAGCAGGTTCAACCGTCTATGCTGCTAAAAAGTCGTTTAAGAAAGGGAGTAAATCTTGGCTGATTTAGCAGCTTTGCAACAGGCTTTAGGCGTTTCCTTTAATAACCCGTCTCTTCTGGAGCAGGCTCTGGTTCACAGTTCCTATATTAACGAGAATCCCGGCTTTGCCCCAAACTCCAATGAAAGGCTGGAATTTTTGGGAGACGCTGTTTTAGGTCTAATAGTTGCCGAAAAGCTATATCATGACTTCCCCTACTCTACTGAAGGAGATTTGACCAGACTCCGTGCCACTCTGGTTTGCCGGGATACTTTAGCTCGTGTGGCAAGAGCCGTCAGACTTGGCGACTATCTCTATCTGGGAAAAGGGGAGGAGGCAGGCGGTGGGCGGCATAAGCTGGCTAACCTGGCCGGAGCACTGGAAGCAGTGATAGCCGCTGTATTTCTCGACCAGGGTTTGATTACCACGAAAGACTTTATTCCCAGGTTATTTGGTAAGGAACTACAGAAGGTAGCCAGTCAAGGCGCTGAAATCGATTACAAATCACAATTACAGGAGCTTACCCAGTCCAGGCAACAGCTAACACCCACTTACCATGTGATTGAAGCCGTGGGGCCAGAACACGAGAAAATGTTCACCGTTGAAGTAAAGATAGGCGATACCGTAATGGGCACAGGGTCAGGCAAGAGCAAGAAAATAGCTGAGACTGGGGCTGCCCGCTCGGCGCTACAGCAGCTTTCAACCGGCTTTACACCATGAGGCTCCTTTGCTAAACTTTAAAATAGGAACTCTGAAAGCATTTATTATCCGGTTAACCCTTCTTACGTTATGTGAAGAAGAGGTAGAGGTGTTACTATGGGGAAACGAGATTATAGACGGAGAGAAAAAAAGAAAGCCAAGAAGGATACCAAGAAAATATCGACTACTACTATTATGGCACCTCCAATAACTGCCGTGGAAGTAATTAAGAAGGGGAAGAAGGAGCCAAAAGTAGATGATGAGTAAGGGAAATAGCAGCCTATCAGCAGCTTCATAGCAGTGGTGAACTAAAGGTACGGGTTGAGAAAGCCAAATCAATGCTGGAGGAATGCTGTTTATGCCCGCGTCAGTGCGGGGCAAATCGACTGGCTGGTGAAAGTGGCCAGTGCCGCACTACCAGTCGGATGGTGGTTTCCAGCTATGGGCCTCACTTTGGAGAAGAAGCACCTCTGGTAGGTAAGCATGGCTCGGGGAACTATCTTTTTCGCTCACTGCAATCTGCAATGTATCTTTTGCCAAAACTACACCATAAGCCAGCTGGGTGAGGGCAGTCCGGTGGACAATCTCCAGATAGATGAGCAGGGGGTAGCTCGGCGGGGTCTTCTGATACGCCACCTGGTACTGCCCAACGGGTTAGCCGGAACTGAAGGGGTGGTGCGTTTTCTTGCCCAGGAGGTCTCCCCCAATACCTACCTTAACATTATGGCTCAGTATCACCCGTGCTATAAAGCCTCTGACATGCCCCAACTGGCGCGTCCTGTAAGTACACAAGAGTTCCATGCAGCTATTACCCTGGCTCACCGGCAGGGACTGAGTAGGCTGGATAGCCCTGACATCCCGCTCCCGTTAAAGCTTATCCTGAGATAACACTCCAGACCGGCGATAGTAAGCCAGTAGAGTGGTGAGTGATGACTGAGTTAGCCTCGGTTCGAGCCATAGTGAATGGTCATGTTCAAGGAGTCTTCTTCCGCGACTTTGTCTCCAGACGAGCCACTGAGCTGGGTTTAACCGGCTATGTGCGTAATCTGTCCAGTGAGAGAGCGGTGGAGGTTCAGGCCGAGGGAGAGATGGAGCAGTTAGAAAAATTGCTGGGCTACCTCAAGGTCGGTCCGCCTTCAGCTAAAGTGGACCAGGTAGTAACCAAATGGTCAGAATACAGCGGAAGTTATTCCCGTTTCAGTGTAAGGTATGACACATAAAGTTAGCTCTGCACCTGACTCAGACCATAGTACTGGTCGCGGCTGAGGAGGCGGGATAAAATCTCAGCCGAAACGCGGTAAGCATCTCCACCCCACCATTCACTTAACTGCCTCACTAGTTCTTCTAAATCAAGCGGCTGATTACCTTTAGCCAGTAAAAGGCGGAATATACTCTCCAGGATAGATAACCTATAGGTAATAAAGTCTGGGGTCTTGGAACAGCAATCCTTAATAGTGGACAGGAGGTCGCCAGCCAAAATCTCCCCCTTCTCCACCTTTAGCCGCTCATAGCATTTAGGGCACAGGCAGCTCTGAGCCAGGACGGAAAATGAACGATTATTCTGCTGAAGCCAGTCTAAATCTATAAACCAGCGCGGTCCGGGTTGTTCAGTATTTATGCTCACTTTATCCACAAAATTTTAGGCTTCAAATCCTATTTTAGCTTCTCTGATTAAATCAAGATACCCTGTTTTAAGCCCCAGCATCTGTGAAGCTTGACAATCTATCTCATAAGGCTCACCGATAAATATCTTGCCACACTCCTCCACCTCACCTTGTGTAGGATCACCCCCTCCGGTAAATTTCTGGCGAGCTTCTATAATTCCCAGGTCGAAGGGTAAAGTAAAATAAAGGTCGGCTATCACTTTATCTATCCCCAGGCTATATAGAGCTTCCCAACCGCTTGAGGCCTCATTCCTATACTTGCTACTCGGCAATACCGCGAGCAGGTTCATTATGCTAAGATTACCTCTACCATTAAAAACCCCTAATGGTGACACCGTTATCAGGTAGTCGCTGGACAGGATAACATTGGGTATCCAGAAGGTAGGTACGACTAAGGACTTAGGTAACGGGTTATCTACTTCTACCCAAATACAATCCTTTACGTCTAACATTAATACCCGAGGAAAATTGTAATCTAGTGCTTGATATACTGGATAAACTGGCCCTCCTCCGGGGGTTCCCTCAAGTATAAGAATATCGGCATCACTGACCTGCCTGATGCCTTCTATTATCACTGACAGAATATCACGACTGGTGGTTACCGGGTATGGTACAGGGTAACCTGCGCTTGGTTTAATTAAAACCCGCCGCGCCCGGGATATCGCCGTTGGCGCTTTAAAAACAAACTCTGAAGCCTCAAATATCAAGCCTTCCCCCTCTAAAAAATATGCCGTCTCTTTAACTTCCTAAATCTAATTACAGTGCGCCCTAAAACTCTTCGCTCCAATCTAACATCATTACCTGAAGCTTGTCGCCTTCTTCAACCTGTGTCTTATCTTCGGGAATAATCGCCAGCCCGTTGGCCAAAGTCATAGAGTGTAAAATTCCTGAGCCCTGAGGACCGGTCAGTTGAGCAAAGTATTGGCCGTTACGCTTTTCAACTATAACCCGAGCGAAGACACGGCGACTATCCTTATTGGCAATACGATTCTCCATTACTGCCTCTACAGTAGGCTTGGCTAAATTTTGCCTGCCCATCAGCTTAAGAATAGCCGGACGAGCAAACAGCTCAAAGTTAACCATTGAGCTAACTGGATTGCCGGCCAAGCCAAGGTGGGGTATCTCTCTGGTCACGCCATTCTGGCTGCTCCCTTTAAGCATACCAAAGGCCAAAGGTTTCCCTGGCTTTGTCCGCACCTTCCAGAAAACCATCTTGCCCTGCTTAGCCAGGACATCTCTGACTACATCGTAGTCGCCCATGGAGACACCGCCAATAGTTATCAGCATATCAGCATCCAGTCCCTGCTTAAGACCAGCTACCACTGAATCATCATTATCTAAGGCAATTCCCAGTATTTTGGGTATGCCCCCATAGTGCAGAACCTGTGCCGCTGCACTATAAGTGTTGCTGTTGTATATCTTACCTTCAGGCAGAGGTCTACCAATGTTAACCAGCTCGTCTCCGGTGGCCAAAATGGCTACTACCGGACGGCGGATAACCTTTACCTTATCACGCCCCAGCGAAGCCAACATTCCAACTTCTGATGGTCTGATTACTATCCCCCTGGTTAGTATTAATGAACCCCTGGCAATACTTTCACCGGCTTGCCGAACATTCGAGCCAGGTTTAGCTTCACGTAAAATGCCTATCTCATCAGGGGGCTGCTGGTCAGCAGAACCTTTTCGCTGAGCTTCATCGGTTTCTTCAAACATCACTATGCAATCGGCCCCCTCTGGTATCGGTGCTCCAGTCATAATACGAATAGCCGTGCCTGGTTTTACCTCACGCTTAGGAATTACACCGGCATAGAGGGTATCAATAACGCGCAGAAAACGGGGGTGCTGCCTGCTGGCACCACTGATGTCTCCTGAGCGGACAGCATAGCCATCGAAGGCTGAGTTATCCAGGGGGGGCACGTTGATATCAGCATATATATCCTCAGCCAGAACCTGCCCCAGACAGTCCAGAATCGGATGCTGTTCCTCTCCCAGAACCTCTATATTACTGAGAATTTTCTCTAAAGCTTGTTCAACGCTTATCATGGTGAATAATACCCTCTCCGTTCGATAATTCCCTGGCTGTCTTCAGGTCTGCTTCGGTATTAATATTGAAAAAACTCAAATGCTCAGGGTCAAACCTATCGATTTCATCGGCTTCCATATATCTTACCTTAACCGCAGGAAAAAACTTAAATATTTGTAAATCATCGTGCTCGAGCAAATGTTCTATAGGAGCCAAGCATCTCTTAGAGTAAACCGCATGAAGCGGTTCAATTGTATTGCCCAGCCTGGGGATTACTAAATCAGAGTTATCTGCAATTTCTATCATGTAACTGAGCAGGGCCTGGTTCAAAAAGGGCATATCACAAGCAACGACAATATTATAGAGTGAATCTGAGGCTACTAAACCGGTATAAATGCCCCCTAATGAGCCTTTACCAGGGTAAATATCACCGACTACTTTCAACTTCGGGTAATCAATAAACTTAGGTAGAGTCTGCTCTTTAGCAGTAACAATAATAATGTTGCTGTTAAAGAGAGCAAGGCAGGATATTACCCATTGTAGCAGGCTTCTATTACCAAAAGTTATGGCAACTTTATTACGCCCCAGACGCAGGCTCTTGCCGCCGGCAAGAACAATACAACTTATCTCTGAAGTATGTTTCAGTTGCTTCTCCTAAATCCTCCTTATACTATTTTACCATTGTCGTCAATAGCCCAAAGCTATAGTGCCGGTTTTAAGACTATTATCTGAGCAGTCTCTGGAAGTTCTCCCAGTTTAAACTCGGCTTCACTGGCATCCAATCTGCTCACACTATCCTTATCCCGAAGGAATTCATCCACACTAGCTATGGGAAAGCCACACTTATCAGTTTTATAGTGCATAGGTATGATTACCCTGGGCTTTATCTGGCGGCAGACGTGACTGGCAACCCTGGCATCAATGGTGAAAAAGCCTCCTACTGGAATAAGCAGTATATCTACCGTGCCTAAGTCAGCAACCTGCTTATCATCAAGCTGATGGCCCAGGTCACCGAGGTGACAGATTCTTATCCCATCCACCTCGAAGCAAAATATAGTATTATCGCCCCTTGTTTTCCCTGTGGCCTCATCATGATAGGCAGGAATGCCCTTGAATGGTATCCCCTCGACCTCTGTCGTAACTGCCCCTTTAACCAGTTCGGGATTACCCCGAACCGCAGCTACATTGTTATGGTCAGGATGGCCGTGGCTCACGGTAACAATATCAGCCGACTCTTTTATCTCGCCATAATTCAAATCGTCGTTGACCGTATAGGGGTCAGTGATTATTTTTATTCCCGCCTCCGAGGTAATCATAAAGCAGGCATGTCCCAGGTATTCGATCTTCATGTTGGTAAACCTCCTCTATTTCAGCTACTTCCGGGAGAGGTTTAGGACAAGGTGTATCAGGGTGCGTACCGGCACTCCAGTAGCCCCTTTGACCAGATAGCCTCGTTCCTTTTCGGATAAAAAGGTGCCGGCAATATCCAGGTGAACCCATGGGGTGTCACCAACAAATTCAGATAAAAATTGGGCGGCGGTAATAGCACCAGCATACCTGCCGCCGGTATTTTTAATATCAGCTACCTCACTTTTATTTTGTTCCTTATACTCATCATACATCGGCATCTGCCAGATACGCTCCCCGGCCCTGGTGCCGGCGGCAAGTACCTTATCTATTAATCCCTGATTGTTGCCAAAAGCACCGGTGCAAATATCACCCAGAGCTACACGGCAGGATCCGGTCAGAGTAGCCACATCAACCATAATCCTGGCACCCGTCTTCCTGGCATAGCCCAGAGCATCAGCTAAAATAAGCCTTCCCTCAGCATCTGTGGAGATAATCTCAATAGTCTTACCGTTCATGGCGGTTAGAATATCACCTGGCTTCAAAGCGCCGCCGCTAGGCAGGTTCTCCGTGGCTGGAACAATAGCCATAACATTAATCTTCGGCTTGAGTTGAGCAATGGCGCTCATCGCCGCCATAACTGCCGCACCCCCAGCCATATCCCCCTTCATCTCCTCCATTTTCTCTGATGGCTTAATAGAGATACCTCCAGAATCAAAGGTTACCCCTTTGCCTACTAATGTTATGTCAAGTTCACTAGAATTACTCCCCTTATAACGGAGAACAATGAATTTAGGTGGTTGCTGACTCCCCTGAGTCACACCCAGCAGCGCTCCCAGCCCCCGCTCCTGCATCTGCTCCTGCTCAAGAATGCTAACTTCAAGAGCATAAGTCTCAGCCAGTTTGACCGCCATATCAGCCATATGAGTTGGTGTCATGTAGTTAGCTGGCTCATTGACCATGTCACGAGCCAGGTTGGTTGCCTCAGCCAGTATTTTACCCTTGTGGCAGCCTTGTTCCAGAGCCTTGAGTTTGGCTTCATCAGCCGTTGCTATGGTAAATTGCCTGATATCACCATATTCAGCTTTCTTGGTTATGTGCCTGCGAAATGAATAGACACCGAGCAGGGCACCTTCGGTTATTGTCTGAGCCGCCTCCTCCACACTTATTCCGGCTGTTCCGGCTCCTTGAGCAATAGAAGCAATACTATTTACCCCTTTCTGTCGCAAGAGGCGGCAGGTCTCTGCCACTGCTCCTAGAACCTTATCTTGAGACAGCTCTTGTTTCTTGCCCAGACCAACCACCACCACCCTGGCTGCTGGAAGCTTACCCAGACTATGAATAATGGTAACCTCATTAAGTTTCCCTTTAATTTCCCCCTGGCTGACAAGCTGAGAGACAGCTCCATCCAAAGCCTTATCTATAGTGGCTATGTCGCCCTCGAGGCGCTTCATCCCCTCAAAAAAGTTTACTATGACAGCACCACTTTCGATTTTGACAATATCACCGACTATAGTCTTGATTTCCATCTCAATTCTCCTTTTACCGACCGGCCTCCCTGACAATCTTGTCTACGACCGGGGTGATATCTCTAGAAGTATCCACAACATAGTGGTGGCGATGTATTTTCTGAACTGAGGACTTCATCCTCTGGTATACCTCCCAGTCGGCATCCGATTTATTCTCAGGATTATTTAGCCTGGACTTAAGTCGCTCACGCACCACCTGAGGTGGCGCCTCAACGCACACTAGAATCAGCCTGACATTCAAACGGTCAGCAATACTATAAAGACGCTCGCGATATCGCTCTGATAAGTTGGTGGCATCTAAAATAAGAGAGATTCCTTTTCTTAGTAACCTCTCAATGATAAGGTGGCATGCCCGGAAGAGGCGTGAGCTTTCCTGCTGACTATAGCCCGGTGAAGGGAAAAGAGCCTTACGCAGGGCATCGCTTTCCAGAATAACAAAGGATAACCTTTCTGCTAGCTTACTGCAAAAGTAAGATTTGCCGGTTCCAGGTAAACCGCTAACGGCAATAAAAACAGGCTCTGCCGCCGCTTCAGGAAACTGACCCAAGCCCTCAGTCAGTCGCTGTACATCAGAAAGAAGCTGAGTATCCTCCACGCTATATAATTATAGAATATTTTCGGCTATTTCGCTAGATAGAAAAGATAAAGGGGGTAGTTTTGTCTACTCTCCGCTATAAAAAGCAACGCCAATTAACCCAGGCCCGGTGTGAACCCCCATTACCGGGGTAAATTCAGTAATAAACAGCTCAGTGCAGTTGAACCGCCTGGAAATCTCATTCTCAAGTTCCTTTGCCTTATCTAGAACATCAGCATGCATTACAGCTACATGAAGCGGCTGTCCCTTGGTTATTTCCTGCCCCATTATCTTTAATATACGCTTCATGGCACCGGGCATGGTTCTGGCATTGGTTACCGGGCTTGCTTCGCCATCTTTAACCGTAAAAATAGGCTTAATCTGAAGCAGCGAACTGGCCAGAGCGGCGGCTTTGGGCACACGCCCACCCTTGACCAGATAGCTAAGGGTATCCAGTGTAGCCAGCAGATTCACCCGCCTCATCACACTCCTGGCAACTTCAACTACCTCAGTCAAACTTTTGCCCAGGGCGGCGGCTTCGGCCGCTGCCAGAACAACCAGCCCTTGCCCGGCTGCCGCAGTGCCACAATCAAGTACATCTACAGTCACACTGGGAAGAGACTTCCTGTCCATCCTCACGGCCAGCTGTGCTGAGCTATGCATCCCACTAAGCTTAGCCGGGGCAGTAATACAGAGAATGCTGTCAGCTCTCTGGCTGGCTTTACGATAAGCCTCAAGATAGGGGTCTGGTAGTGAGCCTGAGGTGGTGGGAAGCTTCTTTACCTGCCTGAGCCGAGCATAAAACTCAGCGGCGCTCATGTCTATCCCATCCCGATAGGACTCGTCTCCAAAAATAAATACTACCGGCACCAGTTCAATGCTATACTTCTCCACCAGCTCCTGAGGAATGCAGGCAGTGGTATCGGTAACAATAGCTACCCTGCTGGCCATAATCTAACTCTCCTCGTTTCCGTCAGTTATAGGTGACAGCGGTAGTCCGTGAAGCCGGACACGTCTCCCAGGTTCGCCATTATATGTACGCACCATCCTTAACCTGTTGCTAAAATCGGCTATTATCGCCGGTTAGCGGTAGCTACGGTCGTAGAGAAGGCGATTTATCAGGATGCTTTTGATATCAGCGTTTTCTGTCAGGTCGCTTCTGAGCCTGGCAGTCGACCTCCTTACCATTATCAAAATAAAGAGAGCCAATAAACCCAGGGTTATCACCGTCGGCTCTCTCAGCCCCCAGCTGGCGATGGGTAAGACAATAAAGCCAATGGCCATTCCCAAAGGCAGGCTTCGACTGGGCGGTCCACCGAACTTGAGTCGCTGGTTTAATGAGAGGCTATTATCCAGCAGGCGGGGTGCTGTCTTAACAGCAACACCGATAGCGAAAGGCACCGCAGCGATGAACAGGGGTATGGGAGTCAAGGCTCCAGCCATGGCTACACCTATGCTATTGCCCTTTTCCCCGTCAAACCGCGAGAAAATGGGCCACATCTGCCCGCTCACCACCGCCAGCCCGGCCAGAGTGACTATAAGCAGATTGAAACCCAGGCTATAACCTGCCAGGACAGGTATGACCCCTTTGGCAAATTCACCCAGTATTCCAATCAGCCCTACCAGCTGTCCTCCCCTTCGCCACAGGTTAATATGCAAATCGCCATCTAAGTTGATGCCACGAAGCTTACCCAGAGCTGAAAGGTGAGGCAGCGAGCCAAGAAGGTAGGCACCCAGGATTAGCGCTACATCGTCCCACATATTAGCTTTTCCATATGAAGACAGTCAGAGTAAAAATTAATGGGAATAATCTCGATCCTGTATTGCTTTAACCAGTTCCCCGGCGAGGCAAGCGATACTATCAGTTGCAATGGCTACCTTGGGCATGGGAAATTTGCCCGGAAGATGGTAGTCTAAGCCATTGGTCGATGCTCAAATACCTTACCCCATTTCCCGGACCTCACCCCATTTTCCAGTAATGCTGGAATTAAGAAAATACTCGTCATAATCAGTATTAAAAGTAAAAAGGTGATTAACTCGAGCTTGCCCCAGGCAGAGAAAGCCACCAGAGTCAAAGTTGTAAGTCCGGTTATAAATAGCACGGCTATTTTTAACCAGCGCTTTCTCAAACGGATGAATGTCACCACCGCCACAGCTAGAGCCAAAAAGCTGAGCCCTATCCAGGGAGCGAAATAGCGAAGGCGCTCAAGACTATATTCAGGGGACCATCTCCATTCCACAGCTATAAACCAACCGATGATAATGGGCATCGGTAACAGCATTAGTGAGAGATATAACCAGTCCTTCTTTATAGTGCGGCCCACAATACTGTATAGCAGCCATAAACCGAGCGGGATATATAT
>SDBU01010265.1_pt1 | contig 10402 bp, 8 predicted proteins | sample 2277071 | NCBI WGS metagenome assembly SDBU01 (sample SAMN10397929, study PRJNA504765) | marine sediment metagenome | isolation source: marine sediment core GS08_GC12, 126 cmbsf | place: Arctic Ocean: Gakkel Ridge, Loki's castle | collected 2008 | reverse complement strand
CTTCAATTCCTATTACAGCGAGTTCGAGCTTGCCTGGAACTACGACGGTGCCTTGCCCGGCCAGTACAACCTAACAGTAACGTGCGTGGACAACACTGGCTACTACTATCGCTATCCTGCGAATCCGGGCGATGCCAGCTTCGGTGGGCACCTCGAATCAAAAACAATTTCATTCTGGGTGGGAGGCCTTCCGAACGCCCTGGACGTCACTGTCCTTGACGCAAACGACATGCCTCTCCACGGTGCAAAAGTCAGCTTTGCCACAGCGAGCGGGACCACTGACGCGAACGGTAACGTCACTCTTTCCGCCTTTGCTGGAACGTTCACGCTTAGGGTCCACTGGCAAGATATTCTCGTGTACGAGAATGACAGCGTTAGCATAACCGGTGACACCCAGCTTACTGTAAATGCGGATGTATACTCGCCGACCATAAGGATACTGGATGACGCAAACGATGCAGTGAATAACGCAGTCATCTTCGTCCAGCACCCGAATGGGACCCTTTACCAATCAACATGGAAGACAAACTCGGCCGGCCAGTTCCAGCTGCCCCAAATACCGGCTGGAGACCTTGGCATGACTGTGTACTGGAGGGGCGTAAAGGTATTCACGGGAGAAGTAGCCATCTCCTCCAACGGGCCAATATCCATAAATGTGAATATATTCATAATAGACATCGTTGTGAAGGACGACGCTGGAGCAGGGCTCGAGCTTGCCCAGGTGGTCATTACGAACTCGACCACGGGGATAGTGACGGACTCGAAGCTGACTGACTTGACTGGAAACCTGACCACCAGGTTGCCTATCGGGACATACGATTTCGATGTGTACTGGAAGAACGTACTCGTTGATGACGACGAGACTGGCCATGGAGTCTCAAGCTCACATTCGTTGGAGCTAACCGCTGATGTATTTTATCTAACCGTGAAGGTCAAAGGCTCCGACGGCAGCGGACTGGACAAGGCAACTGTTTTCGTTTACTCTGGCTGGAGTGCCATCGCATCTGGAATAACTCCCTCCAGCGGCGAATTGGCTTTCAGGCTGCCCCAGGGAGACTACACAGTGAACATGACATTCACCACGACGTACTACATGAGCGGGATTGACATATCAGACACGCAGCAGGTCACGCTGGACCAGGACAAAACAGTGACATTCGACTTGGCAGATTACCCGCTTCCAATCTACAAGACAGCCATGTTTCTGGTGATAGTGCTGATAATCATACTTCTGGTGCTAATTATAATAATTGCAGCCAAGCGATGATGAATCACAGGCTTTCCAGCATCTCGCACGCCTTGCACATGCCTTCCAGGGTGGGCTCGCTGCATTTCGGACACTGGCTGAGGGCTGCTGGACTATACTTCTGCTCCAGTACCTCCTTGAGGTTCAGGTAGCTGCTTAGAATGGAATGCTTGGTGCCTGGCATGTCGTCCTCCAGGCAATCGATTATGTCCCTGTACTTCCCGCGGAGCGCTTCCCCCGAGTAAGGGCATGTCGCATCGTGTATCTCTATGCCCTTCAGCATGGCGTAGAGGTATGTTTCTTTCTCTGCAATCGTGCGCAGCGGAGCTATTCTTGGAACCAGGCCTGGCTGCACCTTCTCATGCGGCCCCATGCGCGCAAGCTTCTCTATGTCTGCCCTTACGAAGTTCATGAGAATGGACTGGGCGAAATCATCGAGGTTCAACCCGGTTGCCAGGTAATCCGCGTGCCACTCCTTTGCAGCGAGGTTCAATGCCTGGCGCCTGAACACGCCGCAGTATGCGCATGCAGATTTATCGCGCTGTTTGCTGCATATCTCATCCATTGTCATGCCAAACATCTGCTTGAACGAGACGAGCCTGTGCTCGACTCCAAGGGCCTGGCAGTTCTTTCCGGCAATTGGAATGCTCTCAGGCCGGTACCCCTCTATGCCCTCATCCACAGTGATTGCCAGTAATTCGATACCAGGCACTTTCTCGTAAATTTCATGCAGCATGTGGAGCGCAACTATGCTGTCCTTCCCCCCTGACACGCCCACTGCAATCCTTGCACTGCCGGACATGCTCCACTGCTTTCTCAATTCCTTCCTTACCCTGCGGTCAGTGAACTCTATGAAATGCCCCTGGCACAGATGCGAGCCGCTGTATTTCAGGAAAATCACTGCATCGCCGGAGCACCTTGTGCACTTCATGTCATCACTTCGGTTGTTTTCTACCGCATTACTTCATCACTAGATAACTGTATCATTGCATTACGGTATCGCTGCATTACTTCATAACTGCATTAACCTCATCACGGGATAACTGCATCATTGCATCATCCCGCCGAACTTCTTCCAGCGCTTGCTCATGCTGCCGGTCAGCAATCTGTCGCTCTTGAATATCCATACCGCAATTGCAATCATCGCCATCGAGAACATTGATACATAGATTATGCCTGCTATCACGAGCCAGTACTCCCCGAACAGGAGTGAGCGCATTGCCATCATCGGGTGGGAGAAGGGTATTGCGAAGAGAATGCCCTTCAGCCAGAATGGCAGGGTCTCGAAGTCCTTGAACATTACCAGGAACATCGGGATCATTGCCAGGGCGGTGACAGGGAATGTCAAGGTCTGGGCACTCTTGTAGTTCTTAGCGAAGGTTCCCAGCACCATGCACAGCGCCAGTCCGGCCAGCAATGCAGTGAACAGCGATAGGGCAATCAGCAGGTAATCCACGCCTCCGAGCGTGAAGCCATAGTCCTCCATGTTGAGGTTTGACATGCTGAGGTTTGACATATAGTAGCCGAAGCCGACCATGTATATCGCGGCCATGATCAGCCCAACGATGGCGCTGCCGACCAGCTTGCCAGTGACAATGTATGTTCGTTTTACAGGGAGTGTTAGCAGCGTTTCCAGTGTTTTATTCTCCTTCTCCATGCCCATTGATGAGATGACGGTGCCGCCGGACATCATGATGAGCATCATTATCAGTATGGGTATCATGAGTGATTGCTGTGACAGCATGGCAGTAATAATGGTTGGGGACAGCCCCTTCATCTCCTTTCCCTTGAAGTATGTGGTGTCGTTCCTGTATGTGGGAGAGAGCACGGTTGTCGAGTTTACAGAGCTGTTTGTTCCGATGAGGTGTCGGGAGATATGGTAATCGACCACAGCCAGAATGTGCCCCGCAACCTGTGTGGAGATGTCGTCCATTAAGCCAGCACCTTTCATTATCCAGAGGACCTCGATCTCGCCTGATTTGTTTTCATATATGCCGGAAGTGAAGTTTTCATGTATTATGAACAAGGCTATGCCTTCCCTCTCCTTTACGGTGTCCAGACCCTCCCGGGTATCAGCTATCTCGCTGCCGTTGTATATTACCTTTGCATTTGTCTGGATGACGTCCACCGCGATTCGGGACAGCGTGCTGTTGTCAAGGTCTATAAGTCCAATCACTGGCTCCTCGTTGATCTCCTCCTCTATGCTGCCGATCATGGAGCCCATGGACCCGAAGAGAAGTGTCATGAACAGAATAGGAAGGATAGTAGCTGGAGTGAGCATCTCCTTGACCTCCTTTCGGATTATGTTGCCAAGACTGCTCATGCAACCACCTTCGTGAACACGTCCTCGATGTTCGCTGCATCATGCTTCCGCTTGAGCTCGGTGGGTGTGCCAGCTTCGATTATTTTGCCCTTGTTTATCAATGCTACGCGGTCGCACAGGTACTCGACCTCCAGCATGTTATGGGACGACAGCAGCACTGCCCTTTCCCCTGAGGCATAGTCCTTTATTATCCTGCGGATCTCCTTGGCGTTGATTACATCAAGGCCGGAGGTCGGCTCGTCCAGTATTGCCAGTCTCGGCTCCACCATGAGCGCCCTCCCCACGAGCAGGCGGCGGGTCATGCCCTTGCTGTACTGCTCCACCTTGTCATCTATTCGCTCTTTCAAATCGGCGATCTCGACTCCCTGAGCAAGCATTTCATCCAGTGCCTTGCCCTCCACAAAGAACTTGGCTATGAATCTCAGGTATTCCCGCCCTGTCAGGTTCTTGTATGCGCCTGCATCCTCCGGCAGGTAGCTGATTATCTTGCGGACGCTGTCTGCTTGTTTTGCAACGTCATTGCCGAAAATCTCTGCCTTGCCAGCATCTATTCTCAGCAGTGTCGAGAGTATGCGGAGCGTGGTTGTCTTTCCCGCGCCGTTTGGTCCTATGAGCCCGAAAATCTCTCCTGGCTGCACCTCGAAGCTTATCCCGTCCAGCGCCTGGAACTTGCCATAGAATTTTACAACGCTGTCAACGATTATCGCTGGCATGATTATTTCCCCTTCACGACTATCGCCTGCCTGGTTCGGCCGTCCGCATACACACTCAACCCTTTTGAAAATTCAACGAAATATACATAATCCGAATTGGATTTGTTAGGCATGGCAACTATCATCTCTTCATTTAAAAAATCGCCCTTCTCCTTGTAGAGGGGTATGTAGAGCATGCCACTGGCAACCATGTCCTGGAACAGGTGGGTGCCGTATGAGAATTCAGGCGTGAATCCTTTGCCGGAAAGTTCAACTACAACACCGGCATTCGATATCTCGCTGTACTTGACTGGTACTCCCAGGTCGGGATGGGTCGTGCCCCACCTGCCAGGGCCTATCAGTATGTATCTGTCGGTAAGGTTCTCATTCAATTCTCCGATCACCCTGGCAATCTCGTATGCATTATTCAGGTTGTACTTGTCTATTGGTACGTAAACGACATGCCTGATGCCTTTCCGCTTGCCAGTGCCCAGCACACCCTTTGCCATCAGGAGGGTGCGCTCCTGCGGAACCTTTGGAATGTCAACCTGAAGCGTTCCTGGCCCTGCCCCAAGCGGCCGGACCTGGACAAGGTAGAATTTCGGTTGAAAGTCCTCGAAGTTCACTGCGAACTCTATGTCGACAGGCAGGCCGAATGTCCTCTCCAGATTCCGCAGAAGCGATTTTATGAGGGGAACGAAAGGGAGGTGCCTGTTGGTGCCAACTATCTGTTTGAAGGTCATTACGAGTCTCTCGTCGGGGCTGATCAGCCTGTTGGAGTCCATTATTACCTCGCCGTCCTTGAGTCTGGATGATACCATGTAAATGTCCGGCGTTGTGAGCTTTACATCCTCGATGTCCCTGGTTACCAGCATCCCGGTTTCCAGGTCTATTGCATCCAGCGCGCCCTGGGAATATCTGAGAACGTCGCTGACCACAGACCCCTCCGGAGATATGTTTGGCAGCCCGGGAGAGAATACCTTTGCAAAGTACCTGCCGACTGCACGAGTGCCAAACCCGAACACCAGGCGGACGACTCCATCCTCCGGCTTTATCCTGGAGGACCACGGGTAGTAGTTCTGTGAAAGGCCAACACCGGCAAACAACGGGTAGTACAGCCCTGTGGAGTGCTCGCTGCCTATGGCCCTCTGCACCAGTATTGCCATCTTTTCCTCGTGCCAGTCGATCTTGTGCTTCGCTCGGTACTCCTTGGCGTCGAGTCCGTAGGTGCTTGCATAGACGATCTTCATTGCCATCTTCAGCTGTGCCAGGCGCTGGCGCCTGGTGCCATTGTTGGAAATGAAAACAGATTGGTATATGCCTGCAAAGGAATAGTGGAGGTTGTCCTCGAGAAGGCTGGAAGAGCGAACGATTAGGGGGTCTGTCTCCCGCTGCAGCACCTTTTCTAGCTCGACATCGACCCACTTCGGGAAAATCCCCACAAGTATGCGGCGGTTCAACTCGATCAGCTCTATTGCCTTATTGCACTTGGCTGCAACAGCCCGGTCGATTGCATTGAGCTCGGTGACCTCGTCGAAGACCTGGGTGGTAACGATTGTTGAGTGCGGTATCTCCAGCATCTCCGGGTGGTCGCATAGCTCCGTGCCTTCGTTCTCTATGATGTGTTTTGTATACCAAAGGCCTTTTGCCTTGCCCCCGATCTCGCCGTCCCCGATGACGGCTATGCCTGAAGGTATGTTGTCAATGTCTGGCTTGAAATCGAGAAAATTCATGCGCTCGGGTTGTTCGGCCATTACAGGTAGATGAGAATTCCATTATTAAAAATTTGGCTGACATCCCTTACTGCGGATAAGGAGGGGGTGACGTATGTCTATGGTTTGCACACTCTTTCCGGTTTTCGCTTGGGAAACATTTACTGGGCCTTGGAGAAAAGTTCCTTTCCTCCGGCATTGGTACAGTAGTCCATCTCCCATCGGGATGTTTAAAAACTGCATAACTCCCGCTTTGTCTGATTTTCTTAAAACCCATCTTTTTAAGCACTTTGATGACTTGCTCTGCTTTTGCGGGTCTCAATTTTGTCTGGCTCAATGATCTCCACTTTTTCTATAGTTTCCTCGATCGGGATAGGTTCACCTAAATCTTGCCTTGCATGTATATGAAGTTTTATTGCATCTTTTATGTTGTCCATCGCCTCTTCATAGGTTTCCCCTTGGGTATAACAACCTTGAAGCGTTGGGCAGGATGCAACATACATGCCATCCTCATCTCTCTCTACGACCACCGTATAGTTATACTGGGTCATGCCAAATCACTATCTAATCAATGAACCTAACATTATTTATTTGGGGTCAAAAACAGCAAATCATATACTTTCTTATATCTGGTATAGGGAGGCACTATGACCAAAGGAAAGCGAGCAGTCCAGACACCCCTGGAACGAAATTGCAGGCAATTTCATGACTAAAAGGAGCCGAAGGTTCCATTGTATCGACAAATCTCTGATTTGGAGAGAAAAGGAATATCTGATTCCTTTGTAATGAACCCCGTCTGGACACCTTGTTAAAACATTATTTCTACTATATTAATGGGCAATCATTTCTTTTTTAGAACCATCGAGAATTACCAGGTTGACTAAATCTAGAGGTTTATGGCTAATTCTTGTTGAAGCGTCTAAAATCTCTATTGAGACTATTTTTCTATCTTTGCTGTAGTCTATTAGTATTCCTTCCTCATACTCTATGGTATCCATTATCGTTTCCTTTTCCAGAAATTCTATATTAAGTACGTCGTGTTCTGGGTCGTACATCACTTTCATTTTACATCACCTACATACCTTTTTATTTGAGAAGTTAAATAGCATGTGATTATCACTTTTTTTCCATCTTTTTCCTCATATATCACGCGAAGTAATTTCTTATCTCTTTTGATAATATATATCCTCTGAGCTATTTTCCTATTTGTATGGCCAGAGATTATATTATCTGGCTCTCTCATTGTATCGATAATCATCTTCCTATTAATACCCCTTTTTTCTATCTTTAACAGAGCCAAAGGAATGATTTCTATTTCCATATATATTCTATAACAACTATTGCATATTTAAACAGTACGGAGTGTTAAATTTAGGACTGTGACGTACGCCCGACTTCAATGTCAGGGGCCTTTAATCAGCATAATCCGCTGTCCAAATTGCTTGACCCCAGTCTAATGTTAGATTGCATATTTGAGCCACTTCATCTATTTTACCCATTAAATATTGCTTTTTATCTTGCAATTCAGATTCATTCCTTGCTTAACACCGCAGCATGTTGGTGGAGCTCTGCTCCGCCCACGTGTGAGGAGGCCTTGCCTCCTCAAACAAGCTGCGGGGTATCAGACCCAAGCGAGGAATGAAAAGGGTTTGAGAGATATTTTAATCGAGATTTTCGAGAAGGATTTAGAGCAGATTTTGGACATATTTTAGGTGGTGAAATCTTGCAGAATTCCCGAAGATACACCCAGAATGTACTACGGGAGCACTATGATGTCATAATGCTTATAATCGTGCTCCCTCCGTTCCTTCGGAATCGACCCTGGTAAGGGGAGAGAAGAGGAATTTCTAATTCCTCTGAAACTTACGTCAATGAAAGATGTTCTCGTTTCCTGCGGACCTACGCGATCACATTACGTGAACATGAACACTATTGCCACTATTGTCCCCATCAACGCCTCGCCCACGATTAGTCCGGTGGCGATCATGTAGGTGTCCAGAACCTTCAGTGTGCGCTGCTTCTCCGTCCACTTCTCTGCCTTTGCCTTGGGCTCGAGGTACTTCTTCTCCCAGATGTCCCTCATAGCGCCGCCCAGGACCATTGGGGTCATGAGCCAGAGCGGGAAGTACATGCCAAGCCCGATCGCAGTGCCCATGCCGGTCATCAGCTCGAACAGCACCCCCAGGCATATGCCGATCACGAGGTACGAGCCCAGCATTGTCATGTTCGAGCCGCCAAGGAATGTCTGGACTATAGTGGCAAAGGCATTTGCCTGCGGGGCTATGAGTGGCAGCTCGCCGCTTGCCAGCAGCTTGCTGAACATGACTGCAGCCAATACTGCGGCTATCGCACCGGGGACGATGCCTGCAAGCTCCCCTTTCATGAGATGATACGGGCGGTTGCCTATGTACAATCCTGTCTTGAAATCCCATATTATGTCGCCTGCCATGGATATCGCGCCGGCAAAGGTGGTGGTGCCAATGATCGCTATGAGCGCCGTGGTCTCCCTTGGCAGGCCCATGCCCATGAACACTAGGATAAGTACGATGAGGACGAGGAAGGAGCAGGCAGAAACCGGCTGTGTTCCTGTTTCGCCCATGACCTTCACTGCAATGGCGCCGAAGAAGAACACTGTGATGACCAACACTATTGCGAATATCAGGCCTGCGAAGACCGTGGAGCCGGGGAATCCGAACCAGAACATGAGCCAGCATGCCAGGAATGTTATTAGGGCCATTGGTTTTATGTGCGATACCGGCCACTCGAACCATCCCTTTCCCTCTATGTAATCCCGTCGCTCCTCCCCCTTCTTGGCTGACAGCACATCCGCAGCCGCGGTCTTGAAGGTCGGCAGCATCTTTATGAGGCCTGTCATTCCGCCGCCCAGTATGGTGCCTATTGCAATCGGGCGGGCAATCTTTGCGAAGGCGAGTATCGCGGGAGAGGCGCCGTAGCTGCCCATGCCCGCGTAGAACATTGGCGAATAGTACATGCCAGTGCCTGCGTTGTATATCGGGGCCTCAAAGTACACAGCCATTGGGACAATGATGAGCCAGGATATGAAGGTGCCGATGTTCACGAGCATGGATACCTTGAACTTCATGAACCAGCCTATGCCTAGCTGTATGGGGATCAGGCCGAATCCTATCTGCGTGTATGTCGAGGATTCGTATGGCTGGATGATCGCGCCCCTGTCGTAGTACTTGTTCCCCATGAAGAGCTTGTCAAAGAGCGACGCCTCGGGATACGGGAGTGTTTCAGTGGTGTATGCATTGAAATATGCATATTTCTCGTTCATCTTGGTAACTGGGTAGCTCAGCAAACCCGTGAAGAGCATGGTGATGCCAGTCCATATTCCCACAAGCCTGAGCGAACGCTTTGCAGAGGTTTCCTTTCCAAGCTGTATGTCGTTTGCAATCTCCACGAGCTGGAGGTTGGGCTCCCAGCCAGGTATGTGCAGGGGGTCTTCCACAAGCCAGATCCTGCGAAGGATTATGAAGTACAGCGTACCGAGTATGCCTGTCAGTATGCAGGATATCAGCGCCACTAAGAGTATGATGGGAGACTCCAGTGTGGAAATGTCTATGAGGTATTTGCCGCCCTCCATCATGTATTCGTCCGTGGTGAGCAGATAAGCTGCGGGAAATGTGAATATAAAACCGGTGCCGATATATGTGGCCCCTGTAGATGCGCCAGCAGATATGTTGATGTCTGCCGGGGTCCACTTCAGCGCCATGCCCATCAGGTACATGATGTACCATCCACCGCTGATTGCTATGCCCACCTTCAGGCCTACATACTCTGTTATCACGGCAAAAATCGTGCCGAGCACGATGCCTACTATTACCTTCTTCCAGTCGTAATTCGAGCGCTTGAAGCTCTCCACACGGTTCTTCTCCTCGAAGTACTCCTCCATGACGCCGGTGTTGAGGTTGCTCCATACAGTTGTTTCCATGTAGTCCAGAGTGCCCTCTTCAATCTTCTTCAGGCCCTCGGGAGTTGGCGGTTCTCTGTACACAGATTCCTTGACACCCATGATGCTCCAGCCTCGTTGTCCTCCGTATAATATTACACTACTTAAAGATTGTTTTTATCCTGTCAGATATTAATTACCAACAGATAAGAAAATTCTAAAAAGTGAGAGGTGCATATGCCTGCAAGGTGCTCGAACATGAAAAGGCAGGACCGCGACGATGTTTTGAAAACGCCCATAGAACAGATAGACCTCGGTAAGGTAAACACTATCCAGGAGCTTGTGGAGGCATTCAAGGGCTCTTCCATACAGAGCAGGCAGATAGGCCAGTGCGCCCAGGTTTACGAGACGATGCTGACAGACCCGGAACGCCCGACAATCATTATTGGACTATCAGGCCCCTTGATAGCAGGGGGCATGCGAAAGATCATCCGCGACATGCTCGATAAGGGTATT
>SDBU01010264.1_pt1 | contig 10403 bp, 9 predicted proteins | sample 2277071 | NCBI WGS metagenome assembly SDBU01 (sample SAMN10397929, study PRJNA504765) | marine sediment metagenome | isolation source: marine sediment core GS08_GC12, 126 cmbsf | place: Arctic Ocean: Gakkel Ridge, Loki's castle | collected 2008 | reverse complement strand
AGGGTGTCGAAAATACTGTTTTCACCTCCTTTTGTGCCTGAATTGACACTCCCTGACTTTTAATCAGGGTGTCACAGGTTCGAGACCTGTACGGCCTACACTCGCCCTCCTCCCTATTTGCTAACATTTTGCTAACATTTTGCTAACATTAGTTTCTGAGTTTTCGTTATCATCTGCTTCAAAAATCCTGTCAAACTTCTCCGCCGCCGCCATTGATATCTGGAGATATAGAAGAAAACAATAAGACAGATTGTGCAATACAGGTGGGCGGCTGTGTTGTTATTGTACCTTGGGGTCTCTAGCCTACTCAACACGGCCGATTGACTCAGCTATTCTGACCAACTCCTCAGTCGTCATCCATTGCGGAGCATAGTGCGAGGCCATTACGTTTACTCCTACCTTCTCATCCGTGTTTAAGTGATACTCAAAGTAAAGGCTGAGGTAAAAATCATAATCCCATTCGGCGCCTTTATAATCGCCCTCTGGGATTTTCTCCTCAATCGTCTCCTTCGACCAGAAACCACGAACCAAATAGGCTGTCTCACCATTCACCTGAACTTCTGAGATGGCGTCTGAGGGACGCTTCAAGTCTATACGCAAGAACTCGAACATTGGGTTGCCTTCGGGGTAGAACACCTCGGGGTATGAAACAACAAAATGGTGGTCCTCAGACGGTGAGGAGTAAGCCAGATAAACTACAGGGCTACCAATGTTTATGAACATGGAGTCATCATACCTAGCGAATTCGAAGCCCACCGGAAGATAGTAGGGTGCTAAGGCATACCCAAGCCTTTCGTTCAACTTATCAACAACGTCTGCCGGTATTGTCGGTTCTAAGGATACACCGGCGCAACTGCTCAACACCATAATAACCATAAGAAATATCACCATTGCCTGGAGCTTCATTTCGCCTTCTTCTGTTCCCCGTTCCTTATTTGCCACTTCTGCTTTGGGTCGTTCTTCTCTAGGTTCAATTGTTTACCCTCAGCATAATTAGCGACATCCGTCAGTTGACACCTTAAGCAGCTACATCTCCTTTGTCAAGTCTGCAAACAAGCTAGGGTCACAGCCTCTGTCTTAACAGGAATCACGTCAGTATTTTACCCGATAGTAGCGCCTTAGCCTCATACTCGACATTCAGAGCTGTTGTCCGTAAAAAGTCGAACCTGAAGTGTTATTTCAGCCGTGCGATACGCAAATACGCCGTCCAGATGAAGGTAAGCGTGGGGCTCCCGTCTCATCCGGATGAACACGTATCAACGAGCTTGACGGCGTACGAACAACAGCTGTGACACGTGCGGATGGTGTTCTCAACAAGGGCACAAGTAAGGGAGAATATTTATGGAAAGTTTAGATGCCTTGCGGCTACTTTTATGCTTTATTTATCATCTCGGCGTCATCCTAGTTACTGGAATATTAGGACTGAAGCTACGGTTCAGAAGAGATGTGCGATAGCCCTGTCGTATTTGGGAGGGAAGTTATTATGGAACTGCTAGACGCAAAGGAACGAGAAGATGGTCAATAAGCAAAAAAACATCCTCATTGTCGATGATGAAGAAACAATCAGGTACACTCTTAATTGGAAGCTATCTAAGGAAGGCTACCACTGTGATGAAGCTAGTAATGCCGAGCAGGCTTTGGAGATGCTGAGATGCAACTCAGCTGAACTGGTTATCCTAGACATTAACATGCCCGGCAAATCGGGAACAGAGCTACTACCGGAAATTAGAACAAGTTTTCCCGAAACCGCGGTGATTATGGCTAGTGCAGTTACTGATACTAGAGTTATCATCCAGTGTATGAAGGAGGGAGCCCAAGACTACATACGCAAGCCTTTTAGCCTGGGTGATGTTTTGCTGAGTGTTAACAGATCTCTGGAGAAGAGCAGACTTGAGGTTCAGATATGGCAATACCAGCAGCATGCCGAGAGAAAGGTTAGAGCAGAAGTGGCAGAAATTCGAAAGCTCTTTCTTGGTGCTATTGAGACTCTCGTGTACGCGCTCGAGGCTAATGACAAATATATGGTAGGGCATTCTCAAGGGGTTACTGAGATTGCCTTGGCCATAGGTCGGCAACTCGGCCTATCGTCAGACTCGCTGGAGGACCTGCACTGGGCGGCTTTACTCCACGACGTCGGTAGAATTGCTGTCGACCCATATATTCTAAATAAGCCAGATAAGCTAACTCCTGATGAATACCGACACATTATGAGTCATGCCGTTGTGGGTCCCAATATGGTACAGCCAGTCGTTAACGGTAGAGTAGTGGAGATTATCCTGCATCACCATGATCATTACGATGGTAGCGGACTCGATCAATTCTCCTTTAGCAATTTGATACCCCTGGGAGCGAGAATTGTGGCAGTGGCTGATGCCTTTAATGCCATGACCTCAGACCGCCCCTATCGCCCTGCAATTTCTGGTGAACAAGCTCTAGCCGAAATCGAGCGATGCGCTGGTACCCAATTTGACCCCATTGTAGTCAACGCATTCCTTGAAATAGCTGGGCCGCAAGGCCTGAGAGAATCTTAGCTCCAGTGTAGGAAAGTGCAAAATTATGAGTACTGTTCTTGATAAAACCAGACAAACAAACAAGGCCCAAGAAACCGAGGATTATAAGAGGAAACTAGACCTTCTCTATAGGGTCGGCAAAAAAGTAGGTTCAGTCGCAGAAGTGTCAAACCTACTCGACCAAATTCTACGCAGGACTCAACGGACACTGCGGGCTTTAGCTTCATCGCTGCTCTTGATTGATGAGGGGAGAGGGGAACTCTACTTCCGAGTTGCTGAGGGTAAAGCGACAAAAGAGCTTGGAGAAATGAGACTAGGTCTCGATTCGGGGATTGCCGGTTGGGTTGCTCGTCACGGGCGACCGTTGATTGTCAATGACGTGACTAGAGACCATCGCTTCAATAAAGAAATAGATAAGATTACGGGTTTTGTCACTAGGTCAATTATAGCCGTACCGTTGGTATTGGAGAGCGAGGTTATCGGTGTTCTTGAAGTACTGAATAAAGTTGATGAAAGTGGGTTCAATGGGCAGGACTTGGAAGTCTTAATACCATTGGCATCAATGGCGGGTGTAGCCATCAATAATGCGAGGCTACACCAAGCTGTGCTAGATGGATATAAAAATACTTTTCAGGCTTTAGCTGCAGCCATCGATGCTAGAGACCCATATACCTTTGGGCACTCACAGCGAGTAACAAAATATGCTCTGCTAGGAGGAACCTTACTTATATTTTCGGGGGCGGAGCTAGAAGATCTCGAGTATGCCGGCATTCTTCATGACATCGGTAAAATAGGCATTTCTGACAATATACTGACCAAACGTGGGTCTCTGGCCCCTGAGGAAGTGGAGATAATGCGTATGCATCCCGCGATAGGGGCCAATATAATAAAAGAAATTCCTTTTCTGGAAAGAGCAAGGAGACTCGTCCTTCATCACCACGAGAGGTATGATGGCAAAGGGTATCCAGATGGGCTGAAGGGTGAAGATATACCTATTGGTGCTCGACTATTGGCGGCAGCAGACGCTTTTGATACCATGACTACGGACCGCTCATATCAGGTTGCCCTGAGCGTAGATTACGCTATCAGCGAGCTATATAGGTTTTCTGGCACACAGTTCTGCCCTGTCGCCGTAGAGGCGTTCGTGTCCGGCTTTAAAAGGTGGCATTATCCGAACTCATGAGTGCTAAGACACTCTCGTTCCGTCCCACTTCGGAGTACTACAACACTGCAAATCCCCCGTGAATAGGATACTGTTTCGATAGGCTGTAAGAATCTCTTCTTCTGTGCGCAGAAAGTTTTGCTCCAATATTTATGCTTACCAGCCCCCGCTTCCAAGAAATCAAAAGAGGCGCGCCTATTGAGTCTGTACCATTTTTGCTCACACTCGCACTAGAACCAACCATCCACTGCTGCCCCTTGTACACCTCTAGGTGGCAGCCCAGGCCTTGAACATTCCGATGTTTTGTTCCATGGCTAATGAAGGTTTGTGCCGGACAATATAGGTTTGCGAAGCGCTGTCTTGTTGGAGACTGATACGCAATAAATATAGGCGTGATCCAAGAACGGGTTTAAGCACTATGTCAGTGAGGCAGGTCAACAAGGTCAGGGAAGTTTGAGGATAGTTTTCCTTGACGGAGTGGCCAAATATATCAGTAATCCTTTTCTCGGCCGAGTATGCCTATCCTGAATGTCCACTTGATTATGTTACGAATCATTTTAGACTTACTCTAAAAGTCAGCCGAGTAGTTCTATTAAAGAAAGAACAAACAGAATACTACAGCCAAATAATAGTGTCGTCATAACCCAAAAGATAGGAGGCCGGATTGTATCAATCGCTATTTTTTTTAGAATTACCAAGGTGCCATCCATCAAACCGCGCCAACATTGCGGTTCATAGTAGCAAGCTGTACCGTATTTGGATTTATCGCTATACCACTGGCATTTGTCATGGGGACAAAGCATATAATTCTTTTTTGTATTGTCCTCTACCACTGGAAATCAACCACCTGCTGTATTCGAAGTGATTCCTCTTGACTGAAAGTTTTCAGATATCTCAAGGTCATTGTTGGTGACTTGTGCTGCAGCTAGTCCTGTACTGACTTCGGGTTGCCCAGTCCGGCGCATACATTCAATCGACACTGGAATATGTTAAGAAAAAACAGCCCGATCTTAGAAAATACATTCAATTTTCTACTGATGAGGTTTACGGTCCAGCTCTAAAGGATGTTTTCTATAAAGAATGGGACAGATTGAAACCGAGTAATCCTTACGCCGCAACAAAAGGAGGGGGAGATTTATTAGCTTTCGCTTTTTCTCATTCGTTTAAACTCCCAGTTTTGATGACTCGCTCGATGAACATTTTGGGAGAAAGGCAACATCCGGAAAAGTTCGTTCCAAAGACAGTTAGAGCTGTCTTGAATAATGAAACCGTTGTCATTCACGGGATCCCAGGAAATATTAGTTCAAGGTGCTGGATTCACGCCAGAAATGTAGCTGACTCCTTAGTATTTCTTTTAGAAAAAGGTAAACCGGGGGAAATCTATAATATAGTTGGAGAAGAACGGAATGTTTTGGATTTAGCGAATAGAATTTCAGAAATCATAAGAGGAAGAAAGCTAAAAGAGCTGGAAATAGAGTACGTGGATTTCCATAGAACTAGACCCGGGCATGATCCTAGATACGCTCTTGATGGAACAAAACTAGAAAAGATGGGTTGGAAGCCAAAACTATCCTTAGATCAAACTTTTGAAAAAATGATCCGATGGATGGTAAAGCATACGGAATGGCTGAATCTATGAGTTAGCCTGGGTAGTTTTACTCTCACAACGTTTAGCTCAGCATGCAGCAAGGCCTGTAATTATTTTCCTTAAAGAGTAAATTAGTTATTATCAAGGTACAGATTGGTTAAGGGTGACCACTAAGTACCCACCCGGCAGGTGCAATTTCAATATCCAAGCGTTTGTAATAATTACTCTTGTGGCTTATCTTAATCTTGTATGCACCTGTTTGCGAGGCGGTCAAACTGAAGTTAGGATAAGATTTGTCAAGATAGTGTCCTGACCATTCATAAACAGTGGTACCTTGCGGGTTAATAATTTCGAAAGTCCATATGTTAATCCAATCAGGGGAACGATTTTCCCCTGATAGCCGAGCATTTCCCGTAATCTTTCGACCAGCTAGCAGCCAGTAGTTACTATAAATGACCCAGTAACCCGTATCACTTGGCTGCATAGTGTATGTTATCGTTTGGCGAGGAATTACAAAATTGGCGACAACACTCTTGTTCGAGCCCATAGTTATCGTAATTGACGAGCTTGTGCCAGACGCATCTCCAGACCAATAATCAAACTGGTAGTCTGGTGACGGGGTAGCGGTTAGTGTAACTTGAGTGCCATACCAATAGGTGGCTTTATCAACCTCGATACTACCACTGCCTACAGGGTTTGTGCTAGTAGAAAGGGTATACTTGGCCTTAACAAAATGGGCAGTGACTTTCTTATCAGTGTTCATGGTAATGGTGAGCGGATTGGAGCTTCCGCTGGCACCTCCGCTCCAGTGATGAAACGCACAGAAGGGGGAGGCTGGTACAGCAGTCATGGTTACCCTCGTACCACTGTCATAGGTGCGTCCACTGGGGCTAAGACTAACACTACCACGCTCCTCCCCTGGCTCTGCCGTGACGATAAGCTTATATTGCATTACTTGTCGGGCTTCTGTGGTAAACGCCCACACCTCTGAATGGGCTACAGGACTATCTCTCCGTGATGCGTCCTCTATTGCTATCACCTTCCAGTAATACTTAGTCGAATAACGTAAAGAGTTACGGCATTCGTAGGATGCGCCGCTTCCCTCAATAAACGTACTGACAACTCTATCAGAAAAATCACTGTTTGGAGACGCCCATATTACGTATCCAGTGACGTTATCGACCGCTTCCCAATTGAATTTCGGGTTGCGTGAGACCTGTACAGCTTTGTTATGTGGCGAGAGTAGTTTCGGAGCACTTATACCGCCCGATTCCGACCTTTTCACAGTAGGCTCTGGTGTCGGAGTTGGTGCTGGCTCAGGTGCAGGTGCAGGTGTCGGCGTGGGTGTGGGAGGTGGCGTCGGAACAGGCGCAGGTGTTATTGTGGGAACGGGAGAAGGAGCCGTTGGGGTTGTAGGTACCGAGGCAGGAGAGCATGAGCCCAGCAGCCACAACGCCATTAGTACACCCGGTAGAATCCAGGGTCTATGTACTCTCATTAGTATGGCTTTCCCACTTCAACTAATTGTTAGCGTACCCTGATAGGTCTCATAGCAACAGGGTATGAGCATCTATTTATTAACGGTGACATCACCTATTATTATGGATGCCTGACTTACGGACATATACCGAATTCAATTGGTGTTTATACTCCGACTATGTTGACATACAGTGTAAAGCAGCGTTATCTCGCACAAATAACAACATAGATGTAAGACCTCAAAAAAAGTCACGAATGTCATAGATGTTGGTTTAAGGAACAAGGAAAGGGGGCGATAGCCAAGGAGGAGTTTTTGTGCTTGCAGGGAAAACTGAGAACTAAAAAAGGAACCTTTTTAAGCTGCACAATCTGAGGTTTTGTTACTTCGGGGATAAAAAGGGACAATAAATGTTACCGGTAACTCTAACTTAACAAGTGGTATCCTTTTGGGGGGCAGGCCAATGAAAAGATAGAATATGCTCCTCACCTCGTAATACAAATTAGCTATGGGACATAATCATATGCCTGCTTTATCAACTGCATAGCATAAGTAAGCTGGCTTGACTCACCCACCTCAAACTGAGTGTTTAATTTGCCATATCCATAGGTCGGCGGTATAGGTGATGTCAGTTTCTGGGGGTCTATAATTGTCTTACCGCCCATCTTGATATAAACTAATAGACGGTTATTCTTTGACTGGGGAATCACTGTGGCGAAAGTAGAAGATTTCCGGTAGTCACAGTACCAACCACCTACCTTTTCTCGCACATCATCGCCTTGTACCAAGATTTTATTTCGTAATTCAAAGAATAAACTCTTAAGTGCCGGGGTGGCTCTCTTAACTAAGTCATCTACGCTCTTTCCTTCTTTGGCTACAACAGGCTCTTTGCCGACTTTCTCAACTGCTAATGGTCTGAGCGGTGTAACATCTTCAACACTAAGTAGATTTCCATAGAACGAATATCTCTTGAGTTCAACTGAAGCTGACATTAAACCTATCGCAGATACTTCTTTGTCACTAAACTGTTTAGCCACTATTAGGAGCCTAGGCGCTGATGACCAGTTAACCTTCAGATTCCCAAACTTTTCTCGCACTAACATTTCAAATGTTCTACGATTCTCTTTTACCCATCGTAGGTAGAATAACCCCTGTATTATTGCACCAGGGTCATATCCCCACTTGTATTCAATGACTACGGGTATACCTTGCTCATCAATCCCTAGACTGTCTATACGACCATTAGGAATGGGGTATTGGCTCTCAATGAGTCGAACGCCAGTAATATCCTCCAGGTTATCATCAAAGAGTTTCTGTAGAGCGGCCTCATGAGCAAATTCCATAGACTCAATAGTCCTTACTTTACCCTGTTCAACACCAAAAAGTGCCATGTCTACCCTCCTATTTCGTATTTTTAGATACTTGGTCTCCTCTTATGCCAGTCGGTGGTCTGCTGGTAGGCATAGGCAACCTTCAGGATGGTCTCCTCGCCGAATGGCTTGCCGATAATCTGCATTCCTATCGGCAGCCCGTCAGCGAAGCCGGCGGGAACGGAGATAGCCGGCACCCCGGCAATATTTATCGGCAGGGTGCAGACATCGCTTAGATACATCTGGAGCGGGTCGTCCACCTTCTCCCCAATCTTGAAGGGGACGGTAGGGGAGGTAGGAGTTATCAGGGCGTCATATTTTTCAAAGGCCCGGTCGAACTCCCGCCTGATTAACGTCCGCACCTTCTGGGCCTTGAGATACCAGGCATCATAATATCCCGCGGACAGGGCATAAGTGCCCAGCATGATACGCCGCTTGACCTCGTCCCCGAAGCCGTACTCACGGGTCTTCTCCATCGCCTCCCACATATTATCGGTGTCCCGGTAGGAGAAGCCGTACTTTACTCCGTCATAGCGTGCCAGGTTAGCCGAAGCCTCCGCTGGAGCGATGATGTAGTATGCTGCCAGGGCATAGGGAGTGCTGGGTAATGATACCTCCCATTCTACTGTCGCCCCCAGCTCCTCGAGTTTAGTTACCGCGCTGCGGATAGCTGTCTCCACCTCCTCCTGCATCCCTTCAACGAAATACTCCTTGGGAACACCCAGGCGAAGTCCACTGAGGTCGGAGGTCAGGCATTGGGTATAATCGGGCACCGGGTAGGGGACCGAGGTAGAATCCCGGGAATCATAGCCAGCGATAGCATTCAGCACCAGGGCGCAATCGGTAACATCCTGGGTCAGCGGGCCAATCTGGTCAAGGGAGCTGGCAAAGGCGACCAGTCCGTACCGGCTTACCCGGCCGTAGGTAGGCTTCAGGCCGGTGACACTGCAAAAACCAGCCGGCTGGCGGATACTGCCCCCGGTATCCGAGCCGATGGCATAGATAGACTCGCCAGCGGCAACGCCAACTGCTGAGCCACCGCTACTTCCCCCGGGTACACGGTTCAGATCCCAGGGATTACGGGTAGGGAACAGGGCCGAGTTCTCCGTCGACGAGCCCATGGCAAATTCATCCATGTTGGCCTTGCCTATCAGTACCATGTTACAGTTCTTTAATCGCTCCGTTAGCGTGGCATCATAGGGCGGGACAAAGTTTTCCAGCATCTTTGATGAGCAGGTAGTCCGTATCCCCTTGATGCACAAGTTGTCTTTAATCAGCACCGGGATACCGGTAAGAGGACTGGTAACTTCACCACGGGCAAAAAGTTCGTCTGCCTTCCGGGCTTGTTCCAGAGCCAGCTCCTCGGTAACGGTAACTATGGCTTGAACCTTTGGCTCCACCTCGCCGACGCGCTCCAGAACCGCTTTGGTCAATTCCACGGACGAGATTTCGCCAGCCTCAAGCAGCCGATATGCCTCATGAATGGTCAGATGGTTATTATCAACTACCAACCTAATCCTCCTCATTGGATTCGCGCCAACCTTCCCACCCCTCTCGGAACAAGAATATCGCGATGATTAATCCCACTATCGGGTCGGCCTGCCAGATGCCAAATAACTGATTGGCGCCCAGTCCCAGCAATAGCGCCACCGAAAGATAAGCACAGGCCAGCGTTTCTTTCGAGTCGGCCACTAACGCTCTGCTATTGATTTGTCTGCCGGTTTTGATTTTCTGCCATGCCAGCAACGGCATGATTATTATTGACGCAGTCGCAATTATTATTCCGGGCAGAGAAGACTCAGGAATTTCCGCCAGCACCAGGCCCTTTACCGACTGGAATAGTACGTATGCCCCCAGGACAAAGAAGGTTGCCGCTACCAGCCTGGCGGCTCTCCTTTCCAGCTTCTCCTCGTCCGCCTCTGAGATTCTCCCGTGCTGCCGCAACCGCCAGACCAGGACCAGGGCCGACAGCGACTCGACGACGCTGTCAAGCCCAAAGCCAATTAAGGCAATGCTACTGGCAATAGCGCCGAAGACGATTGAGGCCACCGCCTCAAGGATGTTATAGGCAACCGTAAAGTACTCAAGCCGCAGTCCCTTCGCGTATAGCCGGCTAATGTTTTCATTCGCAGCAAACGACAATTAGGTATGACCTTTATTGTTATTCCAACACTGCCCGGACTCTGAAAAATTGTCCATCCTGTTGCGGGGCATTGGCCAGAATCTCGCCCGGGGGTAGGGACTCAGCTACTTCGTCTTCCCGCAGTACATTCTGGAGAGCCACAGATTGCGCGGT
>SDBU01010263.1_pt1 | contig 10405 bp, 7 predicted proteins | sample 2277071 | NCBI WGS metagenome assembly SDBU01 (sample SAMN10397929, study PRJNA504765) | marine sediment metagenome | isolation source: marine sediment core GS08_GC12, 126 cmbsf | place: Arctic Ocean: Gakkel Ridge, Loki's castle | collected 2008 | reverse complement strand
GCCCCGCAGCGAGTGCACTCGAGACAGCGAATGCACCGTGGGTCATCAAGCTGCTTGCTTGGCAGAATCCCGTAACGGCACGGTGAGCGGCATAGGCCGCATTCATTGCAGCGCTCGGAACGAAACCGCAGCAGCAGAAGGGAAGCTCGGTTGAACAGGCCGTAGATGGCCCCGAGGGGGCAGAATAACCTGCACCACGGTCTCCATGTGAAGAACATGGCCGTAACGATAAGAACGACGACGGCGATTTTGAGCGCATTCGGCCAGATAATGGGCGCGCCCCCAATGGCCGTCCGGACTGTGTTGGGGAAGGCGGCTTCCAATGCCCCGGCCGGACAAAGACGGCAGATGAAAAGCGGGTGGTCTGTGCCGAAGAAGAAGGGAATAGCCAGCACCAGCCCACCGAGCACGAAGTAACGCAAGTGGCGCGTCCACGAGGGGAGGCCCACTTTGGGAGTGGGCACGCGACCCAGCAAGTCCTGAAGGAATCCAAAAGGGCAGACCCAGCCGCACACCATGGTGCCCACGAGGGACCCGACAATGAGCAACGTGCCTAAGGCAAGGAACGGGACAACGTGGAGCGCGGCGAACTGAGCGAGAACCCCGATGGGACATGCGAACGTGGCCAGGGGACATGAATGGCAATGGAAAACCGGGCCGCATATGCTGTGCAGTCGAAGCAGAAACGGATCCAGCCAAACCAGCAGGAAGCCAACCTGGACGGGCACCCGCCACCGGACGAGCTTCGAACCAGCGCGCTGCGGCTTAGCTTCGGTCATGGCCACCATGACCCGTTCTTAGCCCAGTCACGTCGGGCACCCGGAAGGCGCATCGCCAGTGTAGGTCCGCTTTATCTCGCCGCTCTGGAGACGGACCACGCCCCCCACGGTGACCTCACGGATAAGGTCTGCCTCCAACTGCCGAATGGCAACGATCCGCTTTCTCACGCCCTGAGGAGACTGCCCTGGCAGAGCCCGGAACTGGGCAAACGGTCCGGCCTCCACCAGAGAGGGAGGCACCACCAGCTCCTGTTCGACCAGTACGGGCCGGGCATGGACGAGGCCCCCGTAGATGATCGAGACGACGCCAACCCAGACCAGGAAGATCGGGAGCAAGATGCGTGTGACACGTTTCCAGTGGATCCGAGCCTGATGGTGTGCCGTTTTTTCTTTGCTCACCTACCCAAGCTCCGCTGAGACCACACGTCAAGTCTGCTGCCGATCAGCACGTGTTAGTGGCGGAGGTGAATGGGAATCGAACCCACCCGGGACCTTAGCAGGCCCCACACTGGTTTTGAAAACCAGGAGCACCACCAGGCACCAGTCACCTCCGGGTCGGCTTCGCTTTAATGTCATTGTAGAACATCATAACGGGCGAGCCGCCGAAAGCAATAGCCAGCCAAGCCGCCTCGTCAATCTCGTCCTGAGAAAGCCCCATCTCCTGAGCCTTCTTGATGTGCATCCTCACGCAAGGCCCGCACTTGGCCAGGACCGACAGCGCGATCGACACCACCTGCTTTGTGTAGGCGTCCAGAGCGCCGGGCGCGTTGACGTTCTTCACGAAGTCTCGAAAGCTGCGCTGGATCTCGGGAACTCCATGCTCACTGCGTCCGGGCATGACCGTCGCCTCCTGACCTTCGGCGCAGCAGGCCTCGTCGTCCAATTGCTCTTCCATGCAACATTGCTCCTCAGCTCCAGTGGCTGCGACAATGGGTTGGGCCGTGACGGCCTTCTTCGCAGAGGCTGGGATGGGTCGGCTTCCCCTGTTCCGCAGGAAAATGCGGCCCGAGCCCTTTGCCTGTACCCTACCGATAATGGCCGCCTCTGTGACGCCTGCCGCATGCAGCCGATCCACAAGGGAATCCGCATTCGCCTGCGACGTAGCGATCAGAAGGCCGCCGGAAGTCTGGGCGTCGAAACAAACATCGAGCATGGCCTCCCGAACGTTTTCGTCGGGCACAACGTTATCGCCTGACGACTCCCGATTGCGCTCTACGGCGCCGGAGAAGATTTCCTCAGCGGCGCATTCGATGACACCGGGAAAAAGCGGGATGTCGTCCCAGATCACTTCGACATCCACTCCACTGCTCGAGGCCATTTCGGCCAGATGACCCATGAGCCCAAATCCGGTCACGTCGGTGCATGCGTGCACGCCCGCCTGTACCATCAGTTCGGACGCCGTTCTGTTCAGGCAAGCCATGGATTCTGCAACAGCTGCTACGGCAGAAGCGGGCGCACGATCGATCTGCGCCGCGAAGGCGATGATGCCCGTGCCGATCGGCTTGGTCAGCACCAGCAGGTCACCTGGTTGAGCACCGGCGTTGGTGACGATTCTGGCCGGGTCTATGACGCCGGTTACTGCGAAACCGGCCTTGATCTCCTCGTCCTTGATGCTGTGGCCTCCGATCACTGCCACCTTGGCCTCTGCCATCTTGTCGATCCCGCCGCGCAGGATGTCCTGCATGACCTGGTCAGGAACAGTTCGGATGGGGAACCCCACGATCGAAAGAGCCATGAGCGGAGTCCCACCCATGGCGTAGATGTCGCTGACGGAGTTTGCCGCCGCGACCTGCCCGAACACGTACGGATCGTCAACAGAGGGAGTGAACACGTCAACGGTCTGGACCAGGGCAAGATTCTCGTTAACCTGAAACACTCCTGCATCGTCGCCCGCAGGCATCCCTACCAGCACGCGCGGGTCTTCCGGAGACGGCAGGTTCGAAAGCACGCTCTTGAGAGCGGCCAGGTCTATCTTGGACGCACAGCCCGCGCTTTCGACGAGCTGAGTGAGCCGGACGGGACCAGAGGGGGCCTCCAGGCGTTCGCCTGCACAGAGACAGATGTCCTTCTCGCGGAGCAAGTCACAGGGGCAACGCTTCTTGGGATCGCAGATGCAATGCCCGAGCCGCATCGAACGCTCCATAACCCGCTTACGTTTTGCCACGTCTTTCATGGCGCTGCATGCATGACTATAGGCCCGACGGGATGGTTACTCACAGCGTCCCACGCCCTGCCCGGCATACGCTCTATGCCAAAGCGATCAGCGCTGCTCCCAAGGCGACGACCAGTTCCGGATCCTCCGGCACGACAAGTTCACACGGCAGCTCGTCGCCCAGCGCCGCAACGATGCAAGGGTTCTTGGCCACCCCTCCAACAAAGAGGACCTTGCTGCCCATCTCAGTACGCGAGGCCATCGCGGCCACGCGGCGTGCTGTAGAAACATGGAGGCCCAGCGCGATGCGCCGACGGTCCTCACCCCGCGCAATCAATGATACCACCTCGGATTCAGCGAAGACAGTGCACATGCTGTTAACCTGCACCGGGCGATCCGCCGCCAGCGCCTCCGTGCCAAAATCTTCCAGCCGATACCCGAGTGCCGTCGCCATCACCTCCAAGAATCGGCCAGTGCCGGCAGCACAGCGGTCGTTCATCTCGAACCGGCCGAATCCGCCGTCCTGCGACACTTCGATTGCCTTGGTATCCTGTCCACCGATATCTATAGCGGCGGTGCAATCCGGACACAAACGGCGAGCGGCATACGCACAAGCACGGATTTCCGTTACCGTCGCGCAAGAAAGATGTGTTCGGGCCAGATAACGACCATATCCCGTGGCTACTACGACAGCCGCGCCCAGCCCCGCCAGAATCCTGTCCAACTGAGCCACCGGATCGTGGCCAGTATCAAAGACCTCCGCGTCGGTCATCTGCCCATCGCTTACCCGAACAACTTTGGTCATCCGCGAACCCAGATCTATGCCGATGGACGTTGCTTGCACCACGCTCATTCTCCGCTCTCCAGGCTTTCAAGCAGGGCCTCCACCCGTGTGCGTAGCTGTCCGCTGTCTTCCTCCGAGTAGTCCGTCTCGATCTTCAACGTGGGGATCGAGGCTTTCTGGAGCGCTTCGGCCACCCGGATGGCCTCGATGTTGTAGGTATGACAGTACTGAAGAATGTTCTGCACCACAGCGTCGACCCTATACTTGCGCGCCAGTTCCACAATGTGTTCGATCCGTTCGGTGTTGGGCGTGAAGCACGAACAGTCAATCTGGAGATACCGGTCGGCGATAGCTTCGATCTGTTTGGCCACGGTGTCAGCAGTCTCATCTACCAGATGTTCGAAGTAGCGCGAGCCGGTGCAACTCTCGTCGCAGACCACTGCGGCGCCTGAGGTTTCGATTATGTGGTGCACCTTCCAGTTTCCCATCACCGAAGGGCAGCCCGCGACGAGCAGCCTCGGAGTCCCTGCGGCGAACGGCGAGACGCCCTGCTCAACCCGCTGGCTCAGTTCGTCGACCAGCGTTTCCAACTCGCCGCAGAACCGTTGGGGATCATCGTTGAGAGCCACTTGCATCACCACCAGGGCATCCTTGCCGCTAATCGGCGGGCGAGGCGCCATGCGGAATTCACTCAATCTCTGCAGCAAGCGCCGCTTTCGGTTCATGAGGCGGATACTCTCGGCCAGCACGTCTGCCTGCATCCGATTCCCGGTCAGCTCTTCGACGTGCTCGGTGAACTCGCACACTTCCGCCAACCATAGCCCTCGTCCCCGATCTGTTTTCTTTTGCGGCAGTTCCAACACGTGGAAGCCACCCGCTTCGGCCAGCACGTCCCAGACCTTCTTCTTGGCGTCACAGGTGGTCTCGCCAACGGCCAGGTCCATGATGGGGCCGTAGGGGCATATCTTCCCAAGCGCCAGGCCGAACGTTGACTTAACCAGCGGACAGATATCGCGAGGGAACAGCTTCTCCGCGTAAGGGATTGAGAAGGCGGTCCCGCCGCACAGCGCCACGGGAATCGCTCCCGCGGCCAGGACGATCTCTTCGGGTACGTAAATGCAGAAGGTCCCGATCATCTTCGTGCCCTGCTCACGGGCATCGGCAATTTCCTTGACACGGCCTCCGTGGGACTCGCCCACGGCGTCATCGAAGTAAGCCATGTGGGTGGGGCGGTTGTGCTGCGAGAGAATGACCCGGCTGTATGTGGCATCCAGCGACTTCAAGAGCTTCGCGTGCAAGTCAACGTCGAGCCCCAAATCCTTCAAAAGCTGGCCGTGCCCCGACACGTTGTCTCCTCCTGTTCAAAAAAGAAGCGGAGAGAAGAACCGTCTCTCCGTCCCCGCCGATACCCGTCTCTCAAGGGCTTGGCCCTGCCTACATAGCGCCTGGCGCCCTCCTATCAGGGCATAAGCCACTCCCTCTCGCGCCGGAGCTGCGCAGGCACTTGCCCTTCAATCCTCTCAGTACCCGCCACGGGTACCAGCAGGCACCTGCTCAGCCATATGCGAAGGCGCTCGGGACGATTGTCCTCACGAGTTCTTCCATGGGTGCTGGCCCCACATTAGCCGCACTTTTCTTAATCGCAACAACGCCGTCCAGGCCGCCCTCTCAGCGACCTACTCGACCGTATGCCACTTCTCTTCCGTTACGACTTCAAACGGTCCCAGGTTGTCCGTCTCCACCTCGACGCGGAACTTGCCCTTGAACCCGTCAGGTACTCGCCACGAGTACCGGCAAGTGCCGCCTCAGCCATACTCGAACTTGCTTGAGGTCAGGACCTGTCCCTTCTCGTCCAAGATCTCGAAGTTCGGCGCAGGCATCCTACGGCCATTCTTTTCGCCCCCCGGAGAGTACCCTTCGTCCGCCCCTCCCCGCACCGCGAGGCCGATTTGAATCTGGGGTATGCCGGGGAAACTCTGTACCTCAGTTGTCACTTTCAAGGGGGGCCCGACCGTGAATGCCCGGACGCCCCCGCCCGGGATCGTGAAGTCGCTCAGCTTACCGGTATCGCAATAGGCTTGAAGCCGCCAGGTGGCGCCCTCTTCGTCCGTCCCGGTGAGCGTGATCTGCTGCGCCGCATAGCGCCCCTCAGGTAGCTGCCATTTGCCGCCGGACCCGGCAAGAGCGTGGACGCCGCAGTCTGACAAGAGCATCAACTTCACGTCGCCGGTGCCGGCGTCGAGAGTGCCGAATGTGGGTTCGACCCTCTCCAGTCGGATCGCCGAGCCGTCGGGGTTGACCTCGACGCCGTACCAGGCGTCATTCACCTTGACCATTCTCGGCAGGGGGAGTATCTCGCCGGGCCCGCGCATGCTGCCTTGGAAGACACCGTCGCGGTTCATGTCAATGGCAATCGCGTCATAGGCGTATTGCGGGGAAACATTGAAGACCCCGTCGTAACGGCCGTCGAAGCCAGCGTCAATGATCTCCACTTTGTAGGTGAGGCCGCCGAGTTCCACCTCGCCGGCGCGGACCCGGGTCGGCTTGATGAGGAGATACCAATACTCACCGCCTGTCCCTTCGACCTGGATGTCGAATTGGACCTCGTCCCCCTCGTCACGCGCCGGGAGGGTGATAGGACCGAAGCGCAATTCTCGCTGCGGCCCCGACCCGCCAAGGGCGAAGGCCAGTGCCTCCAGAAGGCCCACCCTCCGGGTCTTGACGGTCCCTTCGATCGCTTCCTCGTCCGACAGATCGTTGTCCCTGTCCATGTCAACGTAGAGCTTCGGCGGCTGCGCGGAGTCCAGAACCATCAGAAGTGAACCCGACTCAGTTTGCCACACGAAATACGTGGCCTTCCCCGATATCTCGGGCATCTTCGTCAGTTGGTACGGCCTTTCCGGGTACGGGGGGACATAGTCAGCAGCTCCACTCGCGAGAGGCGAAAGCGCACCTGTGATCTCGCGATACTCCAGCGGGAACTCTCCTTGCGCCCGGACCGGAGACGGCACCGAAAACAGAAGCGCCCACACCGCAACAATAAGCACCAATCGCCTCATAATTGCGCCTCCCATAATGCCAGTGGGGTAATTGTACAACCTTTTCCACCGGGGAGTCAACGGGGCATTTCTGGTGTAGCCGGCCACTGCCGCCAACTTGACCCTCGGGACGGGCAGAAGTAGAATGCCCCCACGGAACCGGGAAATGCTCAACGCAGGCCAAGAGGCCGCAATTCTCGCGTCTGGGGAGCAGATGATGTCTGCAGACAGGGCCGATCTGGTGCGCCGCATACCCTCTGTAGACGCCGTCCTGGGAGACCCCCGATTGAAGAGCTGGACCTCCGGGATGGCTCGACGGATCGTGGTGGACTCCGTTCGAGCGGCGTTGGACGAGACCCGCAAATTGCTCCTGGCCGGCCAGGAGGGGGAAGTCACTCAGGAGGCAATCCTGGCGGGCGTAGCGGCGCGGGCCAGAGAATTGGCGCGCATGGCAGCTGGACCTGCCTATCGGCGCGTCATCAACGCCACCGGCATCATTCTCCACACCGGTCTGGGGCGGGCGGTTCTGGCGCCTAAGGCGTTGCGCCAGATACAAGAAGAGCTGTCCGGGTATTCGCTGCTCCAACTGGCGGTCGAAACCGGCAAACGTTCAAAGCGGGATGAACGCATCGAGTGGTTGCTGTGCCGGTTGACGGGGGCCGAGGCGGCGACCGTGGTCAACAACAACGCCGCTGCGACGGTGCTGGTTCTCAACGCCGTCGCCAACGACCGAGAAGTCATCGTCTCACGCGGTCAGCTTGTCGAGATCGGCGGGTCGTTTCGCCTGCCGGACGTGATGGCCATCAGCGGCGCCAGGCTCGTCGAGGTCGGCACTACCAACAGGACGCACGCCAGGGATTACGAGAACGCCATCAGCGAGAACACTGCCGCGATCCTTCGCGTGCATCCGAGCAACTACAAGATCTCCGGCTTTACCTCGGAGGTCCCTCTCGATGACATGGTCGGGATAGCTCATTCTCATGGCCTGGTCCTCATAGACGATGTTGGGGCAGGCGCCCTCATCGATTTCTCTCGCTTCGGGTTCCCCGATGAGCCAACCATGCCGGCTTCCATTCAGGCGGGTTCGGACCTCGTCACTTCCAGCGCTGACAAACTGATAGGGTCTGCTCAGGGCGGCATCATTCTCGGCAGGAGCGACCTGATAGAGGCGATACGGAAGAATCCTCTGGCCAGGGCTCTGCGGGTGGGCAAACTGACTCTGGCGGCTCTGGAGGCCACCTTGACGTTGTTCCTCGACGAGGCGACAGCCCTGCAAGAAGTGCCGACCCTGAGGATGCTTCGACGAGGTCTGCCAGAGATCGCCGAGCAGGCCGAGCGGATGGCCGAGACCCTCGCCGAGCAAACGATCAAACTGGCGCGGATAACGACGGTAGACGGCTTTTCCCAGACAGGCAGCGGATCGCTGCCGGAGCAGAATCTGCCGACTCGCCTCGTAGCGATCAATCCGCAGCAGACGACGGCTGAAGCACTTGCGCTGTGTCTGCGGCGCTGCGCCCCTCCGGTCTTCACGCGCATCCAAAAGGACCAGGTTCTGATCGATCCTCGCACACTGCAGGACGGCGAGGAGCCGACGCTGATCCAGGCTGTCACTGCGGCACTGAAGCAGGCAGAATAGGGTGGCAATGACGCTGCAATACCCCAACATAACCCTCGGCACGGCCGGCCATGTTGACCATGGCAAGACGGCACTTATCAAATTGCTCACCGGCTGCGATACCGACCGCCTCAAGGAGGAAAAAGAGCGTGGCATGTCGATAGACCTGGGTTATGCCCCATGCACTCTTGGGGGGATGCAGGTCGGGATCGTGGATGTTCCGGGCCACGAGAATTTCGTCAAGACCATGGTCTCAGGAGCAAGCGGCATGGACGGGTTTATTCTCGTGGTGGCGGCTGACGACGGTGTGATGCCGCAGACACGGGAACATCTCGATATCCTCACGCTGCTGGGCGTGGAACACGGCTTGGTGGCGCTTACCAAGATCGACTGCGTCGGTGAGGATGACCTGAAGATCGTCCATGATGAGGTAAGAGATTTCCTCCGAGGCACCTTCCTGAAGGATGCACCCATTCTGCCCATCTGCAGTCTGACGGGTGAGGGGTTCGAGGGCATCTACGAAGCTCTGGCGGACATGGTTCAGTCCATCCAGCCCAGGAGTGCGGACGGCGTATTCAGGCTGCCGGTCGACCGGGCTTTTTCTGCCACTGGCTACGGTACTATCGTGGCCGGCATTCCCGTCTCAGGTTCAGCCCGCAACGGAGACGAGGTAGTTCTTCTACCCCAGGGCTTGGAGGGCCGGATCAGGGGAATCGAGGTTTACCAACGCCAGGCGGACACAGTGTTGGCCGGGCAGTGTGCCGCGCTCAACGTAAGCCAGTGGGACTACCGAATCATCAAGCGCGGCGACACGGTTACTCTGGCGGGATGGTTTGAACCGCACCAATGGTATTTGTGCAGACTGAAGATGCTTTCAGCCCCCAGAGTGCTTTTGAAGAGCGGCGAACGCGTCAGGTTCCACACTGGCACTTCCGAAGTCGTGGCGGCCGTTTACCTTATGCACGGGAACGAGTTGCACGGGGCACAGGAGTGCGTGGCGCAAGTCAGGACGGAAAGGCCGCTGGTCGCCGCGCCGCGCGATCGGTTCATTGTGCGGTCGCTCTCGCCTGCACGGACCATCGGCGGGGGCGTGATTGTGGAGGGAATCCCTCGCCGACTCAAGAGAACGCGGCCCGGCCTCCTTGAAGACCTCGAAGCACGTGTCAGAGCCGTGCGCAGCGACAGGGATTTCGTGGAATACTGCATAAAGGATGCTGGCGCGCACGGCGCCAGGGAGGTGGCTCTTGGCTTCCGCGCCAAGGTGCCCCAGAAAAGATTGCAGCAAATCCTGGGCGAATTGCTGGACGAAGAAAAAGTGGCACTTCTGGCGCCGGGCTTCTACATTCACGCTGAGAGCGCTGTCCACACGAAGGAAAGGCTGCTGGAGATCGTACGTGATTTCCACCGCGCTTCACCGCACAGTCCAGGGATCACGCGGGAAGGCCTTCAAGAGGCAGCGGGGGTCTCGCCGGTCCTTGTCGCGCAGCTGGTAGAGATGCTCGCCAAGACAGGCAGGCTCGAGAACAGGGGAGACCGCCTGGCGTTGCCAGAGCACCGTGTCACGTTCCAAGAGGAGGACGAGGCCTACCTCAAGAGCCTGGAGTCGGTCTTCCGGGAGAGCGGATTCCATCCGCCCAATCCACAAGTGGCTATCGAAAGTAGAGCAGCACCAACGGACAAAGCCGAATGGGCGCTCCAAATTCTGCTGGAACATGGGCATCTTGTACGAGTTGCAGACAACCTTGTCTTCCACCGGGATGCGGTCGAACGTGCACGAGAAATCCTGGTCGAATTTATCCGCAAGGAGGGGAAGCTGGAAAGCGTGAGATTCAAGTACTTGCTGGACACAACCAGAAAATTCGCGATTCCACTCCTGGACTACTTCGATCGCATCGGCGTGACCAGCCGGGTTGGCCATACCCGATACCTGAAGCAGTCCTAGTGGGCCATGACATTTGAGATTGTTGGTGTGGGAACTTTGGACTCAACGGCAACGACTCGTGCTACGTAGCGAAGCTACTTCGCAGAGTAGTACAT
>SDBU01010262.1_pt1 | contig 10405 bp, 8 predicted proteins | sample 2277071 | NCBI WGS metagenome assembly SDBU01 (sample SAMN10397929, study PRJNA504765) | marine sediment metagenome | isolation source: marine sediment core GS08_GC12, 126 cmbsf | place: Arctic Ocean: Gakkel Ridge, Loki's castle | collected 2008 | reverse complement strand
ATATGTGAGTAAAGAGAGATTGGATCCCTTTTCTATATATGGGTCTTTTGCAGGCGCATTGGGTATTGCTCAGTTCATCCCTTCAAGCGTGCTGCGGTACGCCCAAGATGGCAACCGAGATGGCCAGATCAACCTGAGTCACCATGAAGACTCTATCGAGAGTATCGCCAATTACCTGAAGCAGCATGGATGGCGGCATGGGCTGAGCCGAAAAAGAGCCTTTCGCATAGTGCTTAAGTATAATAACAGCAAGTATTACGCTAACTGTATCTTGAAAGTGGCGGATCGTTTGTCAGGACGGCGTCGCAGGTAAACAAGACCCTAATGCGTCAAGTCATTTGGTCTTGGCTGCTTCCAGTACCGCGGCAAGGGTTTGAGCGAGACCTTTGAAAAACGTCCAGTTTTGTTTAAGGTCAAGACTATTCTGCAGGATAGCAGAATTGGATCCGCCGAAGGCGGACCCGCAGGGGCGAGGGGCAGGGATGCCCCGAGTCAAAGGCAAAGATTTTAACCGCAGGAATACATTGAGTATTTTGAGGATTGAAATCTGAGCCTGACGCAGAGATTGGACAAAAGAGGGTGTTTTTCAAGGGTCTCAGGGCGAGTCAGATATGAATCATGGCTTAGTTGTTCTCATATTAGTGCTTCCGATGGTCCCCACATTTTGGGCCATCTTTGATGTGGCACACAGGGACGTTGGTTCCTTAAAAAAGAAGGCCCTGTGGGGAGCATTTGTGGTCTTTGTCCCATGCCTTGGGGGTCTTGTCTACCTTATCTTTGGACGCAGGCAGGGTGTCAGAAGACAGAAACAACAGGAGATGATATAGCCATGGATAGAATCAATCCGGTTAACATCGCCAGCGAAGAGACCTATAGACACGGAGACATTATCTATGAGGAAGGCAGTTCTGGAAACTGGATCTACGTGGTCCAGTCAGGAGGAGTAGAGATTTCCAGAAAGGCTGATGGCAAGCAATTTATCATGGAGGTGCTGGAGAAGGGGGATATATTTGGCGAAATAGGTTTTATGTCAGATGTGGGACGGGTTGCCACAGCCAGGGCTGTGGGGGGAACCACTGTGGGCATCATAGACAAGGACTTCCTGGACCGGGAATTCAACAGGCTTTCTGAAGATTTCAGGCTCATCCTGGTTGCTACGGCACACAGGGTGAAAAAGATCACTGACAGGGCCTGTGATTTTACGGCTCGAAAAGAGCGCAGGGTTCCAAGCGTTCTGCAAGTCATCTTCAAGTTTGGTGACACGTCCATAGATGGATACTTGGCTAACATAAGTACCTGGGGCCTTTTCATAAAGACCGACCGCCCATTGAAAGCAGGCCAGAAATTTTCTCTCAAGCTGAATCTTCCCGACATTGCCGAACCCGTAAAGTTAAAGTGCGAAGTGGTGTGGGAAAGAACACAAGCAAAAGGTCCCCGTCAACCTCCCGGTATGGGAATAAAGTTTCGTGACATAGATATGAAGGACTACAAACTGCTGAAGCAATACGTTGAAAGGCAAGCATAGATGACGGCTTCGTAAAAAGTCCATCTGCGGCGTTGCACTTCATCTTTCGTCATTGCGACGTACGAAAAGTACGCCTCATTCCTCAAGATTTGCGCGCCTTGCATATGGAGCTTTTTACTTTGCCGTTTAAATCGGACTTTTTACGAGACCATCATATATGAAAAGAAAAAAAAATGAAGACAAACTGCCTGTGATTCAGCATGCGGATCTAGCCGACAAAGTGGTCCTCGTTAGGGTAGATCACAATGTAGTAAAAGACGGGATCATTCGGGATCCTTACCGGATTGACCGCACAATCGGCACCCTTTATAACATCGTTGAAAGGGGAGGGCGGATCATACTCATGACCCATGTGGGACGCCCCCGGGATAAAAAGACAGGGCACATCACCTGCGATTCCTCCACGTCTGTAGATGCGGTCGCAGCCTACATTGAACGAAAACTTCATACCAAGATCCATGTGCCGAGTTTTAAGATTGAAGACAATCGTGGTATTCGCAACCTTGACACCTCGGTTAATCTGGCTATCAGGGAGCTTAGACAGCACAAGATTGGCGGTATCTATTTGCCCAATACCCGGTGGTTTGAAGGAGAAGAGGCAACAGGTGAACTCAGGGAATCCTTTGCCCGTCAACTGGCGGGCCTTGCAGATGTGTTTGTAAACGATGCATTTGGCTCGTGGCAGCCCCATGTTTCCACCTATGATATTACCAAGTATTTGCCCTCCTATGCTGGTTTCCTCATGCAAGAAGAGATTCGGAACCTGGCCCAAGTGTTGAAACCTCAGCGTCCGTTTGTGGCTGTAGTGGCTGGTGCGAAGTATGACACTAAGATAGGTCCCTTGAATGAGCTTTACAAGAAAGTGGATTATCTTATCCTGGGAGGAGTCATCTACAATACGTATCTGAGTGCAAAGTATAAAATCCGGATCAACGGAGTCTCAGAAGAAGACATTAGTGCGGCCAAAAAGCTTGTTTCTGTTGATAAGAATAAGAACAAGATTGTCGAACTGCCATATATTGTGGAAGCGGACTCTGTGGGCAAGAAGGTAAGAGGGAAACACAGAAGCATAGCGACCCAAGATTTTTCAGCTGGCAAGTCTTATGGTTATGTGCTGGATATTGATCCCAGGTCGTTTTCTGATGACAAAGTTGCCGATGTGATCGCTTCGGCCCAAACCATCTTTGTTAATGCAGTCATGGGCTACACCCCCTACTATACTGCAGGCTCTGAGGCCCTTGACCGAACCATAGACAAAAACCGCACTGCCTTGAAACTTTATGGTGGCGGAGACACGTTACAGGAGTTTAAGAGCCTCTGTCCGGGGCTCTATCTAGCGGTATTGGATGATGCCCTGTATTATTTTTTCACTGGTGGCGGATCAGTACTTAAGGCTATCGAACAAAGCGATGCTTTGGGCATGAAGCCGGTCCAGGCCCTTATTGAAAACAAGAAGGTCTTTGAAAAGGCATTGACAGTATAGTCTTTGTCCTGTAAATTCTATGTGATAAGAGACCATTAAAGGTCCCATCGTCTAGCGGTCTAGGATATCGGCCTCTCACGCCGAAGACACGGGTTCGATCCCCGTTGGGACTACCAGAAAACATACAACCCCTTGATTCTTTGTAACGGAGTCAAGGGGTTTTCTCGTTCAGCAAACATGGGGCCAAACCGGTGGACCTCACTTTTGTGCGGATTTGTGATAGGCAACCTGGCTAACCCACTAAAACGACTGAAGAAAGTTGTACCGCGGATCTACGCAGAGGGACGTAGGCAAGGCAGGTCCTTTTTTCGGTCGAACCGTCCGAAAGAAACTCCATCTGTGCGAGTCCCTGTGGGTCTGCTGTCGCCAGGGGCGATATGGAGAAAGCTGTTTCTGACAGGCCTGCTCCCCGCAACCCCCGTCGGAAACGGCGGGGTCAAGGGGAGCTATCCAAGAATGGCCACCTTCCTTATCCTGGCTGCGAAGCACTGCCGCCAGGCAGAACCCGCGCCCGGGAAGGCGGGGAGGTTTCATTTGCCCGAAGGGCATGACACGTAATATCTGGCCAGGCCGGCCAGATGTTGGTCTGCGTATGTCCGCGTGCGTCTGCGGCAAAAAAGAAGAGGAAAGTGACAAGTCAACTTAGTCAAAAATGTCCCCCAACTTTACATGTCGCCGTTTTTGACACCAAAAACGGCCATATAGCCCCTAAAAACGGCTATTTCTGGCAAACTAATTCTGAATTTTCAATGAGATAGCTTGGTCCGACCCCAAAGGACTCAGTAAATGTACAGGATGTCCCCGAACTCCACAATTGACCAAAGCCTCTGGGAGCGGTGACAGCGGCACCTACCAGTTGGTCTGTCAATCAGCTGTAATAGACATCTGAAATCTTTACGGTCCCTGGATCACAGGTGTTTGCTAGAAATCAGGGTTGAGCCATCCGGTAGTTGAGGTGGCGGAGATAGTGTGTTATCTGCAATAAAATCAACGGGTAAAAATCGGAGATAGTGGCAATAGTTTTACCCGGAGTCTTTTTTGGATCGACCCAACGTATAGTGCCTGAATCTCCTTGGCGTGAGCGGGCCGGGATTCTTCCTTCCCGCCACATTCGTGAGTTCTTGGCTCCAGTTCAGGCAACCTCCCTTATCAAACTAGCCTGCTTCCATCCTTCCAATCCATGCACTGAGCAAGATACTCTCAAACATCGTTACCATCTGCTTAAAAGCGTCAATAAGGTGACGCACTGTAAACCTCTGTATGTTAGGACTAGTCAACCCAGCAGCTTGCCGGGTGAACCGAGATAGCGTAAAATAGCCGTGTGATGCCGCCTCTAATGGCGCAATCGTTGTTTCTGCTTTTATTGGTCCAAATTTTGCATGAGGATGATCCGGGTAAGACAATGATCACAACCAGGGCAACTGATTTGCAGAACCTAGCAGCAAGGAGTAGCATGACCCAAGCCTGGGAGAAAACCCCGATGGCATTGTCAGGGGTTCCATGCATTGGGTCAAGGCTAGGTCTGCTTAGAGCCATTTTTGTTTTTCTGGCAATTGGAGGATCGATCCGCTGATGTCTAAGAAACCACCCTATGAAGAATTGGAACAAAGGGTCAGGAAGCTGGAGAAAGAAGCCAGCGAGCGCAAGCTTCTGGAGGATGAGTTGATCCTCAAGAGCATCGTCTTTGAGATGTCTATTGCAGCCAACAGCACGGCAGACAACGAAGGTGTGATCAACTATGTGAACCCAACCTTTTTGAAAATGTGGGGCTACGATACGAAGGAAGAGGCAATAGGAAACTCTGTTCCGTACTTCTTCCAAAACGCAGACGATGCTATCCCAGTTTTAGAGGCACTAGATAAGTCTGGCTTTTGGAGGGGAGAGTTCAAGGCCAAGAGGAAAGATGGATCAATCTTCATCTCCCGCGGGCTCGCCTCGGTCGTGCGGGATGATGCAGGCCATCAAATCGGATATTACTCCGCAAACATTGATGTCACAGACCATAAGCAGGCTGAGGATGCGTTGCGTCTTCAAAGCGAAATTGCAGTGAATATGTCTGAGGGCGTTTATCTCATCCGGGTCAGTGATGGTGCGATCATCTACACAAACCCAAGATTTGAGGAGATATTTGGCTACGGATCTGGTGAAATGGTCGACAAGCATGTTTCCATAGTCAATGCCCCTACTGAAATGACACCTGAGGAGACAGTAGATCACATCGTGGGAACCATGAAACAAACCGCCACATGGCAAGGTGAAGTTCAAAACATCAAGAAAGATGGTACTCCGTTTTGGTGCTACGCAAGTGCATCCATGTTTGAGCATCCTGAATATGGTGAAATCATAATTTCAGTACATACAGACATCGATCAGCGCAAGCGGGCCGAGGAGGCGTTGCGGGAGAGTGAGGAAAGGTTCCGGTTAACCTATGAGAACGCACCTCTCGGGTACCAATCGTTGGATGAAAACGGTCGTTTCATCGACGTGAATCAGGCGTGGATAGACGTGCTCGGATATTCGAGACAAGAAGTTATAGGAAAATCGTTTGCCGATTTTCTGGATCCTGAATGGGCAGATCATTTCAGAGAAAACTTTCCTCGTTTCAAAGCTGTTGGCGAGATTCTTGGCGTAGAGTTCGACATGATAAAGAAGGACGGTTCCACCATGACTGTCTCCATTAATGGTAAGATAGGACGTGATGAAAAGGGCGACTTCAGGCAAACCCATTGTATCTTGCACGATATTACCCACAAGAAGCAAGCTGAGGAGGTTCTGCGCAAAGCACATGAGGAGTTGGAAAAGAAGGTTGAAGAACGGACAACAGAACTGTCCAAAACTAACACAACATTGGAAAAAGAAATAGAAGAGCGCAAGCAGGCCGAGGCGGAGCGGGAGGCCCTGATCAAAGAACTGGAAGTCAAGAATGCAGAATTAGAGCAGTTCACCTACACTGTTTCCCACGACCTCAAGGCCCCTCTAATTACCATAACAGGGTTCTTGGGAATGCTGAAAAAAGACGCGGCCAAAGGTGACGCTGAGAGGATGAAGGCTGATATGGAGCGCATCTCTGGTGCTGCCGTCAAGATGGGGCAATTGTTGAGCGACTTGCTGGAACTTTCTCGGATTGGACGGGTTGTCGGCCCACGGGAGAAACTGGCGTTTGTTGATGTTGCTCGGGCGGGTGTGTCCGTGGCGGAAGGTAGGCTTAAGGCAAGGGGAGTCAAAGTCGAAATAGACCCCAGCTTACCCACAGTCCACGGGGACAGCTCCCGGCTCCAGTTGGTAGTGGAAAACCTGGTGGACAATGCGGCGAAGTACATGGGAGCCCAGCCACTGCCTCTGGTCAAAATCGGTTGCCGACGCGATGCTGATCAGCGCGTCTTTTACGTCATGGACAACGGCGTAGGCATTGACTCCGAGTATCACGGCAAAATATTTGGCTTGTTTGACAGACTCGATCAACAAACAGAGGGCACGGGAGTGGGGTTGGCCATTGTCAAGCGAATCGTCGAGGTTCATGGTGGGCGCATCTGGGTTGAATCTGAGCCGAGCAAGGGCTCAACATTCTGCTTCACACTTCCGGCGCAGGTCTCATGATTGGCAGCAGAAAGTGATTTGTCACCTCCCATTTGTGCCAGCTCCTGTGGCCGAACACGTCATTATGAAAAGCACTCCATGTTGTGCTTTTTCCGCTTTCGTTAATCAGGGCTTTGAGTGGCGATCCCTGCTATCCATCGCCATTCTGGATAAAGTGAAGATACCATCACTCCGCCAGTTCACAGATCACAATCCTTGGAACATTGATACCTGCCATGAGGTTAGACTTGTGAAAATGCGCACTTTTTTCGGTTGCCGTTACAAATCTGTTGAAAAATACTCTTGTCGCCGGATCGTTGCTTCTTGCTAGCTGTCGCTGATTCACCTTCCCAGCAGTTGTTCCCCCACTTGATGTGATCAGTCGTATATGCTATTTGGGATGAGAAAGTAGTGATCATTCACCGCAGGAGGTTGGTCTAATGAAGACTAGCGCAGATCACATGCCCCGAAAAAGACTTGCAGTTGCATGTTTGGCCGCATGTTTTGCAGTTGTTTTGAGTTTCTTGACAGTCTTTTTGGCAGTTAGTGCCCTTGCAATTGAAGGAAGAAAGGTTGGCATCGGTGTGATTGCTGGAGAACCAACCGGCATCACCGGCAAATACATGATCGATAATAACAGTGCTGTCGATGCAGGTGTCGGATGGAAGACCAGTGGCGACGATGGATTTCATATATATGGAGACTATCTCTACCATTTCTATAACTTATTCGAGGTAGGAGTAGGCAAGCTCCCAATGTATGTTGGCGGCGGCGCCCGATTAATCTATCGTGAGAACAAGGACAACAAATTCGGCATTAGGATCCCAGTCGGCTTTGAGTATCTATTCGACAATATGCCATTGGCAGCTTTTCTGGAATTGGTGCCGGTGATGAACCTGACACCGGATACAGATTTCGACCTAGAGGGGGGTGTCGGCATGAGGTTCCTTTTTTGAGACCATTACTTCAAAATAGTTGGTATCTGGTACTGGATGTGCTTAAGTTCAGGCAAAACCAGATACCATTATTCAGCAACCGCACATGTTAGAATCCTTGCAACAACGATGCATGCCATCAAGTACGAATTGTGAAATCTCGAACTTCTTGTGGTTGCTGTTACTAATCTACACAACAACCCCCTGCTTGACTGATCAAAGATTTTGCCAGGAATCACCCTGTCACTTTTCAATACGCCTTCAAATTTTTGGCGCCCGACGGCTCAAGCCGATGTTAGGCACCATTGTTTTCGCCGAATTTGCCTCAATCCCTGCTGCTATTCCTTTTTGATAAACATCTTAGTGATCGATGCTTCAAAAGAGCCGTCTTCCAACTTCACGGGGAAATATCCATCCGGCCCTTTATCCGCAACCTCCCCTCCGAATGTCCCGGAGATCATGTTTTCCTCTACCTTGTCGATGGTGAACCGGTTCGGGAATCTCTCGTCGCAGGTCACATCTTTTTGGCCAGCCACCTCCAGCATGTAGTGGAGGGTGACGGCTTCTTCATGGGTGCATGTCAGGTCCTGGCCCACAAGACCTTTCAGCAATCCCATCGGATCGTCCCCGTCCATCCACCATGCGATGAGAAAGCCCTTTCCACCTTGCAGCTTGGGATAGCCTTTGGATTGGAGGATATACCTGATGGGCTGGGCTTTGCCCGGCTCGATCTCGTTCTTCAAATGCTGCATCCCCACTCTGGGGTTGACATCGATGCGAAACTCGACCGCATCGAAGACATACTGAGTCCCTTTGAGAGTATATTGAGCCTTGCCCGAACTTGAGCTGCCGTTTCCGCATCCGATTACAGCGAAGGCTGTTAGGCACGAAATTAATAGCGCTGAAGACCGTTCCATCACAATCGCCTCCCGATCGTTTTGTGTGTCCTAACTTTGATTTAGACTGCCGAAAAGCCGTATTTGTTTTAGGACATTATTGCCATATAATCCGCCGTGGTCATACGTCTGTTTTGCCATATACCCCCCTGTACAGCGGGATTATATAGCAAACCCCGTTGGTGTGTGATTTATACCGCACTGGTTCCAGCTGTGTCAAATCAGTGTCCCTTGGCGCCACCAGCCTTGTCCCAAAATCCAGATAGCTGGTACTCTAACAAACATCGCCATCTTGGGAAATGTGCGGATCTCATTGGGCCTGTGTATGGTTGGAAAAAGTAAGTTCAAACAGCACTGAGCCGGTGTGTACCAGATCATGATGAAAAAGTAAAACAGTGAGCCAGCTTCTTAGGTTGGGGCTTTACATTTTCGCTGGTTTATGGTACCCCATAGGCCTAACCTACCCGAAGTATAGAGATTTCAGCTTCACCTAGGCTAAGGCGAGTTAAAGGAGGACACATTGAGAGGGGAACAGTTGGCCGGTTCATAGATGATTTTTCAATGAGTGATCTTGACAAGGCAAAGGGTAGAAAAGACAGAGGAGGACGTAAGGGCCTTCTGTTTGATTTGCCCGAAGGACATGACACGTAATATCTGGCCGGGTCGGCCAGATATTAGTCTGCGTATGTCTGCGTGAGTCTGCGGCAAAAAAGAAGAGGAAAGTGACAATTCAACATAGTCAACAACGTCCCCTCCTTTTCAAACTTACATAAACAGGGGTGCGGGAATAGAAAGGAACCTAAAATGAGATTGTTTAAGTTTCAATTAGTAAAAGGAAAAAAGAAAGAGATTATCTCCTTTGGAGGCATGCCGCCCCTTGGCTGGTGGGAGGTCCTGACAACACCACCAAAAACCTTCTTTAAAAAGGCGCCGCTCAGAAAAGAGGAGATCTTTGAAAAGATAGATGAAAAGGTAAAGGCTTACGATGACTTCGTTGAAGTGCAGTTTGACAAGAAGAAGGAGACCAAGACGGCGACGAAACGGTATGACACATTGCATGCGACACGACTTCTTGATATCCATCGCGAAACTAAGCAGTGGGTGGATCGCTATATGCAATTGAGCAAAACTGTTTCGAAAGAGAAGAAAGAGAGATTGTCGAAGAAACCCTATTTATGCATGGTTGGCAATCTAATGATGAATGCGGCGGGCTGTGCTGCACAGCTGACGGGTGATACTAGCATGACCGCTGGACGCCTGCGTTGGAAAATGCTGCGCCGAGACCTTAAAAAACTGGGACACTTGAAGAAGGGCGGATCTGGCAAGTTAAAGCCTCTGGACAAAGATTATTGGCTGGAGGCCAACCTGGGAGGGGCAAACCCTCAACACTTCGAGGGCAGTGGGATATCGAAGAAGTGGAACAAGAGTGGAGAAAAAAGCTTCTTCATGTATATGAGAAAACACCAAAAAGAATTAGAACAACAAAAGCAAACCAAGGTCTTATACGTGAAGAAAAAAGACTTGTGGCAGTACACAATCGTATTCAAAAACAAGAAGCTTTATAGAATTATAGCTCCATCGATAAAGCATGGTGCTTTGAAACACCGGGCCATTACATGCAAGGGATGGCTTTTCATCGTTGACTCAGAGGGAAGGTGTTACGCGAGTATGGGGAGTAAAAAAAGTGATGAAGTAGCTTTTCATCACTCGTCAATTCCAGCAGGGGCAGCGGTCCAGTTCGCAGGGGCAATCGACGCGGAAAAAGGCGTTCTCACTGTGATAGACAATGGGAGCGGACATTTCAAGCCCAAGAGGAAGCATTTCATGCAAACACTTGAGATCCTTGAGGGCAATGACGTGAACCTGAGTAAGGTGACTGCCATAGAGTTAGTGATGAAGATGATGGGTGATGTATTGATGCCGGGCTTCGTAGAGCATAAGGACGCAAAGAAATTTCTGGAGGAACTCAAGAAAGAAGATCAACAAGCCA
>SDBU01010261.1_pt1 | contig 10406 bp, 9 predicted proteins | sample 2277071 | NCBI WGS metagenome assembly SDBU01 (sample SAMN10397929, study PRJNA504765) | marine sediment metagenome | isolation source: marine sediment core GS08_GC12, 126 cmbsf | place: Arctic Ocean: Gakkel Ridge, Loki's castle | collected 2008 | reverse complement strand
TAAATTAGTTGGTGAAGTAGTAACCCCGCCACAACCCACTAATAATATAGCTAATGCCAAGAATAAAATTACAAAATAATATTTATTTTTCATAATTTAGACCTCCTTTTTTAAATAATTTTCTTAAAAAATCCTTTATCTTCTGCCCCCTGTCCTGTCTTTTCTTGTCTGGTCTGTCCTGCCTTAAGAGAATAATATAAGAGAACAATAGGGACAGACACCCATTTATCAACTTTCTTTAGGATGTCTATCTATAGTAATACCTAAAGCCTCAACTATCTGGTTAAGAAACTCTTTAGACCCTATAGATTTTCCACTAAAAGTTACCGAATTATTGAGCTAGTACAACCCACTCCAAACCTTACCTTTGTATCAGCCATAATGCTGATGCAAAAACACAACAATAAAACAAATTAACAACAATCTTTCTATCTTTTTCATAGAATTCATCAATTTTTAGTATTATCAAGTTTCAATCTTTTTCAAGAAAGTCTTTATAGGTATGTTTAAATAAAGAACATGTATTTCTCTGTTTCTTATTTCCATATTAATTTAGTTCCGTCGCTAATTTGGAAATATTTTTTCTTCCATATTGTTAGTTCGGGTAGTGTACTATCAGCCAACTCTTCTGAATCTGGGAGTGGCCTTTCGAGCGATACTTGTTTTTCTAACCATTCCTTAAATAGCTGCCTAAACTTCACATCTTTGGGCACCACAACTTGACGATTCTTAAACGAAATCTCCCATTCTTCAAAAAACTTAAAAACTTTACCCTCCATTTTATATGCCCTGATTGTCATTTTTCTCTTTTTAGGGGGAAAAGCTACTAGAGCAAGATCGGCATTAGGAATATCCCAATCTTTAGCATCAACCACGTTGCTCGAAGTATAAAAAATCACCGAAGCTTTTATTTTACCATCTTTTGTACCATAAAAATACACTTCTGAAAATAGGAGCACAACATCGTTACCTGAATCTCCAAAACCTTTTAAGTTGAATGTCCTTGGTTCATTACCAGGGAGTGCCCAATACCAATACTTATTCTCTGCAGGAGGCAACTCTTCATCCCATTTGTCCCATGATCCAAACTTTACCTCTGCCAATACAATATTACTAGTAATTGATATGCTTATGATTATTAGTAAAACAAGTATTAACTTTTTCATCCTAATTCACCTCCTTGTAATAGGTACTTAATAATTAAAATAAGAACAACACATCCTATAAATTATTATGGGGTCAAGTCTTGCAATATCACTTTTCATCTTCCTTTTCAATTTTTTTAATTAAAATGGGGCAAACACATCATATTTTTTTTCTATAGTTTAGCTTTCCATTTCACGAGGCCTTCCTTTAGGACGTCTATCTATAATAATACCTAAATCCTCAACCATCTGGTTAATAAACTCCTCAGGTCCAATAGATTTACCGCAAAAATTATCGAATTATTGCGCTAATACAATTCCCTATGGCGCCTTAATTTTGTACACCTAATAGAATGGTTTAATTTAAGCAAAAAGATTAAACTACCATAAAGAACCATTCCCTGATAGTTTTGTTCCAATCAATGATTAGATACCAAAATCTTAATTAACGATTAGCATATGAACCAACGATGAACATTATTTATACCATCCCAGCCATAGTATCTGTGACTAAATTTTTCCATTGCCGCTGAATACTGGGATAATATTATGACAACATCACTATATTGTGGTAAATCCTCATCATTTACTAAATCTAGATACTTACTATCTGCCTCATCGCTTAGCATTGTTTTAATGTCCGATAACAACCTATTGATTAGCTTTACCTTATGCTGATTTAACGTACCGTCCGGCTTCTTTTTCGAAAGAATTTGTATCTCTTTATATAAAGATTCAAGGAAAGGGGCCGTAGATTCATACGTATTAACCTTATCTCGTGTTGTTGTTTTTTGATTATTTTCTTTTGTCATGATTTAGAAACCTCTATTTCTTTATTTTAGCCGGAGGTGCGGTACGAATTTGCTCATCGCTATCTTTAATTCTATAATACCATTCAGGATAATCTTCGTAGATATTATCCGACCTAAACTTTTCCATAGCCTGCATGTATTGCGCGATAATAAAAGTGAGGTCACTGTTTGACGGGATATCATCCATATCAAACTGATTAAAATCATCAAAAGGCTTATATTTTTTGCAAAGAAATGCGTTACAATTTTTTAGAGTCATATTAACAAAACGTAATTTGAATGTATTCACCGCGCCATTTGGAGATTTTTTGGATAGAACGGCGAGTTCTTTATAAATACTCTCAAGTTGCCCGATAAGTTTTTCTAATTCATCAATCTGAGTTCGTTTCAATGTATCACCCCCTATGCAGGACAACGCCTTCGAAATTGAACATACTTTTTTTTCAGGACATCAATAGGTAAGCGTTGCTTACTTTCAAAAATTTCGACCATTTGATCAAGATCAACATCAGTTAAACTTATTATACAATGCCTTTGGCCGGACCAGAGGTCAATTGTATTCCTCATTCTAGCCTTTGATAATTCATTACGGGTAATTAGTAAACCAAACTTGCCTAAATCGTCGGTCAGATATCTATGAAGTTGATTAATATGTTCACGTTTAACTGAATGGACATTTTTTAGTTCCATTACAAGTTGGCGACTACCGTAATCATCAAATATCTCTCGCAAGAACTCGTGGCTTCGGTTGTTATAAAAAATTAAATCTCTTATTAGAACACCAGATTCTGTGCGACTTTGTTCCGTCGCAAAATCTAGATGAGGATACATTAATGAAGCCATTAACTGACAGACCAGATCTTCATATTTCCGGTCTGCATTATCATCTTTCCCGGTTGGAAGTTTTTTAATAGTAGCAAACTTCCGCTTTGCAGATATGACTGGAATCTGTTGAAAGAGAGGATCATTTTTGCAATCCTCAAATGTACGTTCCTTTTCTTTGATATATGCTTCAACAATATCATAATTATAACGGTTATAATTTAGTACTTTAACATGTGATATTTCTTCTCCGGGATTGAATATTTCATCTCTTGGGCAATAGTCTTTAAAGTATTCTTCAAAGTTTAGCCAAGGATTGAACCTTAGCCACCGTTTTGGTACTAAAATAATCGGTAATCCGGTCACTGGATTAGCCGGGAGTTTAACCGAAACATTTTTATCGAAATCATATTTATCTAAATTGTAAAGATAACCTATTTTATAGTCCGCAAGCGGAATATTTAGATTATTACATTGATCAATTGTGAAATCAATCAAAAAAGACTTCATAAAATTACAGGCGAAATCACTAATTCTGTCTTTCGCTATACCATCAATAAAAAATTGTATTTCTTCAAAATGCGTGAAACCTCTTTTATTATACTGAGGGATCTTATCAAATAAGCTTAATATTTCAGCAGATTTTTTCTTGCCAATTCGCTTGCCCTTTCTATTAATAGAATACCCAAGTCCAATCTCATTACATTCTGATAAAAGAATTAATTGAGATACTGCCTTATCCTTATTTCCCTTTTTTGAAAGGAAGCCAAGGTGATTAAAGCTATTTAGGATAGATCCATGTAAAGATTTATCTTGATACGATGGAGATTTCCACAACAGAAAAGGATCTACGTAAAGAGGTATGTCCTCTTCAAATAGCGGAATTGCAAAATCGACTTCCACTTGGGGGAGGAAAATATCGTGATATTCAGTTAATCGAGGGCGAATTAAAGTCATAATTTTTACTGATCCCTAACATTATAAATTAACTTATTACAGTATTTTTATAAAAATAATAACTTTTCTAATTATATTTTATTATAAAAGCATAAATATTTTAGTTTAAATAAGGATACATCCTATTTTTTTATGGTTTGACTTTTCATTTTACGAGGTCTTTCTTTAGGACGTCTATCTACGGTAATACCTAAAGCATCAATCATCTGGTTAAGAAACTCCTCAAACCCTATAGATTTTCCGCCAAAAGTTACCGAATTATTGACTTGGCACACCTTCCCTTGTATATTAATAGTCACTTATTATTTATCAAGAAAAGATGTTAATATGATACTGGATGAGTTTGTAGTTGGTTAGGCCGTACCTTCCCTGGAGCAATCATCATTTTGATGATTAGCTCGTTATTATAGATTGGCCGCCCTCCTACAATCTTGGACAGTATCAGAAGCGAAATATAAAAATATTTCAGCTTGCATTGATACAAGGTAAAGTTATAGAAGGGCGACCATGCAAACTCTCCTAAAAGATTAATAGGAGGTTTCATAATGTATTATATCGGAATCGATGTATCAAAGAAAGACCTATCGGTATTTGATGGTAAAAAAGATTTGAAATTTATAAACAAAGAAGGATTAACATCTTTTAAAAAATACCTGAAAAAGAAATACCAACTTTCCGAGGTAGCCATCATCTTTGAACCGACTGGCGTATATTCACTATACTTGAAAGAATTCTGTGCTGAAAATAGTATCAAGGCTTATATCCTAAATCCTAAACAAAGTCATAATTTTACCCGGGCCTTAGGGAGGCGTTCAAAGACCGATAAGATTGACGCTCGCACCCTCTATCAATTCCATAAGCTCATTGATTTAAAGGATATCAAGATACCCAAGATAGACCAGCAGGCCAAGACTTTATCCAGCTATCTGACCAGCTATGAGTTTGCCCTAAAACAGAGAATCTCTTTATCCCATCACTTAGAGAGTCTGCGAGATAAGCAACTTATTACTCTTATCAAAAAAGATCTGAAAAGGGCTAAAAGATTAGAAGATAAAATCTTTCATGATATAAAAGAATACCTTGGTAAAAACCAGGACTTAAAAGAAGATTACCAAAGGCTTTCTACTATCCCCGGTATAGGGGAGAAGGCGGCTATCGCGCTACTGACTCTATTTAAAACTTATCAAGGTACGAACCGAGCCCAGATCACTGCTTTAGCCGGACTTGATCCGATAAGAAGAGAATCCGGAACCTCGGTAAAGGGCAAAGTTAGGATCAGTAAAAATGGTAAGAGAGTATACCGTAAGATACTCTATTTGCCTACCCTTTGTGCCACAGTTCATCATCAGAAAATAAGAGTATTTTATCAAAGATTATTGGCTAATCATAAACCTAAAAAATTAGCCATAATTGCTTCTATGAGAAAGATACTCTTAATAGCTCATGCAATGTATAGAGACAAGACAGAATATATTACTGTCTAGTTTCTTATAAAGTATTTAAAATAAAATACAGTGTCTATGGGAGAGCTTGCGGGTTGACTTTTAACACAGTATCTATTTATCTAATTTAAAAGTGAAATATTAATTGTCTGAGAAAATGGGATGTGCCTTATTATTATTAAAATAAAAAACTAATCTCACTTCCCGCACTGCCTATAATCATATTTATGTTCTAATTTTTCTTTCCTGGCTAATAATCTTCCTTCTTTCTTTAACTTAACATGACCAAAATTACTCCATTCAAGATACCCATCGTCTACCATTTCATCAATTAATTTATTTATTAATTTAGAAGATACTTTCCATTCATTTATTTTTTCCTTTACATTAAATACAGGTATTTTGCCTTGTTCTAGACCTTCTATATACCATTTATAAAGACAACCAATTATTTTTAACTTCAACTCCTCGCTTTTAACTTCTATTACTTCTTTTTGGGAAACACCAAATATGTTACCAATCTTATCTAAAATAGCTTTGTAATTGGTGCTTTCTAATTTATCTAATGAAAAACATTTTAAATCTGCAATTTTATTGAGAAACTTACCAATATTTGATTGAATTTCATCTATCTTATCCAATTCCACATGCGATTGAGCTGTTCCGGTATTTTCTAAATCATTTATTTTATCCTTAAAACGTTTATATCTATTTTGCCAGAAGCTTATATAATCAAGATGTTTTTCATTTTTAAAAATATCTACTTTTTTATCGATAATTATCGGAAAAGTTTTTTCAATATATTTTATTTCTTGAATAAATTGAATTACCTCATACATACAATTTGTAGATTTTAAATATGCATCACTAATTAACAATATTACATAATCATGGTTACGAATAGTATCCATAAATTTTTTTAGGCTTGAATATGGTAGGGCATCTCTTACATCTCTAGTTAATCGAATATTTTTTGTAATAAAAAATTTATCAAGTCTATTAGCAATTTCCTTGTCTTTATGACTATAAGAGAGAAACATTTTTGGTTTTTTAGTATATTCCTTTATTTTGCTCTTTTCTTGATTATTCTGTATGATATCATTAACTACCTTATTGTTCTGATCATTTGATATTTCTCTTGAAACTTCCTTACAGGATTTGCATATTTTAGGTGGATTATCCCAGTCACGATGTATCCACATAGTTGTACCGCAATCAGCACAAGAACGATCGTACCATTGATTAGCACGCTCTTCCTTGCAAGACTTACAGATACTTGGTGGATTATCCCAGTCTTCGTGTATATGGATTTTACATCCACAGTTTTCACACGATATAGTAGTCCACTTTGACATTGTATTACCTACTTTATAGTTAAGGGCTTAATAATAAATATGGAGCAACCTTCGCATAACCTTCGAGGTTTCACAACTTCACATTTTTATCAATCTCCGTACACGATTTAATGATGTGTAGTCTTATAGTCTTATGGGGTTCTTGCAATATCACTTTTCCTCTTCCCCCTCAATTTTTTTAATTATATTAGGAACATCCTATTTTTTCTAGGGTTTAATTTTCCATTTTACGAGATCTTCCTCTAGGACGTCTATCTATAATAACACCTGAAGCCTCAACCATTAAGTTAAGAAACTCTTCAGATCTTATAGGTTTTCCGCTAAAAGTTACATAATTATTGACTTGGTACACCTTCCCTATTAATCTAATTTAAAAGTAAAATATTAAATGTCTAAGAAAATGGGATGTATCTATTTATTCCAATGATATAAAAAAGTTTATCAGAATCTTTCCCTTCTAGTAAATTGTCTTGTTAAATATTCTTTTTTAATTTCTTATTTCTCTGCCTCTCCAATTTATTATCATTTTTTTCGAGCCATTTTTCCAATTGTTCAAAACATTTTACCCACTCATTATTGTATTCTTCTTCGAAAATTTGAAGGCATATCTCGATTGCAAACTCATGTTGTTTTCCATATCGTTCTTTCCAATATATTCCAAATTCCGTTTCATATTCTTGCTGATTAGGCTTAGTATATCCATCGCAAACTCCACAGTAATTTGGATGAACTGTTTCACTAAGATCTTTATATATTTTTTTTATTCCTGGATATTTACTTTCGCCATCCTCTATCAATTTCATAACATTTACGGGGTCAGGTATTTTATCAATATTTTTTGCTCCTAGTAATAATCTTGTAGTAATGTTCTCAAAGTCACCGAAACTCATTTTTCCTTCAATAACAGACTGCATTTTTTTATTCATATATATTATTAAACATACTGTTTCTAAAGCGGACCTGACTAATATTCGTGAACCTACTATCATACCATTGATTCCAATATTGTAAGCTTGAGTAAGGATATCAACAATTCGCCAAAGAATGGCTTCTCTCAGCACAATAAGCCTGTATGTCAATTTCCATTTATGAGCTATTTTTGAACGTGAAAGTAATGACGCCAAATTAATTTTCTTTCTCAATGATTTCTTATAAGTTTCTAATACTTTTTTAATATTAATTTTTTGCATTTAAAAATAAAACCTAATAAAAAACATACAAATTTAGTCATATACCGTAATGTTAATTTAGGCATTCCTTTCTATTAATTTACCCGATATTGGGTCAACTTTTTGTTTTTGCTTTATCACTTCATAAGAAGCATTAAATCCATTATACATAATTCTTATTACATGGTTGATGAGACGGTCATTCTCGTCACCAAATTCTTTACCATTTGGATTTTTTATTGCGTATTTTACCAACTCCTTTCCCCAGTTGCCGCCCTTTGTAATTGATAAAAAAAATGTTATTATGGGGTTTCGCAATATCACCTTTCCTCTTCCCCCTCAATATTTTTAATTAAAATGGGACAACAAATCCTATTTTTTCTATGGTTTAGCTTTCCATTTTACAAGGTCTTCCTTTAGGACGTCTATCTATAATAATACCTAAAGCCTCAAACATCTAGTTAAGAAACTCCTCAGATCCTATAGGTTTTCCGCTAAAAGCTACCTAATTATTGACCTGGCACACCTTCCTGTTTGTTTAATTATTACATCTATTGCTTTTACATTTTAGATCTTTTATCTATTTTCTATTTAGAAAAAACGATATGCTTACCGTCAGATGATACCTCCCCCTTATATTCCTGGGGAAAAACATCATGCGTTACCTCTATAAGGTTCATTTCCTTTGAATATTTTACAATATCATTATAGGCTTTCATATTGATATTATATTGTACATAATTTAGATTCTTGGAAAACTCTACCGATGCGAAATCCCCAGAGTCGGCGCTGTAAGCGTATTTTACTAATCCGTTTTCCGATTTAGATGAAGTCCACGAAATATCAGGTAATTTATTTATCCTGGATCCACCATTTGTAGTATTACTCCGTATCCAATCTCCTGATTTAGATATGTTACCAACAGATTTTAATTGACTTTTTACTTTGTCTATCTCGCGAATGGCAGGAGAATCCTTGTTCATTATTGTTTGCTTAAATTCCTTAGGATTAAGGCTTATTCCTCCACCAATAGAAAAAATCGCTCCTGATATAATATTCATACTGTTTAATTCATCTATCTTTGCATTGCAAACATTAATCAAAGATTTCTGATTTTCTAGTAAGCTGTTATATTTTTTAATCAGATTGTTATACTGATCTATATCGCTTGAACTATACTCATCCAGTGTATCTTTTTTCCTCTCAATTTCATCATTCAACAATTCTATCTCTTTTTCGTTTGAATTGATCAGATGGTTATAATCGTCAACTTGGTCTTCTAGTTTTTTATATGGCAGATATAGTTCAGCAATATCAACCTGGGAGAAATAATTATCAGCTATTTTAAGAAATTCTTTATCAGAAGTAGATGAGGAGTATTTATCAAGCAGATGAGACAGGTAATAGGTTTTTGTATAACCCCTGACATTTTGATTCGTTATATTTAAATCCCTAGGGTATGCTATAGTAGTAATAGCTAACATTTTCTTTGTCTTTTTAGATGTAGAAAAGGTAGGTATCTTAACTGAAAGCAAATCATCCAATTCAACTCTATCTCCTATATTCATCTCTCTTAGCCAGTTGACAAGGGCCATCATACAGCCAACGGTATTCAATTCTTTATAAGTGTTTTCTGCTTTTTCATACTGGATATAATATTTATTTAGGTGATCAATTGTTTTTCTGGTTGCATTATCTAATTGTACTTCAACATCCATCCGTTCGGCATCCGCGAGAAATTGATGTTTTTGAACAACACCTATTGAACCATCAGTAACGGTACCGATTTCATCAGGATAAAACCAATAGCGTATTTGAGTATTTTCTTCATTAACGTCCTCTAAAAATCCCCGCTCATCTTCAGTTAAAAAGGCAGGAACATGTTTGGTGATTTTAGATTTTACAAACTCGTGTGTATTGGGATCAATGCCTGTACTTAGCGTTTTAAATAGTTTGTCTGCTTCTAAAACTACATGACCTACACGAGTATTTTCAAGGTGCCCCCCAAAATTTACTTTAGCATATCTGTTATCTTCATGTGTATCCAGACTGATATAAGGAGCGTTATACCCATAGTGAAATATTGCTCTGTATATTACTGCAATATCGGAAAGAGAAACAGGCTGTCCGGCAATAGTCTGATTAGAAGCACTTCTTCCATAGAAAAAGATATCATTTCTTTCGCCTACCTCCACTGCTTTTAAAACAACATCATGATTGAGAAATTCCTCAATACTGCCTAAATCTAAGGACTGGTGTTTTGGAGATAAATCAAGGTCGTCAATTGCACAAGTAGCGGGGATTATATTTACTCGTATTTCTGTTTTTGCATAATCGTTATTAAAAACATATACTTCTATATTTTTAATCGACAGGTGCTTACTATTAATAAGGTCCTGAATCGGATGTCTTATAACTGATTGATATTTTTCAAAACTGCTTTCAGGATTATCTCCTTTCAGGAATAATCGGATTAGGTTTTGATTGTAGTATAGCTGAAAATGTCCTTCTCTAAATAAATCTACCCAGGCAGGTTGTTCGGAACCAATTGGATAGTGCGCAAGAATATTTATAAGCGGAGGAGTATCTGGTTTAATATTATATAGTAAAACATCATGACATAATATTGAATATGGCTCCAGGTATTGCTGAACAAGTCCTTTAAAATCGTCGTCATAACTTGGTATTTTTTGAATAACATTAC
>SDBU01010260.1_pt1 | contig 10406 bp, 10 predicted proteins | sample 2277071 | NCBI WGS metagenome assembly SDBU01 (sample SAMN10397929, study PRJNA504765) | marine sediment metagenome | isolation source: marine sediment core GS08_GC12, 126 cmbsf | place: Arctic Ocean: Gakkel Ridge, Loki's castle | collected 2008 | reverse complement strand
CATATTAGGGCCGTGGGGTTTCTTAATGCAAAAAACGGTAGCGGGGTTACTCCAGAGCACAAGGCTTTTAGAAGGAGAATAGCGTATAAAGAATGGAGGCAAATGATATTTGAAAGAGATGATTTTATTTGTGCTAGATGTAGTTCACGTGGCGGAACCGTAAATGCACACCATGTAATTTCGTTTTCCGTGAACGAGGACTTAAGAATTGATATGGATAATGGAATAACCCTGTGCAAGAAATGCCATGAAGAATTCCATAGCCTTTTTGGGAAAAAACAATACGATAATGTTAATCTTAATAAATTTTTAAATTAATGATAGGATTTAGTTCATATGACAGCCCCGTAAGCACAGCGCTTACAACACAGGAAATATTAGCTTCTCTAAGTGGGGCTCAGAAGCTAGCAATACTTAATGGCTTTGCCGAAGGGGTGCCCGTAAGGAGATTAATGTTTCAGCGGTTAATAGATAAATCGGTGATAGCACACCTTTACCGGAAGATTGATGAGATAGAGGAGCTTTCCAGAAAGTTGATGAGGGGTGAAATAGTGGTCTCTGAGGCCGTGTATGGTGAGGTGGGAGAGCTTTTAACCCCCGAGGTATACAACACCCCTCCTGGGACGAGTACGGCCCTTAAAAACGCTGTGGGGTATGCGTTCGTGGATGATTTCACGGAAGCTCAAGTAATTGCGGTGTTGGCGAAGATGATCGCGTATAGCAAAAGTACTAAAGATAGTACCTGGGCCTACTATAAGGCCAGTGTTGTTCTTCAGATTATGAATATAAAAATAAACAATAATGTTAACGCATAGCACAAGTCACGACCCCAAGATAGACAATAAGGCTACTGATGGGTTGGCGGGAGTACGTAACTCCCTGGCCTATAGGGTGCATGATATAGAGAAGCACCTGCATAATCACGAGGACTGGTTTTGTTTAGCAGCGGTCTCCGATGGGGAGGTACATGTAGCTGATGACATAGCGGGTGCTACCGCAGGAGCCCCCTTCCAAATAGATGCAGGGAATGATACATGGGGTAGCTGGGTGCAGATATTGGGCTCTAGCGATACTCCTAATAGAGCGGGGATGGCTGAGTTCGATCTACACAATATTCAGGTGGTTGATTCTGAATCAACTAACGTACATTCCTTTATACAGATTTCGTGTGGAGCTACAGGAGGGGTAGGGCTCTCAGCGGGGGATTATACCATCGTGCCCTATTTAACGCCTACGAATCAAGCAGCCGAGAGCGCAATCCCTATTATACAACCCAAGGAAAGCGCAGGCTGTAAGACGTGGGCACGCTGCTGGGCTGTGGGGGAGAATACTATGACTATATCGTTCTATTTTGGGTTACACGAGTACCCGTAGGCGATTGATATATAGATAATTATGACAAAAGAGTCGATATACTCGCAAGAGAACAGGCGTATCATATTCCGTGAAACCTTCCAGGACGAACAAACGGTCAGGCGCGGTGGTGGTAAGCCAACGGATGTAACATTCAGTAAAGGGGTTGGTATTTGGGATGGAACAAATGGGCAAACTATTGCATATAGTGCTAATACTGCTAATTTTAGAAGGTCAGATGCATTTTCATTAAGATGTAAAGTAAAATTTAATAGTTCTGTTCAAACCGTTGCACCATTTCATAAATGGCTTAACAATTTAGGTTATATGTGCGCGGTTATATCATCTGGGGTAATGAGATTTTTTGGTAATGGACAGGGTCTGTCAGGAACAGCAGGAAAGGTAATTGCAGATACATGGCAGGAACTGGTTTGGGTATTTAATGATGGTGGCGATTTTAAGGTTAAATTTTATATTGATGGAGTATTAGATACCGAAACAGCAGCTTTTACAGCGCTTTTTCAGACATCAAATCCGTTAGGTTTAATGGAAGATGCTGGTGGTTACGATGATTTTGACGGAGAAATGGATATGGCTGAAATCTACAACTACGCTCTAGATCAATATCAAGTTAAAAATTTATATGAAAACAAGCGTTTTAAGGCCTTAACGGGGCAGGATGAGATATTGAACATATCTGCTCAGAAAGGTTCTATCGTATCCAAGTATGAAGGGAAAGAAACGTGGTTGATAGATCCGGGGAAAGGGACGTTTGATTCAGGAACGGAGAGTTGGACTAAGTTTAATAATAATACTATTGAAAATGATAACGGAGCATTAAAGGTTACTTATGTTGATAATCAATATGGAGCAAGGGTTACTTTATCGGAAGCAAGTGATTTAAGCACGAATCTTGTTATTGGTAAAACATATAGAATAAGAGTAAAAGCAAAAGTAAATACGGGTTCAAGTGTTGATCTTTATGTTAGTGGTCCAAGTGCTACTCTTGCTACGGTTACAGCAACAAGTTTTACATGGTATGAAGGAATATTTGTTGCAACTTATGAAAGTATAAATAATTTTAGAGGGAGAAACATGGGGGCCGGCGAAATCATTTGGATAGACGAATGGTACATAGTAGATGTAGAGCAAGCTCCCACGTTAACCGATATGGCCGTGTTTAAGGATGGCGAGGTACGGACCCTTAAGTATAATGGGTCTTCGTCTGTCATGGAGACAACATTAGCTAACGATATAAATTCTGTTTTATTCTGGATGAGGCCAGAGACAGATACGGAATCAATAATAGATCTCGGAGGGGGTAATACTATAACAACCTCAGGAGGGACGTTAACGGCTGCGTGGGCGGACGATCTCTATGTTAATGGAGCGGTGGGTACTGCCGTGAATACGGGGACATGGAACCTGATCCTATGTACGGTAGATACGGCTATTGCTATCACCGATATAGATATAGGGAAAATAAGTGCAGCATTCTACAGTGGCCTTCTAAATGATTTTAAAATCCATGAAGGCGTTGTGAGTGCTAATGAGTCTTCACAGGCATGGTCTAATGGTAGAATTTTATATCAAGTTTAACACGTTATGGTAAACCCACAATATAATATAATCAGGAGGGAAGGGTAATGGCAGAAGTATTTAGTACACAATTCCAGTTTGGTAGCTACATTTCTCGGCAGGGAGATGTTGGTGTAAACACAAACGGTTCCTTTACAAGATTAGACAAGGGCCTCTCTTATTATGCTGATGGAACTTCAAAAGTTGTTTATTCAGCAGTTTCGTTAGATGATGAATTTACTGCTATTGCATGGGTGCGGAGCTCAGATAAAACAGGAGATGATTTACAGCCTTTGGGGGGTGGTGCATCTTCAGATTTCCAGGGACTTAGGATTAGAGCTAATGTTTGGCAATGGTTCTTAGGTGATGGAACTGATAATATTGCAAATAATACAGGGTTAACAATTACAGATAATCGCTGGCATTGTATGATTTTGACATACAAAAAACTTGATTATGTTAAGGCTACTCTTGACGGTGTTGATGTGGCAAATATCTTACCTGACCTCAATGACCCAATTTCATTTACTGTTAATATTGGATTAAGTGGAGGAGCAGACTTTATGGTCGGTGATGTTGCTTATGGTGCTTTATACAACCATGCTTTCACCACCAAAGAACGAGCCTCGGCCTACTCCGATTTCCTAAACGCTGTTCCTTTGCTTCAGGAGTTACGTCCACGTCAGATGCCAGAATTTAAGGCCAGCGATTTATCAAATGTTTCAGGATTAATAACAAGTTATAATTTTATTTTGTCATGATAGAACTTCAATGTACATATTGTGGCAAAGTGTTTGAGAAGAATCCTGCAGAAGTTGAAAGGTCTACAAAACGAAATAATCATTTTTGTTGCAGAGAACATTATGATAAATACAGAGGTGTTCGGGAAAAGGCAACGTATGAATGTGCACAGTGTGGTAATAGTATAATTAAAAGTGCTTCTTTGAAAGATAAAAGAACAAATCATTTTTGTAGTTGTAAGTGTTATAATAAATGGAGAAGCATACATTTAAAAGGAGAAAACAATTACAACCCCAAAGCAAAAGAAAGCAAAGATGTGCAATGTGACTATTGCAACAAGGATTATAGACTACCTCGATATAGACTGAAGATTATAAAAAAGCACAACTTCTGTAGTCTGGGCTGTAAATATGCTTGGCATAAGAAGAATAACAGGGTGATGGTTGAGTGTGATAATTGTGGTGGGGTTGTAAACAAAGATTTTTCTCAGGTTAAGAATAATAAAAATAATTTTTGTTCTAGGGAGTGTTATATCAAATGGAGGGCAGAACGGAAACCGAAGTATATTTGTGATGTATGTAATAAAGAATATAGTGTAAGTGCAGGTAGGTATAAGAATAAGGCGCAGCATTACTGTAGCACAGAGTGTTTAAGAAAGGGCTACAAAGGGGAAGGTGTTTATAACTACAACAGTGTTGATTGTGTATGTGGAATGTGCAATAAAAAGTTTATAAAGAAAAGAGTTTTTGTTGAGGAATCAAATAATGATTTTTGTTCTCGAGAATGTTATTTTGAATACAGAAGGACTCATGCTGCCCCAAAAGCATTTCTTGTTAATTTAAGGGGGCTTGGGGTAATGAGACGCTGGAAGAAAGCTGTTTCTAAAAGAGATAAAGGAATATGCCAAAGATGCGGGGACGTAAAGAATATTGAGATTCATCATGTAGTGCATTTCAGGGATATTATAAATAACAATAATATCAAAACTGTAGAAGAGGCGTTGGAATGTAAAGAAATTTGGGATGTTGAAAACGGTATGATTTTATGTGCAGATTGTCATGCAGATGAGCATGGAGATTTATTTTTTATGCGATATGACAAAAGTAAAATAAAAGATAATGAGTAATGTTTTAGTAGACATTAGTAATAATGGGAACAACGGCACAATCACAGGTGCTATTCAAAGTCTTGATGGGCTTGTTTTTGACGGGGTGGATGATAAGGTTGTAACACCAAATATTAATATAGGTAAAACACATACAATTTTATTGCGCCTTGCGTTTGGCTCAAGTGATGCCTCAAATAGTATATTAGGAACCCCGACTACCGGAACTAAAGTATGCGTAGGCTATGATGGCACTGATGTATTTGAATATAGAGCAGATGGGGGCTTTAATGTAAGGAAAAATTGGAAAATTGGAGATGTAACCGATAATAAAGCCAGAAATTATGCTATTATTAGAAATGGATTTGATATTAGTTTGTATTTAGATGGAATACTACAGACTATTTTTCAGTCAAATGAGAATAGTAATGTTGATTGTATAGTAAAAAATATTTCAACCAGAGGTTTTGTGTCAAATGATTTTTTCATTAATGGAGTTATTGAAGATGTAAAACTTTATACAATAAATTTCACCGAACAGCAAGCAATAGACTACCACAATCAATTCGCTAAAAGAGTTGTATTAAACAGGGTTCCTTCTATCTATGATCCCGTTGGCAATTTACCAAGAGGGATGATTAAGGGAACAGGTACATACATTGTAGATGAAATAACTACGCAGGATAGTGTACTGAAAGAATTAGATGCTGGGATCAAATATTTGCAGTGTGATGTTGGCGGGTTTGCCAGTCTGCAAAGTAAACATGCTTATGGAACGTGGAGTGGCTATTTCTATAAGGCAGATGCAAGTGATATGTTTCTTGTATTCATAGCTTCAAAAGCTACAGCTAGAGATGGTGCTGTACAAAACGGATATCAGCTTTACTTTGATAATGTGGAAAAAATTGCCATACAGAAAATAACCAATGGTGTAGCGGCTAATGTGATGGTTACTGCCAACGGATATTTAGCGGCAAATACGTGGTATGAATATGTCATTACAAGGTCTCTTGATGGTGAATTTTTGCTATCTCTTTCCGGGGGGGCTTTCGGAAATACTATGACGGTGGTTGTGACAAGTCCTGCGGGGAACAATCCAGCCACGGAGAACACGTTTACTACATCAGAATATATTGTACCGCAACTTGCTTTAAATGATAGACTAATACTTTTACCATAGTGAAAGCAGGAATACAAATATATCCAACGAGTCCGTTACTGTTTCCGGATTGTAAGTTTTTCTTTGACGGGAAAGATCAAGACACGTTCACATTGGATGGGAATTATGTTAACAATTGGGCGAACAAGGGATCATTAGGTTCAGCGGCTGATATAAAAAACACTAACGGAGATACCACCAGACCTACCTATGATCCGGTTACAGGAAGGGTGACGTTTAATAATGCTAATGGTACGTTTTTGCAGAGTGCTGCTTTTGGGAGTGCGTTAGATCAGCCTAACACTATTTTTGTGGTTTATAAGATTACTGGTGGATTAGCTGATAATGAAGGAGTTTTTGATGCAGTTACGAATATTGCCCAGCTTTTTTATTTCAATGCTACTGTGTTCAAAATTCATGCAGGAGCACAATTAATTGGTCCGGCAACTAATACAAATGATAATATTCATTGCGGAGAATTTAACGGGTTAACTTCAAATTATTGGATTAATGGAGATTTAGTAGATGCGGGGGCTATTGGGGCTAGTGTGCTCGATGGTATAACGCTTGGGGCAAGAGGTGGATTAAGTACTTATGCCGACTGTGAAATAATGGAAGTCTTTGGTTTCAATCGCCGGTTAAGTTCGGGTGAGAGAACCGGACTGGAATTATATTTAAAATCTAAATGGTCGATATGAAAGCTTTAAGAAACATAAGATTTATATTATATGCCCTGTCTTTCACGGGCCTAATGGGCTACATGATTAAAGGGGTGATGCCTATGTTATGGTTTGCTGTTTTGTTTATACTCTTCGCGGGGGTGTTAAAGGAAGTTAAGAAGTGATATATTTATTGGCGCTATATATCTTTTTAAAGACCCTGCTTGTTGAGACTAAGCACGATATGTATATTATTCTCGGGGGTGATAAGTTTTATGAAAGATATTGGAAGCCTTATGGTGCTTTAATGGTGGCTACGGAGCTTATTGTTATTTGTGTTCTTTCTGGCTTGTATACGGGCGCTCTAAGGGCTTTAATACTCTTTCCTGTACTTGGGGTCGTTTATTCAATTACGCACGACTGTGGCATGTCCTACAGGCTCACAGGGGGTATATTCCACTTAGGAGATAGCGGATGGGACAGAATGGTGCAGAAAATATTTATTTCAGGGGAGATGTGGCTGACCTTTAAGGTTATTTGGTTAGTGATTCTGGTTGGTTTTTATTTTTATTTATAATGAATCTTTTTCAATATTATACTATGAACGATTTTCTTAATGATTTATTCCCAGTATCCTTTGGGGCCGGGAGTGCAGGTGTATTTGCCTTTGTAACATACAATAATATTATCAGCACCATCGTGTTGGCTTCTATAGGTGCCCTCGTGGGGTACTTGATGAAGAAGCTGCTGGATTGGGTGTTTAAATATATACGGGAAAAAAGGAAGAAGAAAAATAGGCAATAGAATATGAGTACAGATAGAGACAGCAACGACTCTTTAAAGAGGATACAGGCGGCAAATCGTGAAAAGGATGCCGTTAAAGTTAATCCTTATGTCGCGCGTGATACACCGGAACCCGCTCCCGAGGAGCCTGTTGAGGTACCGGATTTTGTCGCGGGGAGGGATGTCTCTATGGTTTATAGTCTCAAGGGAAAGGCTACACGGAAAAGTGAGTTTGCCGATACCGTGAAAGTTAATGCCGTCCTTAGTGAGTCGGCCCTTGATGTTGGCGGTGCCCTTGTGGATGGGGACTTTACCTCTGAGGGGATAATGCACAGGGATGCTACGGCAGGGGATTATTCTATTATAGGTTTCCCTACCTCCCTTAGTGATCTGGGGATTTCTGATAATAAGGCTAACTTCAATACAGCCCTTTCCGATGGCAACTTCTTATTCGAGAATGATCAAAAAGATTTAACCCCAGGGACGGGAATATCGGGAAGCGTTTATGATGGTTCTACCGCAAGGACATTCGCTCTCGATATCAATAGCTTATCGGATACGTCTCCTAATATGGCTGCCGACACAATGGCTATCTATGATAGCGGTGTAGGGGTTAAGAAGATCACCCTTAATGAGTTGGATCATGATTTGTTGACCAACTTCGACAGCAATGAACACTTCGACCATACCTTGATATCTATGGGCACTGCAGCCACCTCTGGCCTTAACGGGGGAGGGACTATTGCGGCAAACAGGGCTCTTGTGCTTAATCTAAGCAGGCTTAACTCTTTATCCCTTCCTGCGGTAGACGCAGATACTCTCGCCATATACGACGCAGGTACTTCGGCACAGAAAAAAATAACGTGGGGGGATCTTAAGGCCTCGCAGGCTGATCTAACTGATGGTGATGGTATAGTAGATTTTACATATGACGGCAGTTCTGCAGCTACTGTTACGTTAGGTGCTCATGCCGCTGATGCAAACACCTATGGTTATGCTAGTGGATCTAATGCCGGGCATGTAAGGATAGGCTCTAATGTAACCATATCATCTGGAACTATTTCCGTACATAATGCCGTTACGATTGGTACAGCCAGGGGGCTAAGTTTGTCTACGCAGGCCTTATCATTAGCACTGGCTACTACAAGCTCTGACGGAGCATTGCTTACCTTGTCTAATACTGCTGCGGAATATATGAATGGCGAGGGAGCATGGACTGTGCCCACTAATACAACTTATTCTGCCGGTACTGCATTAGACCTGAGTGGTACAACTTTTAATGTAGATTTGTCAGAGCTAGCCACATCTACGACAGATGGGGATGGTGATTATTTTATAGTAACAGATTCTGGTAGTGCACAATATAAACTAACTAAGGCTAATGTAAATCTATCAGGCTTTAATAATGATGAAGGATGGACTAATAATACGGGCACTGTAACAGCGGTAACCGGGGGAGTCGGTGTTGATTCAACTGGCGGAACTACGCCATCTATTACTTTAGATGTTTATGAACTAGAAGTAGGTGCCGCTCTTGTAACTGGCGATTGGTTAATTGCCGCAAATAGCACTGTTTCTAATAGACAATTAATATCTGATATTCCATTAAGTATATTCAACAATGATGAAGGATGGACAAGTACCTCTGGTACAGTGACTGCTTCCGATGGTGTAGATAATAGGGTTGCTGTTTTTACTTCTGGTACAAATATAGAAGGTGATGCTGATTTTGTATTTGATGGTACACATATTGTATTAACAAATTTTAAAACAGTTTCTGTAGGGGCTGAAATATATGGGAATACCACAGGTACTTCTGATAGGTCAGTGCTTACCTTTAGACAATCTGATGGAACCCCAGAAGGTGTTGTGGGAGTTGATTTAAATAGCACTTATGATTTTTATGTTATAGGGTCCGCAGGGCATGTTATAATAAACCCAGAGGCTGCTGATAAAGCAGTTTATTTACGCTTTGCAGGTGCTAATAGATTTGAGACAACCAGCGTTGGCGTTAAGGCAGTTATACCAGAAACGGGTCAGAGCTATGCAGTATTAACAGATAGTTCTGGAAATATTACCCGTACTGTCAGCAGTGGAGCAGACGATACTAAATATTTAAATGGACTAGGTGCATGGGCAACCCCCGCAACAGGAGGAGCACCTACTTATGGTAATACTACAGAGATACCTTATATGAATGGGGCAGGTACTGGATTTATTTATTCTTCAAATTTTATATTTAACGGAACCTTAACAGTAACAGGAACAGAAACAGTTGAGATTTGGGGTGCGACCACAAAATCTAATGGGAATACAAACGCCATTCAGGGGACAGCCATTACCTCAAATACTGGAGATAATAGAGCCTTTTATGCTCAGGCTACTAATGCTGGTGCTGGAGATGCTTATAGTTTTTATGGTGCAAGTGGAGTCTTATATAATGAGGATAGCGTAGGGATAGGAATAGCTCCAGGTGCATATAAACTTAGAGTAGAAGGCACTTCTTATATGAGTGGCACATTGCATGTGGCGGGTAATGTTGGGCTTTTTACTGCTCCTACCGCATATAATGTAACAATAGGGGGAGACGTTTGGATTGAGCATACTGCTTCGGGAGAAGTTGCTGTTACTATATTAAATGGCAGCGTATTGGGACACGGAATGTTGGTCAGTGTAGGGGGTTCTACTAATAATTATGTTATTATAAATGGCTCAAGTGGCCTGGGGGAAGTTGCTAAATTATATGCAGACGGTGATTGGTGGGCTGGTGATTTTATACTTAGCTCAGATTTTAGGTTAAAAGATGTTTATTCTACGGTAACGAATGGTCTTGAAGCAGTAATGAAATTAAATCCCGTGACCTATAGATGGAAGGACAAAAGAAATGATTATATCCATACTGGTTTTATTGCACAGCAAGTACAGGAAATGTTTCCTGAGCTTGTAAAAAGGGGAGGTGATGGTTTTTTGTCGCTTTCATATGGAAAGATGTCGGCGTTGGCGATAGCGGGTGTACAGGGGTTAAATC
>SDBU01010259.1_pt1 | contig 10407 bp, 10 predicted proteins | sample 2277071 | NCBI WGS metagenome assembly SDBU01 (sample SAMN10397929, study PRJNA504765) | marine sediment metagenome | isolation source: marine sediment core GS08_GC12, 126 cmbsf | place: Arctic Ocean: Gakkel Ridge, Loki's castle | collected 2008 | reverse complement strand
AACTGAAGGGAGAGAAAAATTAATATAACAGTGGACCCCACGCAATAAATGGACAGGAGGACTTGGACGGTCATGGTTGATCGCTTTGACAATTCAACCCTCCGGTCTATTAAAGTATTGATTTATGTCGGAGGTAACCGCGCTCAAACGGAACTACCGGGGAAAAGGAACGAAAAAAGACGCGCGGAAAAAATTTCACACATCTCTGTTAATATAATAAAAAACACATAATATGATAATAACGGACAATTGGTGTAAAATGTTATATTTTTTCAAGTAAAGATAATTTAATAGCATATTAACAGAAAATGATGGGCGGGGTGGGATTTACGCAGTGTAGATTTGCTCTATTAAGTTGTCAATTTCCTGTACCAAATAGGTAAGTTGAATCATGTGACTTTACTATACTTCCTCATTTGACAACTCCACTGATTCGAACCCACGAACCTCCGCGGTGTGAGCGCGGCTTTATGCTATTTAATTAGTGTCATAACCGAGCTAGACCACCCGCCCTGGTTCTTGAGATATGATCTCTGAATTTATTTTGATTCGTTATATTAGGTTTTTTCAGTCTTTTTTCTTCTCAATCTTGTACTACGGCAGCGTCTACATTTTTTTGCTTTAATTGGGTTTCGTGCATAACATTTTCTACAAATTGTGACTTGCAATAGTACTGCTCTTGCAATTTCTCTTTTCTCTGGGTCATGAACTGGCATGAATAAGTAACTCCTTGTCCTTAATACACCAATATCGGTTTTATTTCGTAAGTATTTAGTTTGTAAGTTTTAAACCTAATGAAATAATTGGTTTTAAACGTGCCTTTTGTTGACCTTACACGGATATAATGAATATTGAGGTCAGATTTTTTATATTTAAAAAGGCAGCTATTTGAGAACCTCTAATGAAAGTTGTTATCTTGATTATCTAAATATTAAATATCGAATCTATAAAAATTGTGTATAATTAATTGTCTGTTCGTATACATAACTGATCTAATCAGGTTTTTCAGTTTTTAGTATTTGTAGATATAGATATTTTTTTGATAACTGTTAATATCCCCATTTCTTATTGTTTCAAATGAATGAATCTCCAAACCAAGATCAATGTATAAAATATAATGGAAATACCCGCCTTACACAGTTGATAACTAATATATAACCGATTTCATTAATAATATCTGGCAATTATAATTGTCACGAATAGCCAATCTCATGAAGTATTCTAGCTTGAATGATATGTAATTATTTCGTAAACGAAGAAATAGCCATTTTTGGAAAATAATAATTAACTTTTAGTTGATTTAGGTATTTAGAGGTTTACACTGAATGTAACTATGAACTATATTTAAAATTACAAAGAAATTTCACAACAAAGGATTATTGGATAAACACATAAATCGATATTTTCTTAAAATTCATTTAATAAATTGGAAATGATGTCTATACATGTCAATTTCTATAAATGAAATATCTTTCAGCCCCATGCTTCACGAGCATAAAAACATCTAAACAATAGATAAACTGGTGGAATTAGCTGATGGAATTCACAATATGTTCATTTTGTGCAAAAACAGGTATGTTATGTACAAGATGTAAGCGCAAATTAGCAGAGGGTCATATTACTCAACTTGACTTAGACATATCCAAGATATTTATCGAAATGGAAACTAAGTATCCATCCCTTCAGACTGTAAAAATATCTCGAATCCTGGAAGCCGGATCTCTTATTCTTCTTGAAGTTCGAAAGAAGGATGTAATCAATATATTTGGGCCAAATAAACAGTTAATCAATGCAATTGAAGATAAACTCAAACGTAAGATTCATCTTATTGGACGTACTAAATCAGCGCGCAAAATTATTGAATCTCTATTCCTTCCTGTTGAAGTTCTTGGAGTTAACACGATTTTTGTACCGGATGGTAGTGAAGAATTCAAGGTAAGGATAAGACGAAAGGATGCGAAAAATCTCCCCATAAACGAAAAAACTCTTCAAGAAGCTGCTTATTCACTATTAGGTAGACATATTCGTATAGATTGGGCTGAATAATACTTAAAATTTATATTAGTAGATATCTAAACAATTTGGTTTAATATTTTCAATTATGCGAACCATTAATTTTCTCACTTAAAATTTAATGATTATATGTTAAATAATTTAAAAATTAATGAATTTGATAAAATCTGTGAAGACTAAACCCTATTATTCATTTAAAAATCGTGCAAGAACCTCATAAATTACTTGGATATGTATACTGATCGATTTTTTGGTTTATACACTCACACACATTGGTAACTGATATATTTTTACGTATTAATAATTGAAATCAATTTATTCATAAATCACAACTCTAGAACAATATATTTTCATTAAAATATCTATAATCATCCGTATTAACAATAATACGAATAAAATATGATATGATTTACTAAATTGATCATTTTTCTGAAATACTTTTTATTGAATGCAATGAATAATTGTTTTCAGAATAGATGGTGCGGGCGCCGGGATTTTCAAAAAGGGTAAATACCCTCTCATTTGAACCCGGGTTTGAAACTCTCTCCATGAGTTATGGGAGGCTTCATTAAGGGATTTCTTATCTGTCCTCGACCAGGCTAGACTACGCCCGCTAATTAATTGTTATCAAATCGCATTTGTGAACAATTCCGATTTTGATTTGGAATTATTTGTTTGTACTCTGAAATTGTCTTCACAGACATACATGAGGATAGATGTCCAGGTGTTCACAGATGGGACTTCAATTCGTCTTATATTACTGGAAACCAAACAAGGATGCGTATATTTAAAAGTTGCGGCTCACATCCCATTAACCCGATAGGGCGACTTATTATGGTTATTATTAAAATCTTTGAGATCAAACGGAATTGAAATTTATATAATAGATCTGATTCGTCTCATATGTGATCTAAAAGTGTTTTAAATATATTTTATAACGCAATACAGTTAAATGGTAAAGAATTTTGTTTAATCGGGGTTCAAATTTTATAATCTCTGTTTCAAACAAAATTAGATGGAATATTGTTTGAAAAATGAAGAACTTCTAGATAAAATGAAAATTATATAATTTGAATCTAATAACTAAACTAGTTTATCTCTGTTAGATTAGAACGGAGTAAGGGGTTTTTCTTAATCATATTCTCTACCATTCCTATTCTCTTCTAATATTTAATATTGTAATTATATAAAACACTATATTAACCTTTATGGAACATTTAACGTATGGGTTTCACTTCTAATCTCTCTCTCTCGGCATTTAAATCATATTAAAATTATATTTTTAGTATAATGAATATATTGATTGAATTTTTTGAAGTCGTGGAATCATATCAAACAAGGTGTTTCAGGGTGTTGGTGGGTTAGTTTGAGTATAGATATAATTGAGGCTGAAGTCGGTCGGCCCACTATCTTTAAAGCTGAGAATATACTAACAAGTGATTATCTTCCTGAGCATCTTCTCTTCAGAGAAAGTCATATGAAAACATTGACTGGTTATTTTAAAGGACTTATACTTCAACCAACAAAATTCACTCAAAATGTAGTTGTTATGGGTGGTATTGGAATTGGGAAAACGGCTTTAGTAAAACGGTTCGGGATGAATTTTGAACAAGTAGCCCAAAAATATGGAGTTTCAATGAAATATATTCATGTGAATTGTCGGAAGAAACAAACAAATTTTCTTGTTCTATTACATATTATACATGAACTTGATCCCCACTATCCTTCAAGAGGATACTCATCAGAAGAATTGATGGAGACACTACTAGGTATCTTAGAGGATCGAGGTTTATCTCTCCTTCTATGTCTTGATGAAGTAGATTTTTTAGTTACCAAAAATGGGTCAGACCTAATATACTCTCTAGTTCGAATTTCTGATGATAAAATTGATCGGCGTGGTAAGATCTCTCTTGCCCTAATTGTGCGAGATAGTACATTCCGTAGACATCTGGATCCAAGTACTATAAGTTCCATACCATTTAACACAATCTATCTTGAGAAGTATTCAGTTCCTCAACTCCAAGAAATCCTAGAACTCCGAGCTTCTGAGGCTTATCATAGAGGAACTGTTTCAACTGATTCATTGAATTTTATAGCTGAAATCGCAGGACCGTGGAGCGATGCTCGATATGCAATTGAACTTCTTTGGAGGGCAGGAAAGCAAGCTGAAATGCGTAATTCTATGATAATTCTACCTGATCATGTTAGACATGCATGTGCTTCAATTCATCCCGCAGTACAGAGAGAGTTATTAGAAGATTTACCTTCTCATAATTTATTTCTACTATTGGGGATATCACGTGAACTATCAAGAAATAATACTCCCTATTCATCAATTAAAGAAATAGAGGAAAGTTATCTACTGGTTTGTGAGGAGTATAATACTACTCCCCGGGGTCATACACAAGTGTGGCAATATATCCGGAATTTGTGCAATTGGGGTATTCTAACTGCAAAAGTCGTGAGTCAAGGAATTAAAGGGCGTACAACATTCATTAGCTTACCAGATGTTCCTGCAAAATCCCTTGAGAGCGAAATAGAACATCTTTTAAAAACAAAATTTTTGGGCGGTCAATAAGATGGGAATAGCTGGCTGTCCAATTTGGGATGTTTTATCCAGTCGAGGAAAAGTTAAAGTTATCAAGACTCTTGTTGATGCTGAAGAATTAAATATAACTGAAATTGTAAGAAAAACCGATCTTAGTCACCGGTCTGTTAAGAGCTATTTATCTGAATTGTGTGAAACTGGTCTCGTAGAACTTAAAAAATTTGGTAGAATCCGGATATATCGATATCGAGTTGAAGTTACGCGTGCACGTGCACTTCAATACCTGTTTAAAACATGGGATAATTCACATGACCCATATCCAGATTAAGTTAAGCACCTATATGTTTCAATAAATGTCTCAATTCTGGGAGAAGAATTTGTGTCAATCCAAGTTTTACGGCATGTGGTGATCCTGGGAGACAACAAATTATTGTTTTTTCTACAATACCTAAAAATGCACGTGATATGATTGTGGCACTACCAATCTCTGGATAACTTTTTTCTCTGAATAATTCTCCAAAGCCTTCAAGTTTTTTTTCGGTAAATAATGCAACTGATTCTATTGTAACGTCTCTTGGAGTACTTCCTGTTCCTCCAATTGTAATCAACAAATTAATCTGTTTTAATAAACGAAGAAACGCGGATCGAATCTCAAATACAACATCTGGAACGACTTCAATTGCTAGGACAGTTATACCATCCTCTTTTAGTAGTTGTTCGCATAATTTTCCGGAAACATCCTCTTTTGGGGAATTTCTTTGAATGGACTCGTATAATGAATCACTAATTATGATGATTCCGGCTATTATTTTTCCTGTTTTCGTGCCGTGGGAATGTCGTGTTGGCATAATCTTATCAGTAACCATTTTGTCCAGCATCTTACCAATTTATGACACAGTTAATGTACAGAATGTAATTTTCAAATTTATTTTCCTCACTCTTTCGAGTTTAGTTAAGGAAAGTGATATTGTTAATAATGTTCTCCAATTAGAATAATGCTTGTTGCATCAGGATGCAAATAATAACATTCTTAGATTGGGTTTGGTATCTCAGGAATGCCAATATGTATTAAATTTATAATTATAGAACGTGTATTATTTATTTAAACAATCACTTCAAGAATACTAATAATGTGAGATTTTATCTTAAAATTACAATCATCTATTGACAAAACATTACTTTCTAAACTAGATGACATTTGAATAAATTTAACATTTACAGGAGTTAGTAAATGCGATTTGCTATGAAAATTGCATATCTTGGGTCTCGGTACCATGGTTGGCAAAGACAACCAGCTGTTGTAACTGTTGAAGGTACAATTCTTCAAGCTTTTAAAAAAGTAAATCTGTTAACGGATTTAAACATTTGTAACTACGGATATGCAAGTCGTACTGACGCATCTGTTCACAGTTTATCACAAATTATCGCATTTAATACAAAAAATCCTCCAAATATTCATAAAATTAATAGCCTTCTACCTCATGATATCTGCATTATTAGTATAAATAAAGTTTCTCCATCTTTTAACCCTAGATATAATCATAAAAATAAGAAATATCGTTATTTAATACCTTATTCGGAAGAAAACGTCAATAATATGCGAAATGCTGCTCAATTATTAGAAGGAAATCATGATTTTTCATCTTTCGTAAAAACAACACCTAATCGCTCAGCAGTAACTTCAATTACGCGAATTAATATTCACAAGGAAGGAAATATACTTAAATGCGATTTCATGTCAAATTGGGGTTTCTATTGGCAACAAGTACGGAGAATGGTTACATTTCTCATCGCTTGTGGGCAAGGAAAAATCTCTCCAAATGAAACAATTGAATATCTCAAAGTTACACGATTTCCAAAACTTCCGCCAGCATCTCCTCATCAACTAATCCTTTTTGATGTTTCATTCCCCAATGTACTATTCAAACCATTTCCTGGAGCAACATCAAATTTTATTAGATATCTGGAGTCTGCTATTCCGTCATTGTTTACTCCATCCGAAGTTATCCAAGAATTTAGGAACTATTTGAGCCAATATGAATAATTAGGGTCCAATAATGCCATATTATCTTTATATGCTCTTAATTATGATATTTGGAACGCAGATATTTTAGCTAAAAATGCACTGAGCTGGATCTCTTCTGTTGCTCCTTCGGCGAGTCGAAAATCAATTTCTCCAATATATGCCATAAGCTCCAATTTCTGATGTTCTGAAAGACTATCTATAGTTTGGATTATAGATACTAATTGTTTTAGTAAGTCAATTCCTGAAAGACCATGTTCAATTAAAATAGTTCTTAATTGCTTTCTAGCTTCAATAAAGTCTCCATTTATAGCAATATTTATCATATCTTCTACTTCAGTTGGATGGGCTTTTCCTAAGACACTAAATACCAATTCAGGAGTTACTTGTTTGGATATAGATGCTGTAGCTTGCAAAATATTAATTACTTTTCTCAGATCGCCTTTTGTTTCAGTCAATAATGTGTTAATACCGTCCTCATCTATAGTGAGTTCTTCAGTTTTACAAATTTGGTAAACCTTTTTCTGAACCGCTTCATTTGGTAAGGGCGCAAATCTGAGTAGAGCACATCGAGATTGAATTGGTTCAATTATTTTTGATGAATAATTAACTATCAATGTAAACCTACTAGTTTTAGCATATCGCTCCATTGTCCGACGTAGCGCTGTTTGTGCTGGATTAGTCAGAGCATCAGCTTCATCAAGTAAAATCATTTTAAATGGAAAACCTCCATATGTAGATGTTCTCGCAAAATTTTTAATACGCTCTCGGACAATATCAATCCCCCTCTCATCGGATGCATTTAACTCTAAAAAGTTTGCACGGAAATTTTCACGTCCATACAGATCATTTCCAAAAGCCAAGATTGCAGTTGTCTTCCCTACGCCTGCAGGTCCGGCAAGAAGCAGATTAGGAGTATTTTTTCTAGAAACAAAACCCTTTAATCTATTAACGATTCCTTCGTGGCCTATTATTTCATCAAGGGTTTTAGGACGGTATTTTTCTGTCCATAACTCGAACGAAGACATTTTTAATTTCCTTCTATTCATTACTAAGTAGAATTCAGTTGCTTGAGATTAGCACAAGCCGCCTCTATATACATTTCTTTGTTCTTCGGGAATTCGTAATTGGAGATAGAATTTAATTATTCATGGAAAATTATTTTTTTTACGATATCTGGTTATATTTGAGTATCAGGATTATTTGTATGAATAATTTTAGGTATTGTTACTCAATTTCTTTTTATCAAATAGATGATGATTTTTCATTTCGATTAGGTGTTATACCATCCTTACTAACTGGAATTGATTTATTGGGATATTTCCGGAGTTCAGAACCACAGATATTGCAATTTTTTAAATTAAATTCTTCTAGGTTTTTATTTGTGTATGCTATACCGCAGCCTCTGCATCGATAAACCCATTTTATTTGGGATCTAATTCTTTTCTCTCCCCAATATTCGATACCCATATGATTAGCAAGGTTTTGAATTGATAAATCATTGGAACAAAGTAACACACGTTTTCCGTCTCTAATCAACTCAAAAGCTAATGTTACGAGATTTATATCGATTCTCGATAACTGCTTTGTTTCACCAAGATAATCTCGTGCCTCTTTTCGAACAAAAGAAACTGATGAGTTAGTTGGTGAAATGACTTCAAGTGATCTTTGGGCAAGCAGTTGCTCCAAGAATAATCTACTTCTTTCATCGTTAACTTCTTCTAATACTCCCGGAACTGTAATAAAACGTACATTCCTATTCCAAAAAAGATGTTTTGCGTGAAGAATTACTCCAGTATCTATAACTAAAATCTTAGACATGTTATTACTCCAAATCCTCATTATACGACTGAAACACGACAGAATTAGTCTATTGATTTTATTAGCTTCTTACGGAGTTTGGATAATCTGTATAAATGTGAATATTTATTCAATCTCAAAAACTTAACTGATACTTGTGATTTTGTGATTCTAACATCGCTCCCCTGTTTAACATGTTTTTGGACTTGTCCATCTATAACCAGAAGTCCCTCTTTTCCTTCTTCATGAATTTGTATATCAATTTTAGATTTTGCAGGGACCACAATTGGCCTCATACTAAAATCCAATGGAGAAATAAACACTATAGTTACCGCATCAACACGAAGATCAATTAGTGATCCTCCTGCAGATGCTGAATGAGCTGATGATCCAGTTGGTGTAGCAATTATAACCCCATCGGCGAATCCCTGCCATAACTTTACATTATCCACTAATATTTTTAGATAAACCATCTTTGATGGATATCTCGATGTAATAAGAGCTTCATTGAGGGCCATAAATTGTTCATTATTTTCTGTCTCAATTGATAGCCGCATGTTCTCTTCTATTTGGTATTGATTATTGAAAATACATTCTAAGTCTTCAATTGCATGACTTGGTTCGCTTTCAGCCAAAAAGCCTCTAGATCCAAAATTTATAGCAAAAATGGGACTGATTTTGTGTATACAACGTGCTGCATGTAAAATTGTACCATCTCCCCCAATTGTAATTATAAGATCTACATCAAGATCTTCCAAAGGACAGGATTCAATATTCGCTGGTAATAATTCGCTCGGAATTCCATTGATATATACTTGGCTTCCCTTATCTAATAAGAATTGAGAAATTTCATTGACTATCTGATATACTCCTTGTTTATTAGGGCGTACTGTTATTGCCACACGTTTCCACTTGGAATTCTGAACCATGGAATTCACCGGATATAAAATATTGAGGAATGAGATACTCTCAATATATATCAATTCCTTACTACATAAATAGGTCTCTTCAATCGCTCATTACAACGTTTATTGGCTATATAGTTGTTTATCATATTATAAAATTGTATTAGCTTTATAATTATAAATTCCTTACTGCACTTGTTACCACACATAAAACAACATTAGACTCTATCTAAACCGATGTAGATATGACTGAGCTGAAGCGGTATTTATCAAACGGTAAACAATTTATATAGCCGTATAATCCTTTTAGGCTTGTTTCGTTATTAATATCTTCATGAGCATGATTGGAATCTTGGACGCTATAATAACTTTTAATGGAACAGTATACCTGACTTCATAGCACAAACTAGCACGATTTTAAACTATGAGGTACATTAATTTGACAGAAGTTACAATGCCACGATGTTCATGTTGTTCTCGTCCAGTATCTCCTGATGATTTGGGGGCTGTTAGTTTTGGATGTCCTGTCTGTGGGGTTCTCACAATGACTCGATGTTCAAAATGCAGACAGCTTGGTAACACATACAAATGCCAAAACTGTGGGTTTATTGGCCCTTAATATCCTACATAAAAAACATATATTGGGACGATGAGAATGGCTAGAATACTTGCACAATTAAAAATACTCCCTACTGGGCCGGATATAGATCTCAACAAAATAGTAGACACAATCAAGGGCTTCGAAAGCGATGAAATAATGGTTCGTAGTCATACAACCCAGCCAATTGCTTATGGATTAGTCGCAATAAAAATGACTGCAATAATTGAAGGTGAACAAGGATCTAATGTCCTAGACCAGCTTGAAGAACGAATTCAGGCAATTGAAAATGTTTCTCGAGTTGAAACTGAAACAGTTTCACTCTTATAGTCTAATTAATACTCTGCTCCTCAGAAAATACCCCTTTTTTTATAAAGGGGGCCTTTTTAAATTCCAATTAACACACAAATAGGGTCAATTGTGAAAATAAAATGCCTTCTATTTGTCATCCTTTTCGTTTGTGTTCCAATTGAGCAATTATCTATGGATGATGACCATAGTAATTCTTTTCAAAAACCAA
>SDBU01010258.1_pt1 | contig 10407 bp, 8 predicted proteins | sample 2277071 | NCBI WGS metagenome assembly SDBU01 (sample SAMN10397929, study PRJNA504765) | marine sediment metagenome | isolation source: marine sediment core GS08_GC12, 126 cmbsf | place: Arctic Ocean: Gakkel Ridge, Loki's castle | collected 2008 | reverse complement strand
GCTTTACATTCCGACCTGAACGCTGCTTGTGGGTCTTCCTGCTGACTCCCTCCGAGAGTTGCCCCCCACACCTGAGTTCGTTCATCGTCGGCCAAACCGCTAAAGAACCGATCAAAACCATATATAGCATCACATTTTGTGAACATGAGGTAGACGGGAAAGGTGATCTCCAGCCGCTCAATAGCATCTACGATACCCTCGCGGATCTTTCTGGCTTCATCCTTCATCGCACTCTCTGTGCCCTGCAAAAGGCGACTAATATCTATTGTCACCACCAAACCCTCGATGGGTCTTGTTTTCCGATGTTTTTTCAGCAGGGAGAGCAAACTCAGCCATTCTGTCCTCACCTGGGCTTCTTTACCCAGGCTCACATAGCGGCCGGTTGTGTCCAGGATGATCCCCTGTCTCGTATAGAACAGGTCACAGTTCCGCGTCTTTTCGATCCCCTGTTCAGGCTGCTGCGAGGAGTCAATATAGGAGAAATCCAGATCCGAATTTCTGATCAGGCTGGTCTTTCCGCAGCCAGAGGGGCCAATGATCAGATACCACGGGTTATTCTTCGCCGTTTTGATGGAATTGGCTAACTTTTCCTCAAATTCCGCAAGCTCAGGGACAACCTCCGCTTCCGGCCCCTTTCCTTTCGACTGAATCCATTTCAGCAAAAGGTAGACAAGCCACCCAACCACGAGTACAATCGTGAGAACGAGGGCGAGAGAAACAGATATCCATTTTAGCCCAATAGCAAGCACCCAGATGACAACAATAACAGGCACAAGCCATTTTCCCGGGAGTTTCTTTATGAATTTAAGCAGAAATTTTGTATTCATTGCTCAGACCATTCCTTGTCTAATGTCCCCAAAAACACTAAGTCTATATCAATACCTGCCCGCTCTAGACGCTCCATAAACTTTACCGCACACTCATAATCAGCCCAGAAATCCCTTAATGCGTCCCATAACTCTTAGAGCCAGACTGTCTATCCGAACTCTCAGAAGAACAACAACGCCCACCAAAATAACAATACCTGCCGCGGTAACGACCCACGGCACCCACGCGGCAATACCACCACCACGCCGTTTTATGGTCTCTTGAGTCCTCTCGCCTCGGGGCGAAAGCCTTGACGTATCTTTCACATTAAGGATTTCCTGAAGTTGCGCAATATGTTCCTGAATCTGCTCTGGATACCTGAAAAGCCTTCCCTCAAACCCCAGCGTCAGACAGAGGTAGTATACCGCCAGAACGTCGTTACGCCCTTTCGTTGTCTTTATCTCCTCAAGCCTGTTGAAGAACTCTTCGCCAGCCACGTTGCGATTGAAAAAATGTTGCTCCAGGCGACTTGCCCATCCCACGGTCTCGTCAATAATAGCCACAAGAGCATATTTGGCGTCTCGGATGTCTACATCCGGTATCTTCAACTGCCTCGCCCGCTCCTCCATTGCCGTAAAAAGCTCAATAGATCTGTCGTAAAGCACATCAGGGTTTTCAATGTCGCCGGCCTCGCGCAGGTAAGCAACGAGTGAAAACAGATCATCGCAAATGTCTGAAAGTGTTTGGTTAATAGAGCTATCCTTGTTTGAACCCATAATCTCCGCTCCCGCTCAATACGCTGAAGAAATCACGAATGACACGAATAAACAAGTTGCTGTTACTCAATCCTCCACCGCCATAAGCTCCAACTCTACATTTCTGAAGGTATCAGGAAGGTAGATAGCCAGCGTTTTGGACTGCTGAACCTCGTCCCAGAATTCGCTTCGGGGATCCAGGTTGAAGTAAGAGTATCCCGCTTTTCTGGGAATCGCCGTTGGCGGGGTGGGCACATAACTAAGCGCAATACCTCGCAGAGCTTTGCCGATGAGGAAATCAACATCCCCGCCTGAAGCGATCTTTACCCGCCGCGGAAGTTCGGTAATCAGATCCCCCGCGTCCCCTTCACCTTTGACAGACAGATAGAACTTGTACGATGGAGTGAGCAGATAATCCGCTATAGCCCCCTCATATATAGATTCCCGGGCTTCTTTCAAGGGGATCGATACATATCTGGTGGCGGTGGGGCCCAGAAGTCGCAGGAGTTCGTCAATTGCCTCCTCAAGCTCCCCAAAGCATCGCGAGAGGTCTGTATGATCATATACCGGCAAGCTCACCGGCCGAATATTCACTGAAAAGACTGTGAGAGCGCCTGCAAACCGCGCAAGAAGGCGAAATAACTGCTCCGGATGTCCGCGCTCTGTGCTGTAGAAATGGTTCAGGTCGGGGATGAAAGAACTGATAATCTGGAATACCCAGAGATTCGACACATCCGGCGCGCCAAATTCGTAGACGCCGCCTCCTCTTTCCCTGAACTGGTCGCGTAATTCATCGCTCTTGGCTGTAAGATTCTCGATCAAACGACGAACCATCCCCACCAGCCGCGACGAGGCGGAAACTGCAAGACAGGTGGGGATATAACTCTCTTTGAGAACAACAGCGCCGGTTGGCGTCCGCTCCAGTTCGGCGATTTTGAGATAGTCATGCGCATCCAATACCTCACCCGCAAAGAGGATTTTCAATCTCTTTTTAGCAACAGGGACTTCTCGCTCATTGTCGCCGGTGTTTTCATCAACAACCTGGATAAACCCCCTGGAATACTGAGTTTCAACGGGATCGCCATCGTTCTCAAGCTGACAGTTTGCTGATCCCGGACGATACGCAGGGATGGCCAGATATACGTCAAGGCTTTGCAGAGAAGGGTCAAAATAATCTTCGATAGTCCGACTCGGCGGAGCCTCATCCGCTTCAGGAATGTTCACATACTGCCCGCTCGGCAGTATGCCATGACAGGAAAGCAGCATAAAAGCGCCATTTTCCAGCGTCTCTCTATTTATCTCCATATCTATCAAGCCCCAACAGAGAGGCATAACAGATTTCAGCCGCAAATTGAGAATATCCTCCTGGTAGCGGTCCCACTGTTGAAAGTGGTGCGGCCCCAGAAACATACCCTCGCTCCAAACAATTTTATGATATTGTGCCATTTTCTCTACTTCTTTATTTTGGGTTGTCGATCTGAACTTTGAATAACTGCCTCAGGTTAGTAGCCAGTTCAGCAGTTTTCCTTCTACCTATCTCTATTCTATACGGTACTCAAGTTGATGTCAATACGTTTTCCAACTATATTGCGGCTTCGGAAGCGGTTTAGCGGTGTAACTGTAATCCGAGCATTAAATCCACTCTTCTGCCAAGGATCTGTAAAGGCGGCCTTATACGCAGCGTGGCATCATAATAATCTGGCTGCTCCTTGCTATCGGACACCTGAACCGTCACCACGTCTGAAGATACATCCCCGCACAGTTCCTTCAAAATCAACTGGAGTTTGCCAGTGATCGCTCTCTGCATCTGTTCGGCGGCCAACCCTGTGGAGACCTCCTGAACAATGCGCTTCAGATAGTGTGTCATGCGCGTGGCGAACAACTGATACGGCAGCGTCGCGTGCGCACGAGCCTGCTCAGTTTCTTCCGGGGTTGTGTATGTCTTAGGACGATGGATAGTGGGAGCGCCCAGTATGACAGCTTTGTCGTCATTGATACGACTGGAGAATAGAAGAAATCCACTGGCGACAAACTCCTTTTCCCTGCTCTGTGTAAGCGAGACATCCAGCGGAATACGCACATCCCTTCCGGCAACGCGATATGACCATACTGGCAGATTCTCCACCACCCCGCCGCCGCCTAATCCAGTGATCTGTGTACACCAGCCGTTAGCGACAAAGCTGCGAACTAGCGTGGTCGCTACGGCAAATGCCCCGCGTCCCCAGAGATGGTCCGCTGCTGACTCCGCTTGCTCGACGTAGTTGAACCCCTTAGTCCGTATCCCGTCAGGCCCATAAGGAAGCCGGAGGAGGAATCGCGGCACTGTCAGCGCGATATACTGAGAGTTCTCATCATCGCGCAGGGCTTCCCATTTTGCATACTCAGGACGCTTGAAATACGAGCGCAGCATAGGTAGATCAGCCAGTTCCGCCGGCGTCTCCGAGCCGAAAAAGACAGGCCCTACTGACGCAATGAAAGGGACTTGTATGCTGGCGGCTATCTGCCCAATGTCCCCCAGAAGCTCCATGTCCTCAGGCGTCCGGTTGAACTCGTAGTCAGCTATCATCACAGAAAGCGGCGTTTCCGTGACTTCTTTATACTCTGGTGTAAAAACCTGATTATAGATGGCGTCCCGAAGGTCGTCCTTACGAGCGGCTAGTAGCTCTATCCGTATGTTTTCACGGAAGTCGGTTCTATCGATCAGTAGTTTAAGCCCGCGCCATGCCGACTCCAATTGCTGGAATCGCTCATGGTGGAGGATATCGTTCATCTGCCGGCTGATAGTCTGATCAAGCTCGTCGAGAATCGTCCCGACGATAGATTTGTCTGGTTTTGGGCCGCTCCTCTTCGGCTGAACGATGGCGCCGATAAGATTGTCCACCGCCGAGCGCTGGTCAGGCTGCTGGTTATCCTCCATATCCACCTTAGCCAAAAGTGAATCCAGAATGCTGCCGGTGTCTGAGCTATCAGTCTCAGGTTTTGGCTTCGGTGGCGGCGGCGCAGGTATATCAGGCTTCGCCGGCTCTTCACGCTTCGACAGCATCTGGTGAAATCGCTCAAGCCATTCCGTGTCAACTCCCGCCTGCTGGATCTGCTCATCGAACTCCTGAAGCGTCAGTTTTCGCTCCCCAACCTGGGCAACCAGCTTGCGTATCCCTAGCAGATCCGCCAGTTCTTTCACCTGTTGGGCAACGCCCTCCGGTCGAAAGTCCTTCATGTCTGAGAAACTCAGCTCAACAGTCAATTCCTTCGGCTTGTCACTGATCCGATTGGGAACATCCAGTGTCAGGCGCGGTTTCAACTGCTGCATCACCGATCGAAGACTGCTGGGAGTTACGTTGAGCAAACGCGATGCGGCTGACCAATCCTCCACTTCGGGCATCTCCGGGGCAAAATCTCCCAATACTAGAATCCGCAGTGGTATTTCTGTTCTAGCAGTAGCCTCCTGTGACCCCATACTAACCTGCGTCTTCCCGATATCATCCTGTTGTTCATTGGTCATTGTAAATCCTCCGCTGTCAATCTCGCCGTATCAAGAATCGCGGAACGCCGTACCCACAATTCTTAAAACACCCCAGACCAGCCATCTATTTCAAATCTCTATATATCAGGCTCCCACGCCTGCTGCTCCACTTACCTTCATGTACCATATATATAGCACAAACGTGTAATCAAGTCAAATGGTTTTGCCTGTCCTTCGTGTATGGACTGAAACCTCTTGAATTACTCTCCTAACTATGGTATATATGCTGATAAGTTTCTTTCTGTAAACGGATTACTGCAATCTCTGGTCCGACGCTAATCAAATGAGGTTCCCCGGTTATGCAAATGACAGAAGCAAAAAAGAACGCACTGAAGGAACGGAAGTTTGAGTGCCAGAACTGTGGCATCTGCTGTTCCCATAAAGGGCGTATCCTGCCCAGCGAGGAGAATCTACGGGAACTGGCGAAGTTCCTCCGAATATCAGAATGGTCATTCGCCATACGCTATCTCCAGGAGACATACGACTCTGAGTTAGATGCTTATATGATAGCGTTTAAGACAAATAATACCCATGATCCCAACAACGGCTGCGTATTCCACTTCGGCAGTTTCTGCGCCATATATGACTCCTGTAGAACCGACCTGTGCAAGGTATTTCCCTGGAACCATTTCAACGTCGAAACGGAAGAATGGAATCCCGATTTTGTCAATGACGACGGTACTTTCTGGTGTCGCGGCATCGGCAAAGGACGCGAATGGAGCACTGAAGAGATTTGTGAGCTAAAGGTGAAATACACAAATCTGGGTGTCGGTTTCAAGCGTCATCTAAGTTAGAGAATCAGCGAACAAAACGAACAAGCACGATAGGTTGCTTGCAGATGAGATGGCCGGTTCCTATAGTAATCTCAGGAAAGGGCTCAAATTCATCCTCACTTTCTCCATCGCTTCTTTGTCGTCCAGAGCACATCGGATTGCATCTTCTCCAGCTCCTCTAGCATGTAAGGCCGCTGAACTACTAAAGAACCCCGCCAGACCAGACTCAGGCGATCCAAGTCCGGCTCAATAAGAACTGTGTGCAAAACAGGTGATAGCTTTCGCCATTTTTCCTTGAACTCAATGGAAATCTTAGGAACCTCACCAGGCAACTGGAAAGTAAATTCTGAGTGTTTTGGATGGATATTGTTGAGCATGACGGTTTCGCTGCCAGCCAAATGGGGAAAGCTCAAACCCGGACATGCGCCATTGACGATCTGGTAGCCGGAAGTGGTCATATATTTGATAATATCCTGCAGCGTGGCCCTATCTTTGATAATATCCTTGGGGACATATCCTCTCCGCGCCTCCTCCACCGGTCCACTTAGAGGTTCGTGTTCTGGAACGAATCCTAAAAAGGCCATTCGCGGAAACCACGAGTAATCATACCAATCAAAAGCCTGCGGCAGGGGCATGAATGGCCAACGTCCGGGCGACCCCACGGCAAGCCGTCCTGGGCTTAGAATATCCAGAGGGTCCTCCAGGTTAGGAAGAAGAACATTCTCTATCGACTCCTTATCGCTCTCCATGACGAAACCTCGCCCGCAGGGATTGCGTGGGTAAAGGTATGGACTGGACACCGCAATGTCAAAATCTTCCGGAAGATATTTCTGAAGATACTGGAAAGGATTGCCATGCCGTGCTTCGGCAACGGAGTCCCTGCCACCATAAGCTCTCTCAAACAGCAGCGGCATATTCTCAAATGGTTCAGGCTCCGTGAATGCCACAGAACCAGCATTAGTCAGCCAGCACTTGCGGTCGCCAAACACCCGAATATCTTTCCTGTAGGCGCCAATGGCGAGACCTACAGAAAACTCAGTCTGATGCCTCATCGGATAGGCATGTCCCTTTAATACGACATCGGTGGCAGGCTTATATGGGATTATGTCTGCATCATCCTTGAGTCCAACTTCATCGTCGTCATTCTCTGATTCGTAGTATATGATACCTTGAACAAGCGGGATCTGTTCTTCTGCGACCCTACACCTGCCCTCTCGACCAAAAAGGTAAGTTCGCTTGGTTGAAACAGAGAGAATGTACTGGTTCTCTGGATACGTGCCGGACACTACCGCTGTTACAGTTGTATCTAATTCCTCGGCGCTCATGTTTCACATATCTCCTTTAAGCGCTGGTTACATCAAGAAACCTACTCAAGCCAGGATAGAATCCTGGGCTACTCCGTCCTTTTCCGCGCACTCGGCGACCCGAGATCCGTCTTTATTCCTCGCACTCGGCGACCCGAGAGGCTTATGGGCGCTCGTCTACCGCCGGATCATTGAAATAGTCATTAACGCTGTCTGCGATCCTATCTACGACATTGTTAACTTCAGTGTTAACTTCAGTTGATATGAAGTCCTGGAGTGCATTTTCAGCACTGTTAATTCCGGGAACTGCGCTGATCCCCCGGCCTAGAATATTACTTACGATGCTCGACAATACCTTCTCACCTACTTCGCCCAGCCCTCCTTTTCCGCTAACCTTACCTAGGAGAAATCCTATTCCTATGTCGATTGCCGTCATCAGCGTACCAGCAATAAAATCCCCGATTGTGAATCCTGCGAAATGTGTGTTAATGCCAAGGACAACCCCCGTGGGCATAGAGACGGGCTCATTGCAATTGAGATTGGCACCTAGAAAAGGGATAGGATTAGGCCCTGCAACGGCCACCGGGCCACCGGCGCATCTGACGCTTGCAACGCCGAACTCTGTCTTGGAGGAACTAAGAAGAATCCAAACCGGCTGTAGAAGGCTTACAAATGGCAGCGGAGGTAACGAAATGTGTGGAACCAAGGAACCCATATTTGTGCCACGAAGCATTACGTCACCGTGGAATGTCCTCACAGTGGGTTCGCTTGTGCCCCCCCACGGCCCCCACATCAGAACTCCTCCAACCAGGTGCGGCAACATAGGGAAAGGTATTGGAACTGGTACCGCGAACTGCAATCCCATGTGGAAATCCACTCCGATCATAGGATCCCAATGTTTTAGAACCGCTTGTGGTATTGGCATAATGAGACCTCCTTCTCGGTTAAAAACCTATCCGAAAACCTGGTTTCGATACGGACTTTGCTGTACGGGCACGCTGCTGCGTGCCCGTACCCGACGGTTTTGGGATAGGCACTAAATAGCCGATTCCACCAAATCAAGAAAAAGCTTCCGAACCTGGAGTGGAATAACTTTGTATCGAAATGGATACCTGTATGCGATGAACACTCTGTCCCGCTCACTTTCTATACCAATACCATCAATACTGAGGTAGTTTTCCCAGGACTGGTCTCCAAGACAGAGAGTCGCCCGGAAGCGGAGATCTGGGATCCTGAACTCGAGGGGGCCAGAAGCTTTAACGCCTTCAATAACGACGTCATCTCCCGGCAATACTTCCTGCGCGATCATATTTGGGTGAGCCGAATTGAAGAGTGTTGGATGGATCTCGAATACCTCAGCTTCCGGGTCCATGGTCGAACCATTTGCCAACCGGAGGCCCCAGTGCATAGGGTAAGGCGTGACGCCAACTGGATCAGGCTGATCATCCCATTTCTCGACTTGGTTCTCAGGATCCTCCATATTCGGCAATGGGTTGCCCTCCGCATCTGCCTCTGATAGATAGAGTCCCTTACCGTCAGGATTATGAGGGGAGGGCATCTCTAATCCATCCCACAGCCCCTTGCCGCCAAAAGCATTGCTGTAGGTCAAAGGAATACTTTCAAATGGCTCTGGCTCAGAAATAACAAGCTTACGCCTCTTTTTCTCCCATATTCGGTCGCCGAAGACCAGGATTCTGCGGGAGAATGCTCCTACCTGTATTGAGACCTCTTGCGTACTGACCCGCATCCCATCAAGCGCGCATGCGCATCCGAAGAGAAAGATGTCTACCCCGCCTTTGTAAAATACCTCGTCACCATCCATCGGACCGTATTCTGTCTCATAAGGTCCAGCGCATACTTGCCAGGGATCTTCCTGATCCGGAACCAGCTCTCCATCAACAATTCGAAATGTGGCCTTGGCCACGACAGATGCTGCAATTCTGGACTCATCGATTCCGGTCCTGAATACCTCAGCAGGATAAAGAGTGTTATTAGTTAGTTCCATACCAGTACCTTTTGTGGCTCCCGCCTAGCAATTCATCATGATGCGCTCACCATTCAATCTCACGTCATCATTAGCCTTAACGTTCACATTGCCGAGCCGAGCGGTAATATTCTGGATACGTGCTTCACTGCTAACGTCGCCATCGATTTTAGATATATGGTCACCGCCAACGTTATGGACCATATCTCCGGAGGTCTCCATAGAGATCCCATGGCTGGCCTTTAGACTGATGTGTTGGCTTTCGATAGAGACTTTCCCGCTCGCTCGGATATCAAGGGATGCTGACTCAAAGCATAGCACAGGTCCTTCGGCGGTCATGCGGATTTTGAGTTCTACCTCTCCACCAGATCCGATGATTTGCAGCACTTCCTCATCCTGAGAACCATCGATCTCCAGATAACTCCCGGACCGAAACGAGATCTTCTGCGAAACGGGTATCTCTTCCCGTGTATAGGTCTTTCCCGCGGCCTCGATGACGTCCGGAAGCTCAGTAGAGACAGTCTCAGGTAGGCACGTAGTTTCACCTATTTCGCTACCAGGATATGCTTCCAGTTTAGCTTTGTCTGACACAACCTCTCTCGACATGTCTTTCTCCTTTGGCTTCTCAACAATTATTCTTGATCGTACCGGCTGTTAGAGTAATGGTAGAGCCATCGATCTTGATACTGCTACCACCGACCTTAAGTGTGATTTCACTCGTACCTTCGATAGCCACCGTACTCGTACCTTTGATAGCCACCTTAGGGCTGAGAAGTGTGATTTCACTCTCACCTTCGGCAGCCACCTTGGGACCGCTAATATTGACTCCCGCCGCGCTAACAACGTTGACTTCGGCGGCGCCCTGGATATCGACTTTAGCACCGGACTCTAGCTTCGCGTCTCCGGTGCTGGAGATCGTCAGTGTGCCGATAGTTGAATGTATGGTAGGTCCGATAACGCCCACGGTTTCGCCGCCGCTGGCCACTATCTCGTTGCGGCCGCCCACGACAAAAAGGCCTTCGCCGCCGATGACAAGCTCGCCGCGACCGCCCACGATCGTAATCTTCTCTTCGCCGACGACTGTTTCCGTGCGATTGCCATCGATCGTCACCGTTTCATCACCCGTAATCGCAAAGGTTTCGTTCTGCTTGACGCTCACGCTTCGGTTGCCCCCCACACCGATGGATTGATTTGCCCCCACACTTGTGCTCATGTTGCTCTCGATCTTTTCGTTCATATTCTTCTGAGCGTGGATATATAC
>SDBU01010257.1_pt1 | contig 10408 bp, 8 predicted proteins | sample 2277071 | NCBI WGS metagenome assembly SDBU01 (sample SAMN10397929, study PRJNA504765) | marine sediment metagenome | isolation source: marine sediment core GS08_GC12, 126 cmbsf | place: Arctic Ocean: Gakkel Ridge, Loki's castle | collected 2008 | reverse complement strand
AATCAAAGAAGTGCATGTCAGCGGTATTTCTCTCCCGGTGCCTCTTTTCAGCTATAAATCAAGGAATATGAGTTATTACATCAATAAGGTGTTTGACAGGTTGCCCATCATCAGGATGTCTGGTGGAGCGTATACACTAATCGCTGTCAAAGAATAAAAAGGTATCTTCACTATAAGATGGAGCAGTTTTGAGAGAAGCCACAATGAAAATAAAGCATCTGGATAAAGCGCTAGCCTTTTTAGCTTTAATCGCCGGGATTATTACCGCAGTGGTAGCCGGAATACTAACCGATATAAGGATTGCCCTTATCGGGCTGGTGCCTATCATAGGAGCTGTGATATACCTCAGGGCAATACGCTCACAGGATAACCTGCTGGCTTTTAGTAAGCCAAAGCAAGAGCGGTTATATAAACTATTAAATATCCTTTTTTTTATATCATTCATTTATAGCCTATACTCGCTTCAGACAGTAGTATATGGTCGTACCGCTGGTTACCTGATAGCTACAATAGTTATGTCTATTACCATTCCCCTGATTATATTAACGCTGCCGAAGGGGAATAAATACTTATTACTTACTCTTGGCCAGATACTTGTTGTGTCGATGAGTCTGCGTTTAAGCGTTTTCTACGGAAGTAGCGGTGTTATGTGGGATTTGTGGAGGCATTTCGAAATCATTGAGCCTTTAATAACAAATGGCAGGATACCCCTTGGATTCTACGAATCCTTCCCCCTTATGCATCTTCTTATTGGAGAGACATCGATTATAACCTTACTGGGGTTAAAAGACTCTGTTATGGCATCTATCCTATTTACTGAGTCAATTAGTATCATTTTTATTTTCTTACTGGTTAAAGATTTCTATACCGCTAAGGCGGGGCTTCTGTGTGCTTTTCTGCTGGCTATCACATCAGTTCACATTATGTGGGGATTCTTGAGCACACCGCAGACGATGGTGCTTTCCCTGGCCCCATTGATATTGTATACCCTCTACAAAGCGACTCAACAGCACCGCGCAAGTTATATGAGTATCGTGATTCTGTTATTCATAACTGTTGTCTTCACCCATCCCCTTTCCGCCCTGATAATATGGACTACACTTCTAGGGGTATACCTTTTTGATAGATTCTTCCAAAAAATACAGACCAATACAGCGAGCTATTTCACTTTTGGGATGCTTGTTCTGGCTGTTGTTATTATGCTATCCCAATTCATGTATACATGGGTACTTGGGTTTGGGGTGAAGTCTGTCCGAGATTGGTTACTGCTGGGCTCTACTTGGAAATACCTCTCGGCAGTAAATGTTCCGCAAAATTTATTATTCCATATATGGGATTCTCTAGGAGTATATACCTTGATAGCATTAGCAGTAGTCGGCGGATTATATTTCTCAAGCGAGAAGAGGTCCAGATTTTTTGCTATTGCGGCGTGTAGTGCATTGCTGCTGGTTATAGCACGCCTAGGTGACCCACTACAATTTTACTCGGCTCTTCCCTATAGATGGATGCCTTTCATTATGGTCTTACTCGTAGTCCCGGCTGGTATCGGTTTTTTGCTACTTGCCAACATGAAGAATAGAGCAATGGCTATTACCTCTATAATCATACTGGCAGTAATAATTCCTGCTAGTATGCTCGCCACGTCTTCGTCAAACGATAGCTTCAATAGGGAACTGAATCTGGGGTCTAAATCGGTTCGGGCTAGCTTTATGGAGTCTGAGCTTCGGGCAATAGACACCATGTATGAAATAACTACCCCCGAGCAAACATTTGTGATAGATTTTCTGGTGTGGAGTAAGGAGGAGAATAGAATACGCGGCCGGACAGAGAATCCGGTAGAATTCTATCTGAACAAAAATATGGACAGTGTGGGCAGCTCCACAATCATTGTTTTGAGGGAAGATATGCGCCATGAGCCATTTCTATTGCTTAAATCGTCTGATGAGAATGTATACACAGTTTTAGATTATGACCCTAAAGCATTACTGGATAGTAGCCACGATTTTGACTTTATCTATAGTGTAGGGACGGTTTACCTATACCAGAAACGAGGCTAGGGACTACTCAATCAGGGCTAACTTTTCAACCCTTTATGGCGTAGATTAAGGTTCCCGAAAGAGGAATGTTTCTAAAGGATGGGGGAAATCTCCTCAATAATGGTAGAATAGGCTTTAGCAAGTAGTATCGCCTTCGCAGTTCATCCTTTTTGACTAGATCAAATGTATCATAGAAACGGGTAAAGCCCACCCTAACCAAGCCTTTTCGCAAGCCATGGTAAGTGAACCAGTGTCGAGCTGGGTAAGGGGTATAATCAAGTCGGGCTGGATTCTTCTCCATGATACGGTGCGTAATCCAGTCCTTGATTTTTTGGGGAAGGTATGAGTAAAAGGGGAAACCATTCACCTCGCCTTGTGTAGGATAAAACCGATTAGTAGTGCTGAAGTAGGCAACCCCTCCCGGCTTTAAAACCCTGGCAACTTCAGCGATTGTCTTTTTCCAATCTGATACATGCTCGAGTACAGAGCAAGCCAAAACAATGTCAAAGACATCATCCCTATATGGTAGCTGTTCAGCTTGTCCAATTACAAGGAGCGGATGAAACCTTCTTCTTTTGGCCTCATTTTTAGTAATCTCAATATAATCAGACCATATATCAATTCCGTGAGCCTCAAACCCCCTTCCAGCCAGGTAGATACTCCACTGGCCGGTTCCGCACCCCAGGTCGAGCACCCTCTCATCTCCCCGCAGCGATTTGAAAGTGCCGACGCGTCTCAGCATGGTGTCGCACTCATGAGGGACATAATAAGGTCCCCGCTTCAACTCGCGCTGGATGGTAGACTCCAGACAAAGTTTTCCTCTCTCCTCGGCATTAAGGTATCCGCTTAGCCCTGACCCCATTTCCCTCATAACTGACAATAACTCTCTGGTTATCTTTTCAAAATACATATCCCAGGTATAGTCAGACATATCATTTTTCTCGGTTACCTCGGTAGTCAAAGCCTTCTCCATGGCTTTAACAAAATCATCTACAGTCGGGTTGGCAGCGAAGATATGCCTGTTGCCTTCAAGAGTCTCGTCGATCTCCATCTCGGTTGACCAAACTACCTTTTTCTGGAGTGCCAGTGCCTCGAAGGGAGCTATGGCATAGTCCGCCCAATTTGGGTGGACAAACACATCGCAGCCGGCGTAATAATCCCACAACTCCTCTTCCTTAATGTAACCTACAAAGTTAATCTTACCTGCTAAATTCAGCTGGTTTGCCAGTTCTTTGAGTCTTCCTTCATCTGGTCCAATACCTCCTATAACCAACGCTACATCTCCGAATTTTTCACAAATTCCTTTGAATGCCTTTATAAGTAAATCTACCCTCTTCCTGGGGTCTAATCTATTTACATTTAATATCACCCTTTTATCTTCCAGACCTAGTTTCTCTTTGATATTAAGTTTAGGTTTATAGTTGAGGACCTGAGGGTGGAAGGCGCCCTTCAAAGCAATGGCTTCTTTACCATAGAGCTTGCTCACTTCCCACCGCATCTGATTTGACAGGACAAATATCTTTTTAGCTTTTCTGACCCCGATATACATTAAGACAGCAGTGAGTTCTGTTTTTAGCCTCTTTGCCAAACTCATTTTTGGGCGTTTTAAGGGAATAAACTGCTTATGCCCTATTACCGATTCCCTTATTTCATTGAATACCTTCCTATGAATAAAGGCATATACCCGGTCGCTTAAAAGCCAGAATATTGTGCCATGGATATGAGTTGAGTAAGAATAGGGAGTAAGTAAGGTGGCAAAATATAAGTATATGCAACAGTCAACGGACTGTGAAATGATGATGCTGGGATTGATTTCCTTTATTTTTTTCCTTAAATCAAATATGCTAGCTATAAACTTTATAGGGACTGTCTTCCGGAAGGATTTTTCAGCGATTACTTGTACATCTAACTTGTAAGCTCCATTAAATGAAGCTCCTCTACTAAATCTGAGGGCTAGAATATGGACTTGAGCCCCCCTTTTCTCTAGATATTTTGCTTCTTCGAGGGCTACCCTCTCCCCACCACCAACACTGCTGAGGTCCCCACAGAAGAGGATAATTCCTTTATTCTTAAGGTCTTCAAAATCCATTCAGTCCACTCGAATCCCTGTAGACATATCCTTTCTAGTCAGACACTTTCCCTCTGCAAACCCTTCTTTCTCAACCTAGCTACTGCCTTAGCTAATTACCTTGCCCCTATTTCACTTATGGCATCACAAACCTGCTTGATTTGCTCCTCAGTCAATCCTGACCCAGATGGTAAATACAATCCTTCCCTTGAAAGGTCTTCGGCAACCGGATACCCCTCCCCTTTAAATAACCCCATATTTAGGAAAGCTGGTTGCTGATGCATAGGAATAAAAAATGTTCTAGTATCAATTCCCTTCTCCCGCAGTTTAATCATCAACTCATTCCTGCTTATGCTAAATCTATCCTCTATCAAAATACAATACATCCAGTAAACATTCTTTACCCATTCCTTCTCTGGTGGTAGCCTGACGCCTGGTATATCTTTTAACCGGTTATTATAGAGACAGGCATTTCTTCGCCTTGCTTCTACAAAATGGTCGATCTGCTCAAATTGGGCCAGACCTATCGCCGCCTGAATATTGGTCATTCTATAATTAAATGCAATGGTTGTGTGCAAAAATCGTTTCTCCTTCGAGTGAGCCAGGTTCTTCAGCAGCCGTGCCTTTTCGGTAATCTCCTCATCATTGGTCACCACCATCCCTCCCTCACCGCAGGTTATAATCTTGTTAGCATAGAAGCTGAAGCAGTTGACATATCCGATACCCCCAGCTTTTCTACCCTTATATTCCGCTCCGTGAGCTTCGGCAGCGTCCTCTATCACCCACAGGTCATGTTTTTGGGCTATTTCCATTATCGGATCCATATCGCAGGGATGCCCGTAGATATGGACGGGCATGATAGCCTTAGTTCTTGGAGTTATCTTCTCTTCAATCTTTGCTACGTCTATATTCCAGGTTTCTGGCTCAGCATCTACCAGGACAGGTTTAGCCCCGGTATAGACCACGGCAAAGGCTGTGGCAATCATGGTAAAGGCAGGGATAATCACTTCATCCCCTGCCCCGATTCCTAAAGAGGCAAGTGCTAAATGAAGAGCTGTAGTCCCACTTGTAGTAGAGATGCCATATTTACAGCCACAGTAATTGGCAAACCTTTCCTCAAATTCCCGGACATACTTACCCTGGGACGAAATCCAGTTGGTTTTAAGGCAATCGGCTACATATTCTAATTCTTTGCCACTAAGCAGTGGCTCACATACCGGGATCACGCGGACCTCCTCATACTGCCCTGGCTACAGTAGTTTTACTCGAGACTTGCCTTTTCTTTTGGTCGAGCCATAGCCCAGATATTGCTAACAAGCATTAATTCAAACGCCAGATAGGAAGTATGAGACATTGCTAAGGAGATGTCTACTCCGCATTAGCAAATCTCTTCAATTTGTAATATTGGTCTGAGTAGTAGTCTTCATAATCGGCTAACATGCTATCGTATTTGTTATGAGAAAACGCCTTGAATGAAGCCACAATGTCAGTATACTTGTCAATAACGCTTCGGACTCCTTTATTTCTTTGCTTGAAATCTTCTTTGACTGACGGTATCATATAAGGGTATCCCAAGCCACCTGTAATATCGAATGCTAAAGATTCCATGAATTCGATGATTGTTTCGATGTATTTCTTCTTTTGCCATTCAGCAAAAGATTTGATGCAGTCTCTCAAACGATAGTTAAGATATATGACACTCACAAAGAATGAATACTTCTTTGCCAGTTCCATTTCTTCTTCAGAAAACGTATAGTTCTCCTTTATAACATAGGTTCTCCTATCTTTAAGTTTTATCTTGTATCTATCCATCTCATAATAAAACTCAGAACCCGGAAGGATGATCAACGGGTTGGTTAGTATCCATTTTACGTTATCAAGAGAAATCGCATAGTTCAATGATTCTTTGTATCCATCAATATCATCACCTGGCAAACCGTATATAACATCTACTGTAATGTTGGATTCCCTAAACTTCTTGACAACCTTATGGTAATTCTCTTCAAATCTCTTTCCGTTGAATCTTCTTCCCATATCATCCATAGCACGCTTATTGGTAGTTTGAATACCGAAATTGAACTCATCGTTTTGCAATTGTGCCAACAAGTCAATTATTTCATCGTCGAGATCTTCAGGACGAAACTCAAATCTTATCGACTTGTCGGTGCCACTGTTGATTATATACTGTAGTATTTCCTTTGCTCGATTCTTATTTAACAGAATACTCGAATCGCACAAATAGATATGCCTGATGCTATCTTGATTTAATATTATGCCTAGCTCTCTCTTTACCCTTCCCAATGAGAAATAGCGTATTCTTTTTGTATAGCCCCATGAGCAAAATTTACACCCCATTGGGCAACCCCTAGAAGTTTCGTAACTTATCCAACTTAGATTTAGATATTCTTTGAAAATCTCGCTATATATTGATGGAATAGAATCGAGATCATTTATTACCCCGCGAGGTTCAGTCTTCATATCCTTAGTTGTGATACCCTTAATTTGCTCAAGTCTCTTCGCCCCACTAAAATATTCTGACAGTTCCTTGAAAGTCTCTTCCCCTTCGCCGGTCACAATGATATCCATATTAGGATTCTTTCTTATCAGTTCTTTTTCGATCCCTGTAACCTGTGGGCCACCGACTATATTGATTGCATCAATATGCTTTACGATCTCCAATATCTCATTAATGTTCCAAATATATGCACTGTATCCCACCACATCAGGATTCTCTTCGTTAATAGCATAGATCATCGATTCCACCGAGTTGCTAAATATGGAAAACTCTTTTGTGACCATCTTAAATTTTGAGGAAACATCGAATTGGTTTACGTACGACTTTAGAACACGGGGAGCTAATGAAACAGTGTTTGTGTCATATATGCCAACCAATAGTACTTTCATCATCAATTCTCCTCATACGGCCCTGGCTACAGCAGTGATGTTCCAGACATTCTCATCCACCTTTCCATTTAAACCGAGGAAGGGGCAGATTTTCAGCGCTTCAAACCCAGCATCTTCTAAATAATGCACTATTTCCTGGGGAAAGAAATACCTCATGATATGTGTTTCCTTTACTTCATCTACAAGGGTATTGCGCTGAAGTATCAGCAAGCGGTAATCAACCCGGCATAGGTGATTAAGGATATCCAGCTCTGGCTTAGCAATCCTGATAGCCCTCTTTTCATTAGCCTCAACAATTTTCACTCTCTCTGAGGGGAGAATGCTCAGAACTGCCGGACCACTCCAAAAATCAAAGATGAATAGCGAATCCTTCTCCAGGTGCTTTCTTATGTTTTTCAGCACCTTCAAAACATCCTCGGTTTGTGTAATATAGCTCATTACTGCAAACATACAAACGCAGGCACTAAACTTCACGCCTAGATTAAGTTTGAGAAGGTCCGCGGTTTGAAAATCGAGCCTCATATTACTCTCAAGCTTCGCTTTGGCTCTCTTAATCATCGTCTCCGAACTATCAATACCAGTAACCTCGTAACCTCTCTCAGCCAAAAGAATAGCATGACCTCCCGTCCCACAGCCTCCATCGAGGATAGTTTTTATAGGAATTGAGGAGTATTTTTGAAATATCTCCTCAATGAAGTCGCATTCCTTTCGGTAGTCTTTGTCTTGATAAATTAAATCATAATGCTCGGCATATCTTTCAAAAGACCTCATTCCCACTCTCCTGGCTTATATTCGTTTCTTATCCTTTTCAACTCCATAATATGGCCCCTGCCTAATCTCTATCATCTTTGAGTCCTCCAGCATGCTGAATCCGTGCCCACCTGAAAGAAGTAAGATGGTATCGCCACAATTCAGGATGGTGCTTCTAACCTTTTTACCCGTATTTTCATAGAATTCAGCCTTAACCTTTCCAAATTCTATGTGTAATATCTCCTGGTCCCTATCTATAGTTTTGGTGATATTTTTATGAACATGAGGGCTTATTTTGGTACCACGTGGGTGCTTGTGAATACCCAACTGGAGAGGATTATTCTCACGAGTAACAAAATGAAGCCCTTCTTCGTTATAGCCGCTACGTATGACTACAGCAAAGATTTGACCATTCCATTCTAATTCCTCTATCATACCGTCTCACCGTTACCGTCTATAATTCTGTAGACATAGTTGCCATCGGCAGCATAAAACCATTAGGCTAGAGTATAATATAGACCAAGCAGATTTACTAGTCGCCCTACTTGTAAGCGTATCCAGAAGGAAAACATAGCTCAAGAGGTCTTTGCTGGGCTGGCAAAAGCTGAGTAATGATTAATGAACATCTTCTCAGTCGCTACTTTTGAAATAGTCCCTTTTCCACAGGATAATAATGCAGAAGGCGAGATAGGCTACAATAAGTGGGATTATAGCACCCTCAATATCCATTAAAGGAATCAACACCATAGTTAGCGGTATGACTATCAATGCCATAACTACTGTTGCCAATGATGAAATCTTAGCGCCCTTGACACCCACGGAATCCATTAACCTTCCGTAGATAAAATAAAGCGAGACACCTATAGCTGCGATTCCAAAGAATACCGCCAATCTCAAATCAAAAGGGTATTCCTTGCCATATAGGGCTAAAATGACATATTGGGCAAAGATTATTACTGGCAGCCCTATTACCACCATATAGGGTATGACCTTATTGAATCTCCTGAATATGGCCTCCTTGTTTTTATACCTTGAGGCGGTGGGGAAAAGAACCTGGGCTAATGGTAGCATGAAGAATGAGGCAACACCAATTGAGGCAACAAAATATGCATTGTAAATCCCGACATCGGCAACTCCCATATATTTATTTATTAAAATTCTGCTTACCTGGGTAGTGACCACGGAAGATATCGCTCCAATTACCGCATACGAGCTATACCGAAGCAATTTACTTGCCACCTCTCTGTTCAATTTAAGCGATATATATCTACGCTTCATAAAGAATATAATGCCGGTGACTGTCAGGTAACCGATAATCATAGATAAAACTGCAGCTTGGAAAGAAATAAACTTAATAGCGAAAACAAAGAAAGCAAACGCCGATAATAAAATAGCGCCATAGATGACTTGAAAAAGCCCCAGGGTCTTCATTTCGAGAAGCCCGTAGAGCGATGAAGTTGCGAAACTATGGAAAATAGTGAAAATGAAAAGAAGTAGGGATAAATTAAAAAGGGTTTGCGGAATTGAAAAAATTGTTGAAAGTTTTGCCGAGAAGACAAAATAAGCCAAAGCAAAGATTGAACCAAGTAGCAAAACCAGGGTAAAACTTGTTGATATTACTTGAGATTGCCTTTGATATTCATCCCTTTCCGAGCAGTATTTAACCATTGCTACGGTAATAGGAGCTATAGGAATGATTAAGAACAATGCGATGGAATTAACCAAGGCAAGTTCACCATACCCACTGGGTCCCAATGTTCTACCAGCGAGGATGTTAAAAATGAATATGAATAGTGAGCCAAAAGCTGCCCCAAGGAGAATATAGGATGAGTTTTTTATAAATTGCCTAACCTCGTCTGTTGGCTCTTCCTTAAGTATTCTCCGGTAAACTATGTTGATAATGCTGAAGGCAAAATCTCGTGCTTGAATTCTCAATGTCTTTACCTTTGCCCTATTTAAAGCGTTTTATAGTGAAACCCCTGTCTTTCAGCCTGCTCCCGGTTGTAAAACGCCTTGACATCAATCAATACAGGATTACTGTTCATGATATTCTTTAATTTCTCCAGAGTTATCCCGCTAAAGTCATCATGTATTACGGCTAATACTAGGCAATCTATACTTTTTGTCTGTTCAAGATTTCTTATGGCTTCAATTCCAAACTCATCCTCAATATTATTAAGCAAAGGGTCATAGCCTAAAATTTCTATTTCAGGCTTATCAGGTATTTCTTTAACCAGGCTAAGGCTGTCTCGGCGGCACTTTGCTTGTTTTGCTCCCGGTCTCCCTGAAAATAGTGTTTCCGGCTGTCGGTTCCCGCCCGATCTGATAATCCAATATAGAATAGCCCCGGTGGTTTTCCCGAGGTAGCTCCGCCAGGTCCGGCAATACCGGTATCAGCTAAACATATATCGACGGCCAGTATTTTTCGGCCACCCTGGGCCATCTCTTCAGCCACCTGGTAGCTAACGGCACCATATTTGTTGATGGTATCCTCTTTCACCCCGACTACTTTAATCTTGGCTTCATTACTATAAGCAGTAACCGACCCTCTATAGTAGTCGGAGCTAGCGGGGACATTGGTTATCAGGTGGGATATTAGCCCTCCAGTGGCTGATTCAACTATCCCCAGGGTCAGCCCCTTCTGTCGAAG
>SDBU01010256.1_pt1 | contig 10409 bp, 5 predicted proteins | sample 2277071 | NCBI WGS metagenome assembly SDBU01 (sample SAMN10397929, study PRJNA504765) | marine sediment metagenome | isolation source: marine sediment core GS08_GC12, 126 cmbsf | place: Arctic Ocean: Gakkel Ridge, Loki's castle | collected 2008 | reverse complement strand
ATCTCCTAGCTCATCGAGTTGGGCCGTCAACGATTGCACCTGAGTCGGCGCCGCGGCGAGCATCCGGATCTGTTCTTGGATCTCTGTCAGCGCCTCTTCCTCTGCTTCCACTTGGCGCGCCAGATCCTCCCGCTCGGCAGGCCGAGGAAGGTCTCGAATGGTCCTCTCCAGCCTAGCCAGGGATTTCTCCAGGTCGCTGTGCTCCTCTTCCAGCTCGCCGATCTTCGCTTCGCTGGCCTTGAGCCCCCAAGTCCGCTCCGCCACTTCATCCTGGCAGCGGGAGAGGACCGCATCTCGATGTTCGGGGGTGAGAGGCCGTTCGCAGACCGGGCACTCAGCCGCCCCAGCTTCTTTTAGAGATCGAATCTGCGCCTCGAGCCTCTCGATCTCCGCGGCCATCGCTGCGCGGATCTCTCGCTGGGAGGTCAAGCTGCCCGAGATCTCCCCCCGTTTGTCCCGGGCTTCTTTCAAATCCATCTCGGCCTTTTGGAGCGCCCCCAGCCCTTTCTCCACGTCGGACATCCGTGCGCGGAGGGCCTTCAGGCGAGCCTCCAGTTCGGCGGCGCGTCGCTCGGCCTGCGCTAGCTCCAGCGCATCCAGCTTGGCTTTCTCCAACGCTTCTTCCAGCTCAGCCTGTCGCTCGACATCCGGTTCCAGCTCGGCGAATCGCCCCCCGGCCTTCTTGACCTCGTTCAGATCCGATTTCAGACGCTTCAGGTCTCCTTCGATCTGGATGGTGGACTTTTCCGCTTCGGTCATTTGACCTTGCAGCATCTCCCTGGCCTCTCGTTCCTTCTCCAGATCCTCCAGCGCTGTCAGAGCAACTCGGTACGCCTTGTGTCCCGGCCTGGCTTCCTTGACGGCGGCTCTGGCCGCCTCGGAATGCGCCACCTCGCTTCGGGCGTCCTCCAGTTGGCCGGTGAGCCTGTCCCTCTGGGCGTCCAGGGTTCGCAACTGGTTTTGCAGGGAGTTAAGTCTCTCCTGGATGGCATCCAGCTCCTTCCGTCGCACGGAGGTCCGTTCTAGTTCCTCAGCGAGGACGGTTATGCGAGTTTGAATCTCCCCGACGGATGTTTCCAGGCGCTCGGCTTGCTGTCGAACCTCGGACAGCCTCCTAGCCTCGGCCTCCAGGGCTGCGATGGCTATCTCGGTCTCGTCGGCCCGGTCCTTCAGGAAGCGGACGGCGTCGCGCAGCGAGTTCCAGGCGCTGTCGTACTCGTCCACGTGCAGCAGGGGGTCGAAGGTGTCCCTGCGCAGGCGAGCGGTCTGCAGGAAGGCCGACGTCATCAGGCCCTGGGGCACGCCCACGGCATCCCGGAAGAGGGCTTCCAGGTCAGCAGTGGGCTCGACGCCCAGGTGATCCTTCAACCAGGCCACGGTGTCGGCTTTGCCCTCAACCAGCCTGGCGTTAAGCTGGGGATCGTAGACGTAGTGGTCGCTGGTGCTTCCGCACTTGCGGACCACCTGATACTCCCTCTCGTCCAGGCTGGAGATGAAGCCGACGGCGATGGTGGCGGTCCTCTCACCCTGGCGCACGAAATCGTCCTGTTTGTAAGGGAGGTGGTCGAACAGGGCGAAGCCGATGGCTTCCAGGATGGTGCTCTTCCCGGCACCGTTTTCGCCGCAGATGGCGTTAGTGCCGTCGGTGAAGGTGATCATCGCATCCCTATAGCTCTTGACGTTCCGGAGCTCGACGCTGGTGATGAGCACGGTCAGGCCTCCCCTTCCAGTTCGGCGCGCCGGCGGCGCACGTGCTCGACGATAGCCTGGGGAGAGGTGCTCTCCAGCGCCATCCGCTTGATGTCGATGATGAGGTCGGCCCAATCCCGGGCGGCCGGGCGATAGCGGGCGTCTCTCTCCACCAGGTCGGCGATGACCTCGTGCTCCAACTCGGTCCGGGATTTCACCCCCTCGCTGTCGATCTCGTACTCGGTGGAAACGGTGCGATCGGTGAGTCGGGCGACCAGGGGGCTGAAGGCTTCCTCGACGATGGCCTCGAGGCGGCCGCGGTCCAAGTCGCGGCGCTCGAAGGCTAGAACCCCTTCTAGGGTCAGCTCGACCACCGGCTCATCGCCGTTGCCATCCCTCGCTTCGCGGGATACGAGTTTCTTCACGGCGGAATACAATGCCTGGGGCGAGTCGCAATGGTCTACGCCGAAGCGGAGGCGGTGGAAGGCGCGGCGTGGGTTCTGAACGAGCTTCGCCTGGTGCTTCGGGTCCTTGGAGGTATCCACGTCCACCAGGTAGTAGCCCCGGTCGGTCCAAGCCGCCTCGTCCATGCCGCAGGTCTCCGGCGAGCCGGGATTGTACATCCAGTCCTCACGCTCGAACGGCTTGTGGATGTGGCCCATCGCCAGATAATCGATGTGATCCCGCAAAGGGGCGAGTTGGGCTTGAGTGAGCACGGCCGAGGCATGAGGGATCACTCCCTCCACTCCGGCGTGCATGGCCAGGACGACGTACTGGATGGACGAATGGTCCTCTCCCTCCAGGGCCTGAGCCATCCCCTCGACGACCCTGGGCGTGGCGGCGCCGTAGTACTTGACGCCGTACACCCGCACGCCGGGCAGGACGTCGTGGTAGCAGCCCCTTGCGTCGTCCCAGGATGCGAGCAGCGGACGGCCATCCTGCATGGCGGGGGTGAGCAGGATGAGGTACTCCTGCGCGGCGAGGAAGTCGAGCCAGGAATGGACATCTCGATAGTGAGGGCGCTCGTGGTTGCCCTCCACGGCGATCATGGGGATATCTGCCTCCCTAAGCCGTTCCAACCCTTCGACCGCCTGCAGCAAGGTGGGGGGGTCGAGCGATCTCTTGTGAAACAGGTCGCCGCTGAAGACGACGAAGTCCACCCTCCGGGCGATGGCCTGGTCTACGATGTGCAGGAAGGCGCGGCCGAAGTCGTTGAACCGTTCCTTCTGGTTGTATTGCTGGTAGCCCAGATGGGCGTCGGAGAAGTGGAGGAATCGGAATCGCATCTCGTGTCCCTGCCAGGTGGTGTTGAACTTGAATTCTAGCACACGAGGACGATGGGTCCAAGCGCGGTCGGTTAACTGCTTTCATGCCACCTGTCGGGAGACTATAAGGGTGTGCGGAAATGTTGGCCATGAGGGTGTGGAGGCTCGGGTGGACAGTCAAGCTTCAAGCTGTTCAGAACCTTATTCGCGCGGCTTGACAGCATCTCTCTCATGTGCGACACTTTATGCTGGAGCAGGGATCTCCTTTGCGAACATCGGCGGCCCACCTGCCCTGCGGCTGTTTGCCACAGCGGAAAGGAGGCAACGCTCTGATGCTGTCTATCAATGCTAAGACCATTGCGATCTTCCTGGTCCCGCTTTACCTGATCCGGGTTTAGCAATCTTCGAGCACGAACGCGATCCGAGAAGTCCTCATCGCGGCCTTTGCGATAGCGAGCGTCCCGGCGGCGATATCGCTTCCGTTCAGCTTCCGGAACGCCGAGGGGGCTCTGAAGTCCATCCTTTTCTCCATAACCAGGTATCCGGAAGCGCATGGCGGCGTCCGGCGAGTACCCGGGGCAGGTAGACTCTTAGGGGGAGCGCTCCAAGGTCATTGTTGATGGTAGCTCGTTCCATCGGTCACGGATGGGAAAGAGGGCCTGCAACTGAGCATAGGTCCCCGAACGCTTTGTGTCCATCGCAAACTACGGTGTCTGATTCCGTCTTTGACAGATCGGGTCCCGTGTGCGAAACTGTGTGCATGAACGATGGGAGGCTGAGGCGTGTTCGGCCTGGAAGATAGCGCGGGGGTCTGGAAGGACGATCCGCTCCACGTTCTGGTCAGGCCGGCGGTCGGTCGGAAACGCGAGGGAGGAAGATTGGCCGAGGAATCGATCATCATTATAGGGGCCGGGCTTGCCGGGCTTTCCGCCGGCTGCTACGCGCAGATGAACGGCTATCGAAGCCGGATATTCGAGCACCACGCCGTGCCAGGCGGGGTGGCGGCCACCTGGAAGCTCGGAGGCTACACGATCGACGGCGGAATCCATTTCATCATGGGTCACAAGCCGGGCTCGGCGCTGTATGAAGTGTACCGACAGCTGGGCGCCGTGCCCGGTCATTTCGTGGATATGAGCGGCTACGGTCGGTTCGTCGATGAAACCGGCGGGCGAAGCGTGGATGTGACCGGGGACTTGTGCCGTCTGGCCGCCGACTTGAAGGCTTTCTCGCCGGCTGACGCCGGCGCGATCGATGACCTGATCGCCGGCGCTCGCGCCATGCGAGGCATCGATTTGAGCGATGCGGGGATGAGCAAGCCGCCCGAGTTGGTGGGGCCTCTGGACTGGCTCAAGGAGTGGTGGCAAATGCGCCGGCTGTTCAAGTACTTCACCGGAAAGTACGCCGGTTCCGTGGAGGACTACGCGAGCGGGATTCAGGATCCGTGTGTGCGGGAGTGCGTCAGGCGCCTCTTCGTGCCGGATGTGCCCGTTTGGTTCATCTTCATGATCCTGGGGATGCTGGCGGATGGGCAACTGGGGTTCTTGGCGGCGGGGTCGCTGGACTTCGCTCTTTCTATCGAGCGACGCTACCGGGACCTGGGTGGCCAGGTCGCCTACAAGGCCACTGTGAAAGAGATCCTGGTGGAGGACGACCGGGCAGTCGGCGTCCGTCTTGCCGATGGCAGCGAGCACCGTGCCGGCGCTGTGGTGTCCGCCGCCGATGGCTACGGCACGATATTCGAGATGCTGGGCGGACGCTACGTCAACCGAAAGATACGGAGCCGCTACTCCGGTTGGGAGCTGTGCCGCCCTCTTCTCATGATCAGCTACGGGGTGGCCAGGGAGTTTCCGGGCGAGCCGCCGTTTGGCGCCATTTTGCTCGAAGATCCCCTCACCATCGACGATAAACCGGTGAGGGGGCTCTTGGTTCGCATCTTCAACTACAGTCCTCGGTTCGCACCTCCGGGCAAGATGGTGGTTCAAGTGGAGATCGAAACGGAATGGGACTACTGGAGCGGCCTGCGAGCGAGGGATCGAGCGGCTTACGATGCCCAGAAGGAGCGGGTTGCGACAGAAGCTCTGATGCGGCTGGAAGCACATTATCCGGGCATCTCGTCGCAGGTGGAGGTCACCGATGTGGCCACTCCTTATACGACCTGGCGGTACACCCTGAATCATAGGGGGGCATGGGGGGGATGGTTGTTGACGCCAGAGGTAGCCAACGTGCGGATGGAGAGGACTTTGCCAGGCCTCGCCGGCTTCTACATGGCAGGCCAGTGGGTGATGCCGGGCGGCGGTGTCGCCCCATCTCTGTACTCCGGCCGGCATGCGGTGCAGCTCCTCTGTCGCCGGGATGGGAGGCGGTTCGTGACGATGGCATAAGCGTAGAAAGTGTCACTTTGGCAGCCAGCTTTCCGATTCCGGCAGGTTGGTGAGGAGCAAGGAGATCGGAATTCCATAAACAGCCAATCGACGAACATCGTGAACGGGGCGAGCCATACTGGGGGCCTTGTGAAGTCCTCAAGTAGGTGTGATAATGCACAAAATCAATGTCGGAGCTAACATCTATCCGTATCCGATGCCGGTCACCCTGGTCGGAGCTATTGTGGAGGGCCGAGCCAACTTCATGGCTGTGGCCTGGATGAATCGAGCCAATCGAAACCCTCCACTTTTCGTGGCGGCGTTCAACAAGAGAAGGTATACCGTGGCGGGCATCAGAGAGAATCGCACCTTCAGTATCAACTTTCCTAGTGTGGACTTGATTGAGAAAGCGGACTACTGTGGTTTGGTCTCCGGCAGGAAGACGGACAAGTCCACGGTTTTTGAAGTCTTCTACGGGGAACTGGAGACCGCTCCCATGATTCAGGAGTGTCCTCTGTGTATCGAGTGCAGCCTTTTCGATATCGTGGAGTTGCCCACCAATCTGCTGATCCTGGGCGAGTCCGTTGGCGCTTACACGGAAGACCGGTATCTCACGGATGGCAAGCTGGACGTCCACAAGCTGAAGCCTGTGGTACTCACCATGCCGGACAACAACTATTGGGCTGTGGGGGATCACGTGGCCGGGGCGTGGTCCGTTGGCAAGAAACTGATATAGGGAGGAGAGTCGCATGAAGGTCGTCGCTTTCAACGGGAGTGCTCGAAGGGATGGCAATACAGCTATTCTCATCAACACGGTGCTGGCGGAGCTCGAGAAGGAGGGGATCGAGACCGAGCTGTACCAGCTCAGCGGCAAGAAGATCCGCGGGTGTATGGCCTGCTACAAATGCAAAGAGAACAAGGACCGGCAATGTGCGGTGAAGAACGACGTGGTCAACGAGTGCATCGAGAAGATGCTCGCCGCTGACGGCATCATCCTGGGCTCGCCCACCTATTTCTCCGATGTCACCGCCGAGATGAAGGCCCTTATCGACCGTGCTGGAATGGTGGCGATAGCCAACGACGGCGCGTTCAAGCGCAAGGTGGGGGCGGCGGTGGTCGCCGTGCGGCGAGGTGGCTCCCAGCACGCTTTCGACTCCATCAATCACCTTTTCACCATCAGCCAGATGATCATCCCCGGCTCCAGCTACTGGAACGTGGGATTCGGGCGGCAGATCGGCGATGTGAACTCCGATGAGGAGGGCCTGGGCATCATGCGAACGCTCGGTCAGAACATGGCTTGGCTTTTAGAGAAGATCTGTGCATAAGGGAGGACTCGGCTAGCAGGCATGCGGGAATGCCAGGAGGCAGGAAATGGAAAGCAGGGATCCCATCGGTTGGGGTTCACCATATTCCCGCATCACAATCCCCGGAGCCGCTTCGGCGAGTTCTGGGAAAGCCTTTATCTGTGGGGGCTGATGTGGACGTTCAATGCCGCGAGCTTGCGGCGGGGGCAGTTGCTCATCCTGCGCCGGGCTGAGGTGTGGATGTCGAGGTGCCGCCTCCTGCGCCTTTATGGGTGAGAGGCTCCCCCACGGTCGCGTGAATCTGTCGATCCGCTGGGCCAGTAGCCGCGCCACGCCTCACCGCGGGCGTGTCCGCAATGACTTCTCCTGGGTCTCCTTCCGCTGCCTGGTTTGGCACCTCGCCGAGGAGGCAGTTGGCCTTGACAAGCAATGACTTCATGATAGAATGAGCGAAGTGATCTGGCGGCCGGTGGCTATCATTCCATGACGGAGCTTGGCCGATGAAAATGCTTTGTCATAGATCTTTCAGCTTCGCTCTGGTTTTCCTGCTCCTGTGGGCCTCTCTTGTGTCCGTGGTTGGAGCGGTTCCTCCCGCGCCTCCGACCGACGGCAGAGGCAAGCCGCCGGGGAGCAGCGATCGTCCTCTAGCCTTGATCGACCCCGAAATCCTCCCCCGAATCGAGCCGGCACTTCTCAAGCGGCTGGTTGAGGGGGATGGGACCGCTCGCTTCATAGTTCATCTCAAGGAGGAGGCAGATCTCGCTGCTGCCACTACTGGCAAGGTGGGATCCTTGGAGCGCGGGCGGGCGGTGATCGCCAGCTTACGGGTCACCGCGGACCGCTCGCAGGGCGAATTGAGGGAGTACCTGAGTGGGCAGGAGGCTGCGGGCAAGGTCAGCCGCTACACCCCTTTTTGGATCTTCAACGGTCTGGCCGCGGAAGGGGATCTCGAAACCGTGCTGACCCTGGCGGCACGCCCCGACGTCAGGGTTATCCGCGCCGACCACAAGCGATACCTGGAGCCTCAGGAGGCAAGCGACGAGCCCCTGGTGAGCTCTGCCATGGAGTGGAATATCGCCAAGGTTCGCGCTGACTTGGTGTGGCAGGCGCTGGGAATCGATGGCACAGGCGTTGTGGTCGCCAACATGGACACCGGGGTGGACTGGCAGCATCCGGCTCTCATGGCCAACTATCGGGGCTACGACCCACACGGCCTGACCCGGCACCTGGGCAACTGGTTCTGCGCGACCGACGAGGGCTACGCCTATCCCGGCGACGGCTACGGCCACGGGACCCATACTATGGGCACCATCGTGGGGAGGGGCGATCCAGCCATCGGGATGGCTCCCGGCGCGCGCTGGATCGCCGCCAAAGTTTTCCATAATTCGGGCTACACCTACGACAGTTGGCTGCACGCGGGCTTCCAGTGGCTGCTGGACCCGGACGGAGACCCGGGAACGGACGATGCTCCGGATGTCGTAAACAACTCCTGGGGCAGCAGCCTGAGCGCGTTGGAGGAGTTCCGTCCCGATCTGCAAGCCCTCCTCGCAGTGGGGATCCTTCCCGTTTTCTCGGCTGGCAATTATGGGCCTGCCAGCCATACCATCGCGTCGCCGGCCAGCTTGCAGGAAGCCTTTGCGGTGGGGGCGACCGACGAGTACGACTACATCGCGACTTTGAGCAGCCGTGGCCCTTCGCCCTGGTCTGAGATCAAACCGGAGGTCTCGGCTCCTGGCATCAACGTCCGGTCCAGCCTGCCCGGGGGTGTCCATGGCCAGAAGGACGGGACATCGATGGCCGCACCACACGTGACGGGGCTCACGGCCCTTCTCCTCCAAGCACAGCCCAGCCTCACCATCCCCGAGATCGAGCGGGTGATCACCAGTACGGCCGTCAGCTTGGGGGACCCCGTGCCTAATAACGACTATGGCTGGGGGCGCATTGACGCGTACAACGCGGTGGCCTCGGTATCGGACGCCGGGTTTCTGAGCGGGACCGTGACCGCTTCGACCAATGGGGCGCCGGTGGTTGGGGCGACGGTCAGCGTGGAACCGCACGGAGGAGGGTCAACTGTGGCTGCCAGCACCAATGGCCAGGGGCGATATTCCCTGGCGCTTGCACCGGATAGCTACGATGTTACCGTCGCCGCGTTCGCCTATGAGACCTCCATCGCCTACAACGTGGTGGTGACGACCGGACAGGCCACGGTGAGGGATTTCGCCTTGCAACCTTCTGCTGTGGGGACCCTGACCGGGCAGATCGTCGAGGCGGGGACCGGCACCTACCTGGAGGCGACCGTGATGGTCTCCGGTACCCCGGCCGCGGCTCAGAGCGATCCGGCCACGGGCTTGTATAGCGTGACCCTTCCGGCCGGCACCTATGACATACGCGTGGAAAGCCCGCACCATCGGGTGGGCTGGGCGCGAGATGTTGCCGTTGTAGTGGGTCAGGTCACCGACCTCGACTTCTCCCTTCCCACGGCGCCGTCCATCCTTCTGGTGGACGGTGGCGCCTGGTATGGCGAGAGCCAGATCGCCTACTTCACGCAGGCTCTGGACGACCTGGACTATCTCTATGACCTCTGGGCCATCCATCAGCCTTTCGAGACCCCCAACGATGTGCCCACCGAGGACGATCTCCTGCCCTATGATATCGTCATCTGGTCCTGCCCGCTGGATTCGCCTGGTTACGTCTGGGCCTGGGAGGCTCTGGCTGCCTATCTTGACGGTGGTGGGTGGCTCTTCCTCACCGGCCAGGATATCGCTTACTGGGATGGAGGGGGAACCTCTCGTTGGTCTCCTCAGTATGTGGATTACGTGAAAGCCAGGTTCGTGGCGGATGATTCTGGATCGCGCGATCTGGTGGGGACGGCAGGCGACATCTTTGGGGGCCTGAATATCTCGGTGGAAGGTGGCGACGGCGCCGACAACCAGGTCTGGCCCGATGAGATCGCCGTGGCCGACCCGGACCATGCTGTGGGCGTCATCCAATATCAGGGCGACGGGTCCGGTGGCCAGCGGGTGGGGCTGTGCGTGCCATATCGAGTGCTCCAGCTCTCGTTCGGATTCGAGGGCATAAGCTCCCGCGAAGGCCGCCGAGAGGTGATGCGGCGCGCCGTCGAATGGTTGATGAGTCCCGATCAGACGACTGACGTGGAACTGTCTCCCTCGGCCCAGACTCGAATAGGCGTGCCGGCCGCGGCGGTTACGCACACCTTGCGGGTGCGAAACACGGGGGATGGGGGGGAGACATCCGCCTTCAGTTTGACGCTGAGCGGCTACTCCTGGCCGACGGCGCTGGTCACGGATACCCTTGTGCTCACCCCCTGCGGCTCGGCCGACGTCGCCGTTCGCGTGGACATACCGGTTGGTCAAGGTTGGCAGGCCATCGATACCGCCGTTGTGACGGCTCGCTCCGTCGCTTCGCCCAGCATAGAGACGACGGCCACGCTGACCAGCAAGACCCCCGCTCCCATCTTGCTGGTGGAGGACGATCTCTTCTACGACAACGAGGAGCGGTACCAAGATGCGCTCGATGAGAACGGCGTCCCTTACGACCTGTGGAGGGTGCATACGGAGTCGGGCTGGAGGAGCCCCTCACTCGAGATCCTTCAGCGCTACCCCATCGTCGTCTGGTTCACCGGGTACGACTGGTTCTCCACGCTGAGCGCCGGGGAGGAGGCTTCGCTCTCCGCCTACCTCGATGGTGGTGGGAGGTTGTTCTTCTCCAGCCAGGATTATCTTTACACGCGTGGCTTGACCCCATTCGGGCGAGATTATCTGGGGGTCTGG
>SDBU01010255.1_pt1 | contig 10409 bp, 10 predicted proteins | sample 2277071 | NCBI WGS metagenome assembly SDBU01 (sample SAMN10397929, study PRJNA504765) | marine sediment metagenome | isolation source: marine sediment core GS08_GC12, 126 cmbsf | place: Arctic Ocean: Gakkel Ridge, Loki's castle | collected 2008 | reverse complement strand
GACACACTTCAGGACAATGAGAGTTTAATTGCAGAGCAACTTAGGGATGCGAAATTAGTGGAGCTTCCCAGTGAACTCAAAGCAAACCCAGTTATTCATCGTGGGGGTGAGGAATTAGACGCACCAATGACAGTTAAAGAACTGACAAGTGCGGGGTATGTGTATGTTTGGGATTCGAGAACATTTAAGAGAGCACCTGTTTTATACTATATGCTCCCCAGTATCTTACGGAGACGCAGGAAAGATGGCTCTTTTATCTGGACTACCAACGACCCCAAGCAACTACCTAAGAGAGGAACTATGAAATGCCTGCTTCACAAAGATAATCTAGATAGGGCAAAGTATGATGAGATGGGCTTGAGGACTTGTAAGAAGTCCAATATCATCAATCTTTTCGAAGTTAAACAACATATGCTCAAGAAACACTCCAAAGAATGGCAGGCAATAGAAGACTTGAGGAAGGAAAGGGAACGACAGGAAGACAGGTCGTTTCAAAAAACTTTATACGAAGCTGTCGGGGGGAAGAAACTAGAGGAGAACCCTGTTGTCGCCCCCGAAGCACCTTTATATGTTAGTGATAATCCACCCAAGGCGAGGAAAAAGAGGGTAGCAAAAGTAAAATAGAATAAAGGGAGGTTGCAAAAATGGCTGTAAGAATCGTAGCCCAACCGAGAAAGTTTATCGGTCTTTCTACCGATACCAAGCCCGTAGAAGCAACGGGTAGCGCAGTAAGGGAGGGGTCAACTTTCTACGAGTATGATACCGAACTTACATATATCACCTACGATAGCACTAACTGGGTCTTAAAGAGAGATACCCCTGATTCGTGGCTATTCGGTGAACCCTCATTGTTTGCTTCTAGGAACTCCTCTGCTAATTGGGCAAGAGGCAATCCAATCGAAGTCTACCAGAAAGGCTCTACACAATGGGTGGCTAATCTCTATGGCGGAATTCAGACTAATGACGACTGGGCTTCGCTTGTTATCCCTGTTAATGAACTCCCAGTACCTGCCCTTACTGCAGCGATGTGGACTTATTGGATGACCAATGCCGAGTCTGCTGGCGTGAATATAGTTGTTTGGGTACACGACCCTGACGACTTCTCAAAGAGAGCAGAGATAACACAAACCCCAGGTAAGGCTTCAAGAGTTGCTAGTTACAATAAAGAAACCCTCGACCTGACTGCAACTGAGATGTTCTGGTATGGTGAGAACACGGGAACTCACGACACTACTGTAACTGCTGGGACAGAATATACTTGGGCACAATATCAGGCAGATGATGTTTTCTCCACCTATGAAATCTACCGAATCACACTGGAATATGGCTGGATAGCTTCTGGTACACTTGATGATGCTTGGGTAACTGAAATCAGTATCAATAGTCAGCAAATATCCCTGCAACCTGATAGTGGCGGTTCAGGTAGAATTGCCACTAGGTACTTTGAACAGGCCACAAGTGCCGACCTAACTGGAACAATATCTCCCAAGACACCATATAGGTTATTGAGTATGTCAGCCCATGTAGATACCGTGCCCGCCACTGGCGAGGATTTAACACTAACAGTTGACTCTAATAAGAACGACCACTTTGATACCTTGATATTCAGTGATGACCTATTCGTAGGTTCAAGGACTTCAGTCTTTGTACCTTTTGGTGAAGGCTACGACTTTGATGCCGATGACGATATTGACCTATTCCAAGACAACGGTGGGGATGATGACTGGGGTGTAACCATAAGATACCAGACGGTGTTTCCATAAGGGGGTAGATAATGCCTAAAACTAGGTTAGGAGATGGACTATCCATTGACCGCTTTATACCTCCCCAACTCAGGCATATGTTCTATAAGAATCCAACTGCGACAGCCAAGTATGCTATTCATAACGGACTAGACCCCTATGGCTTCTCTACCAACGGGCTTGTGCTGTATCTTCCTCTATGGGCGTTAAAAGGTTCTACATTTAAATCAGTAGATGCCTATAAGCATACCGCTACAGTTACTGGGGCTTTGTGGAGACCTGACCACAGACTCTTTGATGGGGATGACCGCATCACTATTCCTCACTCAGCGAGTTTGGATACTACAGTAGCTATTACAGTTGCAGCGTGGGCTTATATAACTACCGATACTGGTCGTATTGGGAATAAGACAGCAGCGGACGGAAGCAATGCAGCTTGGCTTCTTCAAATTCCAGGCGGCCTTCGGATTAGGTTTGGCATTTATGATAGTGGTGGGTTAAAGGATGCCTTAAGTGGGATTGATGCGATAGTTTTAAATACTTGGTATCTTATTACAGGCACTTATGATGGGACAACAATCCGTGTCTATGCAAATACTACTTCCCATTCTCCTGCTTTCTATCCGGGTGATATTGACTCAGTTGAAGAGGATGTAGATATTGGGACTAGGAATGGAGGAGGAGAGTTCATAAATGGTCGTGTAGGAGAATTCTGGATTTACAACCGAGCTTTGACTGCTGTTGAAATAACTCGTCACTTAAATGTTACTAGGTGGAGATATCAATGAGGGATTTTAGGGTAAGAGCTTTCCTCTATATTAAAAATGAAGGTGTAGCGTTGGGTCTCTACGACCACGTTTTAGATATAAAAGATGAGGCTGTAGATATAAACTCTGATACCCCTTATGCCGAGATGCGTCTACTAGAGATTGGGGATAGTTGGATAGTGGAGTATGACTTAGCCTTTCCACCAGATAAACAGGGGATGGCGATAGGACTTTTCAATCAGACTAAGAATATTCCAACAGTAAAATTACCCAATGCAGGTTATGGTGAAGAAACTGGCTTTGCCTCTATCGAGAGGTGCGGTCATCGCCTCCATCTCTCGTGTGAAATAATCGAAAGGTATAATGTGATATGACTACGGCTTTAAGCGTTGCACGGGTTGAGTTATCAAAACAATTAAATGATTTTTGGGCTTCTGCCTCGACAGGGGCTGGTTCAACCACTACAATTGTGGATGCCTTATTGAAAGCCAAACAGAATGCGTGGATTGGCAATGATATGTATGACCTTATCACAGAGTCGGGACACGCTTCTGTTGATGAGGAACGACAGATTTCCAGCTTAGATAATTCTACAGGGACTCTAACTGTATTAGCTCACGACAATACCACTGGAACTTCTATGGATTATGAGGTTCACAGGTTATTCACTGCTTCAGAAAAGAGGATAGCTTTAGTAGCTGCTGCTAGGATGGCTTGGCCTTATATACACGAGAAGATATGGGATGAGAGTATGGTTTCGGGGAACTGGTTTAAGGATGGTTCTTTTGAGATATGGACTTCATCCTCAGCTTTAACATACTGGACTACCACAACTTCAACAATAGCCAAAACTACAAGTTCCCCCTTTTATAAGCACGGGGCTACTTCTTGTAAGATAGACACAGCTGCAGGGACAGTTAAACAAAGTATCGCTAATTGGGATGACCTTAAACGACTAGCAGGGCAAACAGTTACCTTCTCCATTCAGGCACATTGTGACACGGCTTCCTGTTTAAGAATATCCGTACAAGATGGTGTAAATACACAGACCTATTCCAGTTATCACGTTGGAGACTCAGCTTGGACACAGGATGACCCCCGAAACGATAATATGTATGCTCAGATGTTTATAGACTGGAATGCAACTGAGGTAACTTTTACCATTCATCACGAGGTAGCTGCTGCGACTTCTTATGTAGATGATGCAAGACTTATCGGCCCCTATCAACCGAGACTGTTTATTGAAACTTTAGGTCTATCTCAAGAGAAACCGATTCAGGTAGAAATAGAACCCTATAATTATTCAACAGACGAGCCTTGGGCGATTGTTTTTAATTCCAGATTAGACACTGAGTTGGGTTATATCTATCTCCCATCTTCAGTCCGCCGAGACCGCAGACTAAGGATAAAAGGGATAGGTTATTTAGATTTCGTAGACTCCAGTGGGGATTCGGGAACAGACTGGGCTGATACTATCAACATCAACTCACCCCAGACTGATATTTTAATCGCACAGGCAATTGTTTATCTCTATACTCAGATGTCATTGCCTAACTTCTCAAGAAGCACCAGACAGGACTTCCAAGAAATGATAGGCTTCTGGGAGGGTGAACTCAGAAGGCGAATCGGCAAGCACGGAATGGAAGTCCAGTCAATACCAGTACGTTGGCAATAAGGAGTTAATATGCTGATAGAAGGGGCTATTGCAAAAGGTCACGATATAGGCAAGATAGGACATTTCAGATATATTTATGCAGCTTGTTCAGAATGTGGGAACCCAAGGTGGGTTGCTTTGGCTAGGCACAAGCGTAATCCAAGGATATGCCAAAAGTGTTCAGATTTCAAAAAGGGTCTTAAAAGAAGGATAGCATTTATGGGGCAAGGAAATCCTGCGTGGAAGGATTGCGGTAGATATGAACTAGGGTCAGGTTATGTGGATTTATTGCTAAGACCAGATAATTTCTTTCTTGCTATGGCTAACTGTAAGAGGCGAGTTAAGGAACACCGCTTTGTGATGGCAGAGCACTTGGGTAGATGTTTGCAAACGTGGGAGATAGTTCATCATAAGAATGGTATCCGAGATGACAATAGAATCGTAAATCTGCAACTTGTTAGTGATTTGGGGCATAAGCAGCTAACCTTTCTGGAAAAGAAGATTGATAAACAATCCGAAATGATTGATGAATTAAGAAAGGAAATTAGGCTTTTGCGATTACAATTAAAGGAGTCAATACCCGTGAGGTTTCAATAATGGGTATAGGTGGAGACTTTGACCACGAACTCAAGATAGGCTCAGATACAGAACAGTTCCGTCTTGTGAGAGGTGAGGGTGATGCTGTGATGTATAACATCCGCAATATTATCCCCAATTACAGAGACCCCTTACGATTCACACAAGCCACTTGGAGAGGGGGGCATGGTAGTTTTGCCAGACGTTCCGCTGATACCTATTTCGAAGGACAATCCATTGATACCACCCAAGAAGGACGTGTGATTCTTGGCCCCTTAATCACGGTAGTTCAAGAATCCGATGACACTGATTTAGATTCAGCGGTAGTTCAATTCGTATGGTTCACTGCTACCTCTGAATGGTTATGTGCCACAGCAGGTCAGATTTACCGATACGATGTCGGCTCTAATGCCAAGTGGACAGTAGCCACCACCACTGTTGCTGGCGTAACCCATATGGCTGAATTCAAGGGAATTATGTATGCAGCAGTGGGAACTTCCACATCATATTACTACTCATCAGATGGGGATACTTGGACTCAAACCGATTTAACCGATGGTAAAGCCGAGAGGTTTTTAGTAACCCCTAACCCAGATGGAACTGCTGAGAACTTATGGAAATTCAAGCAACCCAACGAATTATCAAGAACCACTGATGGTAGAACATCCGCCGCTGGTGGTATTCAATGGGAATCTCCGACATTTGTTGGGGATACCTCACATAATATAATCAATATCTTCCTTCAAGCAAATAAACTTATGGTAGGTAGGGAGGACAACCTTTTTCAAGTGGATTCCAATGGAGGCGTTCATCCATTCAGAGATGATCTTAAAATCAATCAATCCACTAATAATTACAAATATGTAGCTGAATGGCAGACTTCCGTATATCACTCCGAGGCAAGGGGAATGGCTGAGATTACAGCTTATAATTCCTACGATGTGATGGGGCCACTAACCAAGATAGATGATATAGGTAAGGTTGGTGATGTTATCGGTCTGGCAGGGGATAAGGATTATCTCTATGTTTCCTATGATGAGGGGACAAATAACATCATATATAAAGGTGTGGAGGTTCTCAATAACAGGGGTGGGCTTCAATGGCAGTGGTGTCCTTGGGTGTTTCTGGGAACAAACGCTAGTGTTACAATAGCAGTTGCTCAACACTCTACAACTGATATCAGGTTATGGTTCGGGTATGGTAACGCTACTGCGTATGTTATTATAACCGACAACCCAACTTCAGATTCAGCAGCTAGATTTACTACATCGGGATTTCTAAGGATGTCCTACGACTACGGCTCCGACCCTAACTGGGATAAAATGTACCAATCGGCTATTTTGGAAGTGGCAGGTGGGGCTTCTGGGGAGACAGTCCAGATTAAATACCGAAAGAACACCGACACATCGGCGACTGAGGTCATCGCTGCTGCTGCTACCAATGGTATATTTGAAACTAATTTCTCTTCTGAATTAACCTCGAAAAAGATACAATTTGAGATACATCTAGCTTCAAACACCAGCACGGCCACTCCTGAAGTAAGATTTTTCCAAGCCAAGGGCGTAGAGAAGCCCACCACAGTCAGGATACACGAAGCCACCTATGCCATAGATGATTCGCCATCTCAAGATGCTGAGGTTTTAAGAGATCTTTTAAGAACGGGCAGGACATCAACAACATTAATACGCTTTGCTAACTTAAATTTCAAGGAGAAAACCTCTGGGACTGCGGGAACTGATTATGTGAATTGCGTTTTCGAGCCTGGGTTCCCCCGTGAGATAGAAATTGTTCACCTTGATGGTCGAGGGGTCGAACAAGCAATACAGGTTCAGATGCGGGAAGTGTCCTTTACTTAAATAGACTTCTATGGTATAATGGTCTAAAAGGAGGACACTATGCCACAGATAGGAGAGATTAGACGACCACACGAAATAGGATTAAAGGGTTATATTAAGAGAATTTGGCACGCTTGTGAGGGGTGTGGAAGGGCTAGGTGGGTGCAGCGTTATGGAGGTATCCCCAATAAGTTGCGCTGTCAGTCTTGTGTGGCAATGGGGAAGCTTAATCATCAATGGATTGGAGGAAGAAGGCAAGATGCAGAGGGCTATATCCATATTAAACTCAGCCCCAAGCATAAGCTAGTTGCGATGACAGGCGGGCATAGATACATTAGAGAGCATAGATTAGTCATGGCGGAGCATTTGGGGCGATTGTTAAAGAAAGAGGAGAAGGTGCATCACCTGAATGGTAATAAATCAGATAATAGGTTAGAGAATTTAAGACTTGTTTATGCCGAGAAACACCCACTGGCATATGGCATTGCTTATGGAGATGGGTATAAACAAGGTTATGCAGATGCAAAGGCTGGATTAGTTGAGGTAAATTTTAGTTGACTACTTATATAGTTAAAAGAAAGTTACAAAGTGCTGTTGGTGGTGGAGGGGATGGTGAAGCAGGGGTCGAGGGCGCACCTGGTGTTGCTGGTATTCAAGGAATTACTGGGATTACGGGTACTCCTGGCGTTCCTGGGGTTACTGGACTCACAGGGGCAACTGGTGCAGCGGGTCTATCGGTTTTAATTCAGCACATTCAAGATAATACTACCAGCACAATTTCAAACCAAGATACTTTAATACTCAATCATTTAGTAGTATTGAAAACCAATAAAATATCTTTTGGAACGGATAAGTATAAGTAATGGCTGAAATGACTTTTAATCCCGATGCTAACCCAGAAACTACAAGTGTTGATGGTGCAGTTAGCCACGAACTTTCCGCTGGCTCAGGCGTAACTTGGGCTACGCTGATAGCAGCAGCAGGAACAAATGCGCGTCCTACGACTTCGCAAACTTCTGTTGCTTATATAGTTTCGGATTCCGTTACCGACAGATGGAGAGAACTATGGCGTGCCATATACTTATTTGATACCAATGCGCTTCCAAGTGGTGTAGTAATTTCAACCGCCACCTTTTCAGTATATGGATTCCAAAAGGCTGATACGGGGGGATGGACACCAACTACAAACATATATGGTAGTACTCCAGCCACCGACACAGACTTAATAGCATCAGATTTTGCCACTGTTGCTTCAACTCCTTTCTGTGATACCGTTATTACTTATGCCAACTGGGATACATCTGGTTTCAATGACTTCATTCTTAATACTGCTGGTCTATCCGCTCTTAATACAGCTGTCGTTGGCGATGGCATCCTGAAACTTGGGCTTAGGAATGCAAACTATGATGTTGCGGGTGTTGCCCCCTCACCTTGGGCAAGCACCAGGGCGGCAGGTGTTAGGGGAACTTTTGCTGAACAGGGAGTAGGCTTTCTACCTAAGTTGGTAGTTACCTATACCATTCTTACAGTAACCACACAAACTTGCGAGGATGTAGTTGGGGCAACGGCAACGGGTCGGGGTAATATTACGGTCTTGGCAGGAACAGTAACTGCTCACGGGCATTGCTGGGATACTTCAATAAATCCAACCACGAGTGATAGTTCAGTCGATAATGGTGCAGCCTCAGCTACAGGAGCGTTTACTTCGGCAATCACGGGACTAACCCCAGGCACAGCCTATTACACAAGAGCTTTTGCCACTAATTCTGCCGGCACTTCTTATGGTGCTAATGTTTACTTTATAGCCTCGACTGGTAGGGCTGGTTTTATCTGGATGGAGGGTTCTAACTTCCGTGGCTTTGATGAAAATGCTGTTGAACGCAAATATATTCACACAGATGATGTAGATGATACCCCTGTTAACGGAGCTACCACTGACCCTATATCAAGTAACTGGGCTTTTGACCACGTAGCTGCTGCCGACCCACACGTAGGATATGTATTAGAAAGTCTATTCGATGCTCAGACAGTTTTACATGCCACATCCGATGATACTCCTGTTGCTTTGACAGTTAACGAACAAACTCTAGTTGGTAGACAAACAGGTGGGAATATAGCTGCTGTCCCAATAGGGATTACTGATAATGATATAGTAGAGATAGACAGTGCCTCCGTAGCTGATAATGACTATGCTAAATTCACTGCTGCTGGGTTAGAAGGCAGGTCATTCCCTGAAGTCTTAACCGATTTAAGTGCTCAGGCTGGTGCTGCCTTTGATTGGAATGATCAAGAGTTAGATAATATTAAAACGCTTAATATGTCTTCAGCTACAGAACTCACCATCTCCTCTGGTGCAGTTACCGCCACGCAGGGGCATCACTCCATTGATACTGAGGGTGATGCTAGTACAGATGACCTCGATACCATTAATAGTTTAGAAGGCAATGATTTACTTTTCATCTTCGCAGCCAATGGTGATAGAACAGTGCGAATCAGAGATGGCATAGGTAATATCTTTCTACGCCACCAAAATGAAACAAAATCCTATAGTTTCTCTTCTCCTGCAGGTGGCTCAGGGACATTCTATACGGCTGGTTTTTACAATTGGTCAGCTACCGATGCTAACCTCAATCAAGGTTCACTGACTGTTACTCATGGTGGGGCAAATGTCTCAAAGGCTGCTCATGCTGGTTTAGTGGCTGGTGGAGCAGGTTCTACAAACCAAGGTACAGTCTCCATAGTAGTAAGCGGTACAAGTATGGATGATGAGGGTAATCGTTCTGCTGCAGATTCCGAGACTCTCGTTTCAGACATCACCGCTATGAGCACTGATCAATTCTTCACCACAGTTAAGAAGTGGTTAGGTACAATCACATATACACTAACTGGAGCTGGTGGTGCTTCTACTTTTAATGCTGACTTCAACTATGGCTTCTGTAAATATGAGGACTTTGGCAATCAAGCCTTCTCCCTTACTATCTTAGAATGTGTTGGCTTATCAGGTGGTTCCGATAGTGGCTTTAATATTAGGTTATTTCATCATCATGGTACTGGATGGACTTATGCTACAACTGGTTTCGTTCCTGGCGGAACTGTTCTAGCTAATATGAATACTGACCACAGCACAGAGCAGGACTTAGTGAACGGAGAACCTTTTGCCTACAAGAGAGTCGACTTGAACACTGACATAGATGGGGCAGGTATTGAGGGGGTTGTTGTAGAGATAACAACAGGAGCTAACAAAGCAGTGGAAATTATGGACATACATATAGGAGTTCACACTATACCGAAATACCTATATCTGGCTGCGGTCACACAACACGTACTATTTATGCAACACGGGGGAGACTGGCACCAAGTATAAAGGATGAGTTATGAACCAATCAGACAGAGGTATATTACTAAAATTAGCTACAAATCAAGCCAAGCTAGAAGAGCAGAATCAAAGTATGCTCAGGGAGATGCAAGACCAGAATAAGCATCACGATATTCAGAATGGTCATATCCTTGAAGGTATAAAAGAACGGGAGCGAATGAAAGGAAAGATAAAGCGCAACTGGCTTTTTATTTTAATACTTTCAGGTGGCGTTGGTGGCATCACGGGACTCACTAACTGGTTGGGATGAGGCGCACCCAGCCTAACGTACAGGCGATTAAGTAGATAACGAGTGGATTACTATGGGTAAGACATTACGGAGTCTATTCGATGAAATCCTTAAACAGTGCAAGCCCTGTGAAAATAAGGGGACTTGCTTTGATGTATTTATATGTCCATTTAAAGAACAGATACTTAAAGAGAATAAGAAATTAGTCTGCCCTAACTGTATTAAACCCA
>SDBU01010254.1_pt1 | contig 10410 bp, 9 predicted proteins | sample 2277071 | NCBI WGS metagenome assembly SDBU01 (sample SAMN10397929, study PRJNA504765) | marine sediment metagenome | isolation source: marine sediment core GS08_GC12, 126 cmbsf | place: Arctic Ocean: Gakkel Ridge, Loki's castle | collected 2008 | reverse complement strand
ACAAAAATCAGGAGCAGCACGCTCTTGACGCTTATAGAGCACATAAGTGTAAACTGGGACTTGATTGAGGTATGAATATATTGTGACAGACAAAAAGATACTCAAAGAAATCGTTGAAAAGCAAAAGGCCGGTATTATCAAACCGTCTGATAGATACACGGTTCCCCCTCAACAAATACTGGAACAAAAACCTGCTGAAAGGGTGAAAAATATATGTGAAGTGGCGCTTGGCTATAATGAGACACAGGCACGTCTGGAAGCAATGCGATGCCTTCAGTGTAAAAAAGCGCCCTGTGAGGAGGGTTGTCCTGTAAAAATCAGGATACGGGATTTTATTGGTGCAATTGCTGATGGCGAATATAGAAAATCGCTCAATATAATAAAAGAAAATTCACTGCTCCCGGCTGTCTGTGGAAGAGTTTGCCCGCAGGAAATACAATGCCAGGAAACATGCACAGTCGGCAAAAAATTCAAGGATGTGGGTAAAGCAGTCTCGATAGGGCGGTTGGAACGATTTGTTGCTGATCTGGATTCTGATAATGATAGTGTTCCCGATGTTGCATCCCCGACAGGTAAAAAAATAGCTGTTATAGGTTCGGGCCCGGGTGGTATCGTGACAGCGACCGATTTGAGAAGGGAAGGTCACGATGTTACAATATTTGAGGCGTTCCACAAGCCTGGCGGTGTTATGATATATGGTATTCCGGAATTCAGATTACCGAAGTCAATCATTCAAAAAGAGATTGATGTGCTGAAGAAAATGGGTGTCAATATAGTATTAAACTTCGTTGTTGGGAAAACACGAACGATTGAGCAATTAATGAAAGATGACGGTTTTGATGCTGTCTATATCGGTGTGGGAGCTGGACTGCCGAGGTTTATGGGAATCGAGGGCGAAAACTTTATCGGCGTATACAGCGCAAATGAATATCTCACACGGGCAAATCTCATGAAAGCATACAATTTCGGTAAAGGTGCGGACACACCGATTGCTAAATCGAAAAAGGTGGCTGTTATTGGCGGTGGTAATGTTGCCATGGATTCGGCGCGAACTGCTCTACGTCTTGGAGCGGAAAATGTCTATCTTATTTATCGCCGCACTGAAAATGAAATGCCTGCAAGAGTGGAAGAAGTACATCATGCGAAAGAAGAAGGTATCGAATTTCACCTTTTACAAACCCCGAAAAGGATACTCGGGAATAATAGCTATGTAACCGGTATTGAAATTATCAAAAATCAGCTGGGTGAACCCGATGAATCAGGGAGAAGAAGACCGGTACCCATATCAGGTTCTGAATTTGAGATTGAGGTTGATTCGGTTATTGTTGCAATAGGAAATGCGGCCAATCCCTTGATCGGTCAAACCACAACGGATCTGGAGCTTAGTAAATGGGGCTATATAATAGTTGATGAAAATTGCAAGACCTCAATGAAGGGTGTTTATGCTGGCGGCGATATAGTTTTAGGATCGGCAACGGTGATACTTGCAATGGGGCAGGGTAGAATTGCCGCTGCGGCAATACACAACTATCTGGTCGAAAAGTAAAATATTACATGGTCTGCTTTCATGTGTAATTATAATGCAATCATAAGTAGTAATATTTTCAGCTATATTCCGGAAAGTCTATAAAGGTACAATGAAGGAGGAGGACGTTGATTGAGGTAAAAAACCTTACTAAATACTATGGAACAAAAATTGCACTTGATAATTTATCTTTTACTGTAAAGGAAGGTGAAGTGCTTGGTTTGCTTGGTCCGAACGGTGCCGGGAAGTCAACTACTATGAAAATAATCACCTGCTATCTTTCTCCAACTGAGGGGACAGTAACAGTTGATGGCCTTGATGTATTTAATGATTCCCTTGAAGTTAGAAAGCGTATAGGTTATCTCCCGGAGCATCCTCCTCTTTACCTTGATATGACTGTAAAAGATTACCTCGAATTCGCCGCAAAAATTAAGGGAGTAAGTAGAAAAAAAATAAGGGATTGTGTTGATAGTAATGTTGAAAAATGCGGACTGAAAAGGTATTATAAGTCATATTGCAATTCCCTTTCAAAAGGCTATCGCCAGCGTGTTGGTATAGCACAAGCAATAATAAATGATCCAAAGATTCTTATTCTTGATGAACCAACTATCGGGCTTGATCCCATCCAGATTATCGAAATTCGTAATTTGATAAAGAGTTTTGGCGGCGATCACACTGTTATTCTTTCGACCCACATTCTGTCCGAGGTGGATATGACATGTGAGCGTGTAATCATTATAAATGAAGGAAAATTAGTTGCAGAGGATTTGACGAAAAACCTGAAAGAAGATGCAACCCAAAGCAGAGAATTTATAGTGGAATTCCGTGGCAAATCACCAAATATCCGTTCAAAAATTGAAAAACTTAAACAGGTAGAAAAAGTTGAATTGGGATCATCTTCCGGTGATACTTCTTTATTCAAAATTAGTGTAAAACCCGGAAATGACATCCGTCCAGAAATTGCAAAATCATTTATAAACGAAAATCTTGAACTTTTTGAAATGAAATATGTATCGAAAACTCTTGAACAGATATTTGTCAAAATAACCATGAATTAAATGGAGTTAGAATAAATGAGAAATGTTTTAGCCGTATATTTCAAGGAATTGAAAAGCTATTTTTCATCACAAATATTTTATATAATTTCTGCAGTATTTATGCTTGTGATTGGTAATACGTTTAAAAATGAGTTCTTTAAGTTCGCAATGGACAGCATGAGAATTGTAAAATATGTTATGGAATTTAGTGGGAGTGGTGTAGAATTCATCAATGTAAATGCAGTGTCATTCAAAACATTTAATTTTATTAATTTTATCCTGTTGCTTATCGTTCCACTGCTTACCATGAGATTATATGCCGAGGAAAAGAAAAACGGCACAATGGAGTTTATAATGACTTCACCTATAACAACACTACAGGTTCTTTTAGGGAAATTCTTTTCCTGTTTAACAATATACTCTTTAATGGTGATGTTAACCGTTTCGTTTATGATAATTTTATCAGTTCAATCGGATGGACAACTCGATGTAAGACCGGTTATCAGTTCATATTTAGGCACTATTTTGTTAGGAGCGGCTATAATACCAATTGGTATTTTTTTCAGTTCCGTAACAGAAAACCAGATAATCTCAGCATTTATGTCTATGTCTGTACTATTAGCTCTATGGATTTTAATTTTTTCTGCCCAATTTTTCAGCTTCCCTTATAATGAACTTATTGCATTTATATCCATTTCGGAACATCTTGATTCATTTAAGCGTGGATTTATTGGGGTTAGACATATAATATATTTTATCTCGATGTCAATTTTCTGGATGACTCTTTCATGGATGAGCGTTGAATCTACAAGATGGAGGCAATAAGAATGCAAAGAAAGAAATCAAATCTTATAAAAATTGCACTATCGAAACTTTTTGAACATGGTTTAAGTTCAATTATTTTTGCGATTACACTTCTGGCATTGTTGTTAATAATCAATTATGTATTTATGGTCAAAACTTCCTATATAGATATCACAAAAGATAAAATATACTCTTTATCAGATCAGACAAAATCTTTACTGCACAAAATTAATTATAAAGTTGACATAAAAGCTTTTTATTTATTAAGAAATCAATATCGGATAAGCAGGCTGCTGGATCTTTACCGGCAGGAAAATGACAATATATCCTATGAGGTTATTGATCCGATTAAGAATCCTATCATCGCTGAAGAGTATGAAGTGGGAGATTCCCCGAGAACAATCATTTTTGAGAGTCCCACTAAAACATCCCGTCTTAAAACCCCGCCTCCCGGGAGATTTAATAAAGAACCTGAAATTACAATGGCTTTTTACCGGCATATGTCTGAACAGACAAATACTGTGTATTTCACCGAAGGTCATGGCGAGATGAGTCTTTTTAATACACGACAGGGTGGCCTGAGCATATTATATGATCGCTTAATAGAACAAAACTATCTGGTTGAAACTATTAATCTCCAGACTGTAACGGAAATTCCATCGGATTGCTCTGTTTTAATTATTGTTGGTCCACGAAATCCTTTTATTGATGTGGAGAAAGAAGTTATTAGAAAATATAGAGCAATTGGGGGAAAATTTCTTATCTTGATTTCTCCCGGAGCGATTCATGATCTTGATTTTATACTGGATGTTAATAATGTAGAATTCGGAGATGATTTTGTATATGAAACTGCTAGCGACAGAACAACACAATTTGGCCCCACTGCTCCTATATGCAGTATTCAGGATCCATCTGAAATAACCTCAAATTTGGAAAACCAGAGTTTATTATTCCCCGTTGTTCGCAGTGTAAATATTATATCTCCGAACAGTGACTTAACCATGATCCGTCTGTTTGCTTCGAGCGAAAACAGTTGGGCGGAATCTATTGAATCTGCGGTGGAATTAGAGGAAGGCAAACGGCCTGTCCGTGATGAGAATGAAAAGAAGGGACCTATAACGGTTGCAATGGCGACCGAAAGTAGAATTATTATTCCTGACAGCGGTGTAGTTACCGGATATAGTGAAAGTACTGTTAGATCGGCATTTTTAGGTAGTGCAGGATTCGCTACCAACGCAATAGTTTCAACATTCCCGGCCAACTTGTCCCTTTTCCTGAATACAGTGAACTGGATAACAAGAAATGAAAATGTTTTTGATCTTACAACCCATTTTGTTAAATTTACACCGGTAGAGTTGACAAGAAAAGAAAGAAGAATGATTTCATGGTTGTCGTTGTTTGTATTTCCCTTTACAATTATGATAGTTGGATTGTTTGTATGGTTCCGAAAACGATGAATGGAGATTTAGAATGAAAATATTAAGATCACTTATTACTCTTATAGTAGTGATTGCCATAGGAATATTGGTTTATTTTTATGTATATAAAACTGAACAGGTAAGGAAAGAAAGAGAGGCAAAAGAACGTTTATTAGTACGGTTTGATATTGATAATATAAACAGTTTCACCTTTTCCAGACCGGACTCATCAATTGTTTTTGAACGTGGTATCGGTAGAATTTGGAATATAACAAAACCTGTTGAAGCCGAGGCAGAAAAGGAGGAGTTATACACTCTTTTTCGTTTACTCAATAATAGCAGAATACTTTATAATCTTGATGAAGAACTTGAAAATATGGAAATGTATGGCCTGGCAAATCCCGAATACTATATGTGCATGAAATTTGATGTTGGTGATCCAGATACTCTCTTTATCGGTAATAATACACCTGATGGAAATATGGCTTATGTGCATTTTGCGTCAGAGAACCGTGTGCTGATTGTCAGCAGAGAACTTACAGAGCGAATGAAGTGGCCTGTTAATATTTTCAGATCAAGAACAGCTCTAAATATTGTTAAAGAGGATATTACTGCTTTTGAAATTATTAGAGAAAATGATGAAATAATTGCCATGGTCAATACTGGAGTAAACTGGATTATGCAAAGCCCATGGGAATATAATGGTGATAATTCAAACATAGAAATTCTTATAAGAACACTCAGTGAATCAGGTAAACAAACTATTGTTGAGGAAAAAGCTGATGATTTATCACGATATGGTCTTGATAATCCAAGTATAGTTTTAAATGTATCTTTAAGATACGGGCAGCCGGAAAAAATACTTCTTATCGGAGATAGATTGAAGGAAGTTGGTGCTACACATTTGTATTATGCCAAACAATTCGATAAAGATCTCATATTTACACTTGAAAGCTCCGTTGTAGATATGCAAACTCATGTTAAAGAATGGTATATAGATAAAAACCCTATGCGATTAAATAGAGAAATGGTAGACAATATTACCCTTGAAACAGGAAATAGAATAATTACTTTTGTGAAAGATGCTCAAAGGAATTGGAGTGTTGTATCTCCGGTTGATAAAAATTTAGAAATGGAAATAATAAGTAAAATCTTTGCTTGCAGTCATCATATATCAACTCATGATCTCTATGCCTATAATCCAACAGAAGAAGATATAATTGAAGCCGGTCTTGATAAACCGAAAGCAATAATTACAATGTATAATAATGACAATATGATTGATCAGATAGTTTTTGGAAATACATTCGTACTCGATGAACCAAATACATATTTCAGAACAAGTAAAAAGCCAATAATTTTTATAACAAGAACACAAGTAAATGCTGAGTTAAACACTGTTTTACAAGCAATTTTTGGTGATTAGCTGATTACCTATGAAAGGGATGTTCATTATAAACATATTAATTTTTAATGATAATTTTCAGTTCCACAGAATTATATGCTGTATAGAGTGAAAATGAGGCTGCAGATATCTACAATAAAGCGGGAGAATTGTATCAAAACGGTAAATTCGAGGAAGCTTTTAGTAGTTATAAGGAACCTATAGAAGAAGGTTTAAAAATCCTGTTTGCTGCGTTACTGTCGAGTATTTTGTTTGCTCCTTTCGGTTTCTGCCCCATTTCGGCTTCTTCTGCCTCTGAACCTTTGATATAAATCATCTTTTAACTTATCCTCAAAGAGCTTCAGTTTGATGTATTGACGTTCGTCAAGAATCTCATTAGATTTTTTTAGAAAATTTTCATGTTCTTTCATAATTTCCTTATCTATTTTCTCGATTCTTGCGAGTTGTTTTTGCAAATTTTTAATTGATACAGATTCATCATCAATGTCTTCCGCAGTTGCATGAACTATTTTTCTACGTTCGTTCATAAGCTTAAAACGTTTTTTGTTGGATTCTTTAAAAACCGGAAGAAATTTTGTAGATTGATCCTCGTTAAGATTTAGAAATTTAATAAGTCTCCATGCGATCATCTCGTGTAGCTTTTCTCGCCTCTCAGCTTGTGATTTCTCATCGTCAGTCTGCAGCTGGGCAAGCAGCTTCCCGGTTTGAACATCACTCCGCGCAGTTTGCCTGAATTCACTTTCAACCTGTCTGGCATTGATGTGCGATTTTTGCTGTATTTCGTGTGATATAGAAATCGTAACAAAACACAGGGATATCAAAAATATCACAGAAAATGTAAAACATATTTTTTTCATTTTTTTACCCTTGCCTTATATTTAAAATGCATTTATGGATGATTATGGATGATATTTGTAATCGTTACCATACCAATAATTATCTTTCATCCGAAGGTTTCGAGGATAAGATTACTATCGTCCAGAGTTCGAAGCGTTCAGATATTCCGCCACTTCCTCGAGGTATTCCGGAATCTTCTGATGATGTTCTCCGTCTCCTTATCATCCCGGTACCTGATAACAAACCTACGGGTTTATTATCATTATCTTTCTTTATCTCTATATCGGTATCTATTTCGGGTGTTTCAAAACCTATTCTGATAGATTTATTTATGTCGGCACAGATAGCATAAGGATGCTGATTGTCCTTTTTAAGGGGAACTTTTAATTCGTAGAAAAGTCTTCCGCCTGAATTACCCACCATAACATTGATTCCATATAATGCAGCGTTACTAATTGACATTTTTGTTGGCTCATCTTCACCGGTATACAGAATTTCCAATTCATTTTGTAATTCTTTATACATTTCCAGGCGTTTCTCTGATTCTCTTCTATTTCCTCTGTCCATCAGAGGTAATCCCATTTCCTTTTTTCCCAGAGGAAAACGTATGCCGAATGTTTTCTTATTGTCTCTTTCCGGATCAAACCATAATGTACAACCTCTTCTCATAATCTGATTTTGTATTTTTCTATCCCATGGGCTTAGAGATAGATACAGATAATTTTCATCATTAAACAGGCCGATAGCTATTTTGGCATTTTCAATATATGTTGTGGCATTTTTCCAGTCAGCATCATTCCCATCTATAGTTATATCATGATTGAGCCATTTGCTATGTAGTTCGAGATTGTCACACCCGATGAAAAAGACAATCGAACTTATTGAAATAAATATGAATAATTGAAAATTTACACAACCCGGTTTCATAAAGTATATCTCTGTACAATGTTGTTTATATCAATATGCAATAAAAAAAGTAATTTAACCATCCCCAATCAAGTTGGGGATGAAAACAATTAAAGTGACCCCAATCAAACTCGTTACAACGTAACGAGCCTGTATGAAAGCAACTTAGTATTAATCAGTTATACGATGAAACAAAAAAATTATATAACTCATTTTCATCGAGAGTATCAAAAATATCATCTGCTGTAACATTAAAATATTCGTGTTGAAACAATGCATCTCTAAGATCATATTCATCTACGGTTTCTACATCATAAACCAATTCGAATAGTTCATATGTATCAAGGTACTGCTCGGCAATATAATTGTATAATTCATTGTCTTGCTCAGCCATTCTAACTATCTGGAAGGGAAGGGAATCAGGCACTTGCTTTGTATGAATACTATACAGTGCGATTGATACGGTTAATATGACAACTGCAGCAGCAGGTAACATCAATTGATAAACTTTTCGCTCTCTTTTTTTCGCATTAATTTTTTTTTGTAATACATATAAAAAACTTTGAGAATGCTCTGGAACATGTTGTGTTAATACAGAATTCATCAAGTTCACGACATGTATAATTTCATTGTATTCTTTTTGACAGGTAAGGCATTTTTCCATATGAGCCTTTACTGTTTTAACGATATCCTGCTCTAAAGAACCATCATCAATAAATGGCAGGAGTTCTTGTACTCTATCACATTCCATCATTGCCTCCATACTGATTGAGTATTTCTCTCATTTTTTTTATCGCATGAAAGTATGAAGCTTTAACTGCTCCCTCAGTTATACCCATAATCTCTGCTATCTCAAAATGCTTCAAACCATCGAGCTGCTTCATAGCAAAAACCATCCGCTGTTTAGAAGGTAGTTTTTTCATTGCGTTTTTTACCGCCATCTGGATTTCTTGACGTTCATATTTCTCTAACGGGTCAGGTTCATGTGATGGCAGATTAAAAAATTCATCATGACTGTCGAATGAAAAAAACGAAATAATCTTTTTTTTCCGTAACGAGCTAATACAAAGATTATATAAAATCCGGTAAAGCCAAGTGTATAATGATGAATCTCCTCTGAAAGATTTAAGATTAAAATATGCTTTAACAAATGCCTCCTGGACCATGTCCATGGCTTCGTCCTCATCTCCGAGTACTGCAGACGCAACCTTTAGAAGACGTTGTTGATAGTGCATTACAATTTGTGAGAAAGCACTTTCATCGCCTTTTTTGAAAAACGTTATCAGTTCGGCATCTGTATGTTCTCTATTGTTAGTATCGGGTGTTTCACTTTTTCTCATTGAAATATTTCAATTCTTTTTAAAGGCTACTGCTATCTGCCTTTAGAAAATTGACGCATAGATATTATGAAAGGTTTAATAACTGAAGAGGATACTATTGATAAAGGTAAATAAATAAATTTTCATATCATTAAATAAAACGGGAGGAATAGAAGTTATGTATAATGTAACTTTTCAAAATTAAGCAGTTATCTTGGAATATTTTCTTTTTCAAGTACTCCTATGAAAACTTTGACAATCTCAGGATCAAACTGTTTTCCGGAAGATCTCATGATTTCGAGGATCGATTCTTTGAATGTCATTTGTTTTTTGTAAGAACTGGATGCTCTCATTATACTAAATGATTCCGCAAGATTAATTATTCTGCCAGCAATGGGAATCGAATCACCTTTACGACCGAAGGGATAACCACTTCCATCCCATGCTTCATGGTGATATAGGACACATGGCACCACTCCTTTCCAGAGAGTAATTGGTTCAAGGAGTTTTGCACCCTGAACTGGATGCTGTTTGATTAACTCTCTTTCTCTATCGGACAAATCGCGTTTGTTGAAAATATAGGATGGCAGAATCAACTTTCCAATGTCATGCAATAGAGCACCGAAATGAAGATCATTTTTTTCATTTTCTGAAAATTCCAGTACTGTACCGACTTTATGACAATATTCGGCAACTTTCCAGGCGTGACCCTCAGCATACATATCTTTTTTTTCTATTGCCTTAACGATAATGTTTGTTGTCTGAGTAAAAAAGTTCTGCTGATCTTCAATTTTTCTTGTCGCAGCAATAACAGTAGCAACACGATCAGACATATCATATATAATACGCAGATCGTTATCTTCAAAATCACGGTTATCCTTGGTGTTAATAACTTCGAGAACTCCGATAATGTCAGAATCAAGTTTCATTGGAACAGCAAGAATTTTTTTTGTTTCAAAACCTGTTTCTTTATCAACATTTCCGGTAAAACGTTTATTAGTTTTTGCATCATTTACAATCTGCGGTTCTCCATGCACTGCAACCCATCCAGCAACTCCCTCACCCATTGGAACATTTATTGTTTCCAGACGATGTCTCTTTTCACCGGATACAACAACAAACTCCAGAACATTTTCTCTTTCATTGATCAGCATTATAC
>SDBU01010253.1_pt1 | contig 10411 bp, 6 predicted proteins | sample 2277071 | NCBI WGS metagenome assembly SDBU01 (sample SAMN10397929, study PRJNA504765) | marine sediment metagenome | isolation source: marine sediment core GS08_GC12, 126 cmbsf | place: Arctic Ocean: Gakkel Ridge, Loki's castle | collected 2008 | reverse complement strand
GTATGGTTGAAGAGGAAATTAGATTATGAGTTGTTAAAACAGATTCGTCAAAAGTTGAAGGACCATAAAATTTATGGAGTCGGAATTTTAGTAGAGGAAAAGCGATTTTATCCTCAAGGTAAGTTAGCTGCCCAAGTGATAGGTTATGCCAATTTCGACAATGAAGGCGTATACGGAATTGAAAAAATATACAATGCCTCTATTGCCCCCTATGATAAATCAATGCAACCACCGGCCAGGGATGCGAAGCGCCGTTCCATTGAACCGATGGAGTTAAACAGTGAGATTCCTGCGTACAACAATAGCGTTGTGCTAACAATTGACGATTTCATTCAGGATATTGCCGAAACTGAGTTGGCAGCAATGTGTGAAAAATGGTCTGCGCCGTCGGGTTCTGTTATCGTCATGAATCCCCGAACAGGAGAAATCATCGCGATGGCAAACTATCCCACTTATGACATCAACCTGTTTGGGCAAGCTGATGAGATACGTAAACGTAATCTGGCAATTTGGGCGGCGTACGAACCAGGCTCTGTGTTTAAAATTGTAACCGTCGCCGCGGCTCTAAATGAAGGGATTGTAAACCCCTCCGATACCATATATTGCGGACAAGGTCAATTTAAAATATTCGGTCAAATTATTCATGATACTCACCCACATGGTTCGTTGACTATCAATGATATCATCGCAAAATCCAGTAATATTGGAATTGTAAAAATCGCCCTGAAACTAGAAAAACCTGCATTAACTCGATATGTTCGCGCGTTTGGGTTTAGCAAGAAAACCCAAATTGATTTGCCTTATGAGGCAAAAGGTACTATTGACGCTTTAGACAAATGGGGTAAATCTGCCCTTATTTATGTTCCTTTTGGACAGGGGATTCTTGTCACACCTGTGCAAATGTTATGTGCCATGAATGTAATCGCGAATGACGGCAAATTGATGAAACCATATATCGTCAAAGAAATCCTTGATAGCAAAGAAAACATGGTACAAAAAAACAAAGCGAAAATCGAGCGGCAGGTAATTACCCCCGAAACAGCGCGGATGGTCACTCAAATGTTGAAGAACGCGGTGAGCTACGGCACAGGAAAAAAGGCTCAAGTCACAGGTTATTGTGTAGCAGGGAAAACCGGAACAGCTCAGAAAGCAGGAGCAGGTGGCTACTCATCAGATAAATATGTCAGCACTTTTGCAGGATTTCTCCCTGCTGATAACCCCCAATTGTCGATAATCGTTGTAATTTTTGAACCGAAGGAAGAACACAGCGGCGGACATGTCGCAGCGCCTGTATTTCAAGCTATTGCTGAACAAGCAATACGGCGTTTCGAATTACGAGTTACGAATTACGAATTACGAATTACGAACTAGCTCTTAGGCATTAGCCTCATTAAATTTCACGTTTCACGCATCACTCTACGTTTGTCACTCGTCACTCGACACTCGAGCGATGGAAAAAGGAGTAGATATGCATCTTCGTGCATTTCTAAAGGGAATAGAAGTCATTGCTACAACCGGGGATTTGGAGCGCGAAATTGAAGGGATTGCATGCGACTCGCGTTATGTCGAACGGAATTTTGCATTCGTCTGTTATCAGGGCGTTAATGTTGATGGACATGAATATATTTCCAATGCAATAGATAATGGCGCAACGGCAGTTATATCTGAGCGAAAATTGTCAGTGCCGGAAGGTGTCACTTGGGTGCAGGTAAAGGATGGAAGATTGGCGCTTGCAGTTATGGCGGCAAATTTGCATAATGTACCAGCAGAGCAACTGAAGATAATTGGTATTACTGGCACAAATGGCAAGACATCCACTGCGCATCTCATCCAATCTGTATTTGCCGCGGCTGGTTGTAAAATGGGTATCGTAGGGAGTATTGGTCATAAGGTTGGTAATCAATTCATTCCTGCTACGACCACAACTCCGGATGCTTTGCATCTGCACAAATTATTCAGGGATATGGTGGATGATGGCGAAGATAGCGTAGTTATGGAAGTGACATCGCATAGTCTAGAACAAAAAAGGGTTGCGGGCATTCAATTCGACGTTGCGGTGTTTACTAATCTTACACAAGACCATTTAGATTTTCATTCGGACATGCAGGACTATTTGGATGCCAAGGTCAAACTTTTTCAACAGTTGAAGAGCAATAATAGCATGGCAATTCTCAATGCTGACGACAATGCCAGCGACTATATACGTGAGCGAACAAGCGCTTCGATATTGACGTATGGTATAGAAAAGCCTGCTAACCTCCGCGCTACAGAAGTAGAATCAACTATCAGCCGACTTTCTTTTACTGCAATAACACCGGAAGGAAACATTGATGTCCAGCTAAAATTGTTAGGCGAATACAATCTGTATAACGCTCTAGCGGCTATCGGTGTGGGATTATCTCAAAGATTTGCGCTTGATGTTATTAAATCCGGTCTGGAATCAGCGACGGTCCCTGGACGCTTTGAATTGGTCGATTGCGGACAGAATTTTGCCGTTGTTGTCGATTACGCGCATACCCCCGACGCGCTAGAACGGCTACTCAAAGCCGCGAGGAAAATTACCAAAGGTGCGCGAAGCCATCCCGAGAATCGGGGACGGCTCATCTGCGTTTTCGGTTGTGGCGGCGATAGAGACCGTGGAAAACGTCCGATTATGGGGAGAATTGCTTCTGAAATTGCCGACCACATAGTTATCACTTCGGATAATCCACGAACAGAGGAACCCGAGCAAATTACCGCAGAGATTGAAGGAGGCATTAAAGAGGGCGCAAATTGTGATGTGATAATCTCTCGAAACGCAGCTATAGCGCGTGGCATAGAGATAGCGCGAAATGGCGATTTAGTCGTAATTGCGGGTAAAGGACATGAGAATTATCAGATTTTTAAGGATAAGCGCATTCACTTCGATGACCGCGAAATCGCAACTAAACATCTTTGGGGTAAGGGGTAATTTGGTAACTCGTTAAAGTGGTAATTTGGTAACTTGGTAAAGTGGTAATTTCCTAGTCTCCTAATTACCCAATTACCATAAAAAAATGATTACCGAAATAGACGGATTAAAAGTTTATTACGAAGTTGATGGCAAAGGTAGTCCTGTTGTTCTTCTCCATGGTTGGGGAGGGCAAGCGGCGAGTTTCAAACCCGTTTTTAATTATTTAGCTAGAAACTACAGGGTATATGCGCTAGATTTGCCCGGATTCGGTTACAGCGACATACCATCTGTTCCTTGGGGCACTAACGACTACGCTTTATTTATTTCAAACTTTTTCGTTAAAAAGAGGATTGCAAATACTAATATAATAGCGCATTCTTTTGGGGGGAGAATAGCAATAGTATTAGCAGCTAACTTTCCAGAAAAGGTGAATAAATTAGTTTTAGTTGATAGTGCTGGCATAAAGCCTAAGCGTACAGTCAAATACCACCTCCGCGTATCAATTGCAAAAATAGGGAAATTTTTATTTTCCTCGCGATTTTTGGGAATATATGGAGAAAAGGCAATAGACGCTATTTATAGATTAGTAGGTTCTAAAGATTATAAAGATGCGGGTGAGATGCGAGGAATCCTTATTAAGGTAGTGAATGAAGACCTGAGACACCTATTATCTAAAATCAAATCTCCAACTTTGCTTGTGTGGGGAGAACAAGATACAGCTACACCTATTTCACACGCTAAAATAATGGAAAAGGAGATAGAAGATTCTGGTTTAATAATTCTGCAAAATGCCGGACATTTTTCTTATTTAGACCAATTTCCGCAGTTTTGCCGTATTATTTCAAGGTTCTTTGGAGATTAAAAAATGCCAAATTTCGTTACTAACTTGTCATGGATTCTTCTATTTCTAGCAATTTTAGTCTGGATGGCAAGGGCAATCCTACGAACTACCAGAGCACTTCATATTTTTCAATTAGAGGGATACAAAACTGTAAGGTTTCTGAAATGGCTGGCAAATAATCCCAAAAGAATGTTTGAAATAAGAGAAGTTATAATTCTTGGGTGTTTTTTTATTTTAGTATTAATTGGTTATGCCACTCGTTACTCAACAATTTTACCTTTCCTTCTTTTATTTTGGATAGCCATTGAAATATATTTCATAGTAAAGCGAAATAGTGTCAAAGCGAAAAAACCGCTCGTTTACACAGCAAGAGCGAAAAGGCTTTTTGGACTCTCGATAGTTTTGCTCTTTTCTTTCTTCGCAGGAGTGATGTTGCTGGGTAGAGAATTATCCGTTCCCGATTCTCGAGATGGCTTCGCGCATTGGCAACTTACAGGCAACCAATTCTACTATCAATTTTTAATCTTATTTATTTTTACATTTGTATTCAATCAGCTAGCAGCCATCAATCTTACAATATCCAACGTACTTATCTATCCCTTAGAAAGAACAATTAATGAAAGCTATTTGATGTCAGCAAGAAATAGGATTAAAAAGCTTCATCCAAAAGTTATCGCTATTACGGGGAGTTACGGAAAAACAAGCACAAAGTATATTTTGAATACAATTCTCTCACAAAAATTCAGTGTGTTGATGACCCCAGACAGCTATAACACTCCTATGGGCATCTGTAAAGTAATTAGAGGGCAATTAGAGCCGGAACACGAAATATTTATTGTGGAAATGGGCGCATATAAAAGGGGTGAAATTAGGGATTTATGTAAATTGGTGTACCCAGAAATCGGTATTCTTACAGCGATAGGGGCACAACATTTAGAACGATTTAAGAGCATTGATAATATCGCTTCAACCAAATATGAACTGATTGAATCTTTGCCTCAAAATGGAATAGCAGTCTTCAACGATGACAATGAAATCTGTTCTAGTCTTGCTGATAAAACTAAAATCAAGGTAGTCAGATACGGAATTGATAGAAATGTCATTGCGAGCCCCGTCGAGGCCCGTCCCGAATATCAAGGCAGGAAGAAGAAATCAGATGAAGAAGCGAAATTGACAGCGAGGAATATTCGGAGCACAAATGAGGGACTTACGTTTACAGTTGAATATGGTTCTGGTGAAATGGAACAATTTAAAACCAAGCTTTTGGGCAGAAGCAATGTTTACAATATTTTAGCCGCTACCGCAGTAGCTTTGGAATGTGGGATAACCTTAAATGAAGTTAGTAGAGCAACGAAAAGTCTCGAACCAATACCACATCGTTTGCAATTGATTCCGGGTGCTGGTGGTGTGACTGTTATTGACGATGGTTTCAACGCTAATCCCGTTGGTGCTAGAGCCGCTCTTGAAGTCCTAGGAAGTTTTGCACAGGGCCGAAAAATCCTGGTTACTCCAGGCTTGGTGGAACTTGGGGAAATTGAATTTGAACAGAACAAAATTTTTGGCACCGAAGCCGCAAAAGTATCTGATTTTGTCATATTAGTGGGTCCCAAAAGAACGGAATCAATTTTGGAAGGACTGAGAACTTCCGGTTTTCCTGAAGGGAACATAACGGTGGTTGAAAGTCTCGCTACAGCAACAGAACGATTGCAACAAATCGTAAAAACAGGCGATGTCGTGCTGTTTGAAAATGACCTACCGGATACTTATGATGAAGGATAGAGTAAGAGGGAAAAATGGAAATTAGGTAATTGGGTAATTTCCGTTTTTTCGCATTTCTCAATTTCCCTTTTACCACATCCCCAAATTACCCTTTTGCGTTGTTCTGTGAAAGGAATAAGAAAATGCCAAAATACAATGTATGTGTGATTTTTGGGGGACGTTCCGCTGAACATGAAGTTTCGATTATAACCGCTCAGCAAGCTATCAGTGCTTTAGATAAAAATAAATACGAAATTGTACCTGTTTATATTACTAAAGATGGTGAGTGGTTGACTGGCGATGAACTTCTTGAATTGGATACCTTTACTAAGGGAAATCTTCCTAGTGGTGTTGGCTTTGGCAAAGTATTTATAGCGCCGAGACATCAGCTTAAATATCTGATATGCGAGACAAAGTCGGGGCTCTTTCGGAGAAGGAAACGCATCCCCATAGATGTAGTTTTTCCAGTTATTCATGGAACTTTGGGGGAAGATGGAACCTTGCAGGGATTGTTGGAACTAGCAAATATTCCATATGTGGGAGCAGGTGTGCTTGGTTCGGCTGTTGGAATGGACAAAATTATTATGAAAGCAATTTTTAGAGAAAATAATTTGCCAACAGTCAACTATTTATGGTTCACAAAAAATGAATGGAAAATGGAACAAGAAGAGGTGGTAAAAAAAGTCGAAGAGAATCTTACTTATCCTGTTTTTGTTAAGCCTGCAAACTCAGGTTCTAGTATTGGAGTTGGTAAGGCTAAAAATCGAGAAGACCTTAAATTTGCTCTTGATGTAGCTAGTAGCTATGACAGACGCTTGATAGTAGAAGAAGGATTAGAAGACGCCATTGAAATTAACTGCTCAGTAATGGGAAATTATGACTTAATTACATCAGTTTGTGAGCAACCAATTTCGGCTGGGGAATTCCTTAGTTTCGGCGATAAATATATCCACGAAGACAAAACATCGGGTATGGAAGGCGCTGACCGTAAAATTCCAGCGCCAATTTCAGATGAACTTACAACTGAAATTCAAGAATTAGCTAAGAAAGCTTTCAGAATTCTTGACTGCAAAGGTATTGCTAGAATAGATTTCCTTGTTAATGAAAAAGATGGAAGACCGTTTGTTAATGAAATTAATACAATCCCAGGCTCATTTAGTTTCTACTTATGGGAGCATAATGGGATAAAATTCCCTGAACTAGTTGATAAGCTAATCGAATTTTCTTTCGACGTTCATAAAGAGAAAAATAATATCATGTATTCTTTCCCTTCCAACCTTTTAGCTCAATTGAAATCTGATTCACCCAAAATGGTTAAAGGGCAAAAGGGCTAAGGGGCAAGATGATAAAATGGCAAAAAACCGGAAAGCCAGACAACCGGAAAGCCGGAGAACCGGCAAAAGATGGGGTTGCTTCCCTCTATACTTTGCGTTTTCCAACGCGTTATTGGGAAGCATAAAATGTCTCCGGAAGCACCGTCCGTTCGGGTTTCTGGCTTTCTGGAGTTTGCCCCTTTGCCATCTTGTCATGCTCCTGTACGTTTTACGCTTCACGTTTTACGTTTAAAAAATCAACAATCGAAATTACGAGTACCGCCAATCAGTACAGAATATAGGTTACACAAAAATGTTTTACTATCTATTCTTCCAAAAATTGTTCACGTTTTTTTCCGCATTACGTATATTCCAGTATATTACATTCAGAGCAATATATGCCACTATAACCGCACTATTTATTTGTTTGGCGTTGGGACCATTCGTAATTCGGCGACTACAGTTACTCAAGTTTGGTCAAATCATCAGCGACGATGGTCCCAAGCGACATTTGAGTAAGGCTGGTACACCGACGATGGGTGGATTATTAATTCTCGTCGCAGTGTTTATTTCCACAGTGTTATGGGCGCGGCTGAATACATCTCTCACGTTTGTAGTGTTATTCGCCTTGGTCTGGTTTGGAGGATTAGGATTTTTAGATGATTTACTTAAAATTACCAGAGGTCAGTCTTTAGGTTTGCGCGGATGGCACAAAATGTTTTGGCAGGCAGTCGGCGCGTTTTTCATCGCATATTATATGTACCAATGGTCTGTACCGCCCGAACCGCTCAAGAATGAAATTACGGGGGTTGTTCAAATTACGAGTAAAACCGCCTTGGTCTTCCCTTTCTTTAAGCACTTTCGTCCTGATTTAGGAATATTCTTCATTCCGTTCGCTATGCTAGTTATCATTGGCGCGTCCAATGCGGTCAACCTCACCGATGGTCTGGATGGACTAGCTATTGGATGTACACTTTTTGCGGCAGGCGCCTTTGCGATTGTCGCGCATCTCACGAGCAATAAAAACGCGGCGGCTTATCTAGATATCGTCCATATTCCTGTATCCGGCGAAGCCGCAGTCTTTTGCGCGGCTATCGTCGGCGCTGGCTTGGGATTTTTATGGTTTAATGCGCATCCAGCGAAAGTATTCATGGGCGATACGGGGTCACTTGCCCTTGGTGGCGCCATGGGCACGGTCGCGGTATTAATTAAAGGGGAGTTTCTTCTGTTCATAGTGGGCGGTATTTTTGTGGCTGAAGCATTATCCGTTATCATCCAGGTAATTTCATACAAAACTCGGAAGAAACGGGTATTTAAGATGACGCCGTTACATCATCATTTTGAACTACTCGGCTGGTCAGAATCTAAGATTGTCATACGGTTTTGGATTATCGCGGCTATTTTAGTGCTGATTACCCTAAGTACATTGAAACTGAGATAATGGCAAGAGGGCAAGGGGGCAAGATAGCAAAGGGGCTAAAGGCATGAATGTCGAAGGCAAAAACGTTTCCATTATTGGTTTAGTCCGTAGCGGCGTAGCCGTTGCTCAATTGCTTGATGACCGTGGTGCGCGGGTGTTAGTGAGCGATTGTAAAGGAGCGGACGAATTGCGCGAAAGTCTTGCTGAATTGCGCGATCGCGATATTCAATATGTACTCGGTGGACATGATGAACGATGTATCGAGCACGCGGAATTAGTTGTTGTTTCTCCGGGCGTGCCGTTAGATATTCCCATTCTCCAAAAAGCTCGCTCGCGGGGCATTCCTGTTCTGGGGGAGTTAGAAATCGCATACCGTTTCTGTCAAACGCCGATGATTGCTGTCACAGGTACCAAAGGCAAATCCACAACGGCATCGTTGATAGGTGAAATACTACGGAATAGACCTAAGTGCGCACTTGATAAAATTCCAAATTCCTTTAGGTTGAGTAGCGAAGCGTATCGAAACCAATACCGAATACCGAATACCGGTAACGTCTGCGTAGCAGGCAACATCGGTGTAGCGTTATCGCGCGAAATTTCAGCATTAGAGCCAGAAGACCTTGTCGTTGCAGAAGTAAGTAGTTTCCAATTAGAGAGTACCAAAGATTTTCATCCTATTGTAAGTGTCATACTCAATATCACGCCTGACCATTTAGACCGCCATAAAACGATGGAACACTATATTGCCGCAAAAAAACGGATTTTTGCAAATCAAACACGCGCGGATTATATTATTTTGAATGCGGATAATGATATAGTCTCACGCTGCGCGTCAGAAACAGCAGCTCAATCTGTTTTTTTTAGCAACAAAAAGATTCTTGACAAAGGTCTTTATGTTGAATATAATCATATTGTCGCGCGCGAAGTGACTCATCACTCATCACTTAAATTGTGTCATCTATCTGACATTCCATTGCTAGGCGCACATAATATCGAAAATGTATTAGCCGCTGCTGCTGTGGGGATAATTTTTGGCGTACCTTTCAATGCAATTCATGATGCCATCATCCATTTTCGCGGTATGGAACATGCTCTCGAAGTGGTCGCAGAACTGAATGGAATTACATTTATCAACGATTCCAAGGCAACAAATATCGATGCTGTTCGAGCAGCGTTGGAATCCCTCGAAGATAATATCATACTAATTATGGGTGGCTATGATAAAGGCAATGATTATCGTCCATTGCGTTCTCTGGCACGAACGAAGGTCAAAGCCTTGATTCTCCTTGGTTCACATACACATCGCATTCGCGCAGCGCTGGTGTCAGAAATTGGGGTTGAAACTCCAGCTTGTTACAATGCCAGTACAATGTGTGAGGCAGTACAGATTGCTTATTCCCATGCAACTCGCGCGCAACCGCACGCTACAGCAGACAGTTATGAACAGCCGCTTCGCCCGTTCGCTTTGCTCACGGAAAAGAAGCTTCGCCCGTTCGCCTCGCTCACGGTATTGCTCTCGCCAGCCAACGCGAGCTTTGATATGTTTCAGGATTACAAAGCGCGTGGTGATGCCTTTCGAAAGGCGGTGCAACAACTTGCAACACGTATCCGTTAATAAATTGCCTAAAGGGCATGTTGACCTATTCATCGTTTTTATCACGTTATGCCTTCTGGTTATCGGGATTACTATGGTCTATAGCGCCAGTTCCATGATTGCATACGAAAGATATAAAGATAGTTTTGCCTTTCTAAAGATGCAACTCATAGCTTGTTTTATCGGTATCATAGGTATGGTCGTTACCGCGTACATACCATACAGATATTTTCAACGGTTCGCAATTCCGTTGTTAGGGTTTGCCGCATTGCTGTTATTATTAGTCTACTCACCTCTGGGCAGCGGCGTTGGAGGGTTCAAACGATGGATTAGAATTGGCGGCTTCCAATTTCAGCCTGTGGAATTCGCCAAATTAGTGTTGATAATTTATGTCGCGCGATTTCTCAGTAACAACGGAGAGAAAATTCGTCACATGCGCTATATTCTGCTGAGTGTCATTGTATTATCGATATTCTTCTTCCTCATTTATTCTCAACCAGATTTCGGCACCGCTGTTCTCATCAGCATAGCAGTTTTTCTCATGCTCTTCGTC
>SDBU01010252.1_pt1 | contig 10411 bp, 5 predicted proteins | sample 2277071 | NCBI WGS metagenome assembly SDBU01 (sample SAMN10397929, study PRJNA504765) | marine sediment metagenome | isolation source: marine sediment core GS08_GC12, 126 cmbsf | place: Arctic Ocean: Gakkel Ridge, Loki's castle | collected 2008 | reverse complement strand
CTTCTATATTAGCAAGTACGAGGTAACACAGAAGCAGTGGAAGGAGATTATGGGGAGTAACCCGTCGTCCTTTAAAGGCTATAATCGGCCTGTGGAGAGTATAAGCTGGTATGATGCTGTTGATTTCTGCAATACACTGAGCAGGAAAGAGGGGCTTAACCCATGTTACAGCAACGGTGATGTGAGTTTCAAAGAATCCCGGTACAGATATTATATTGTGCTTGTAGGTGGGCAAAAAGAAGCTTCAATATACTGCGATTTTTCAGCCAACGGTTACAGGCTGCCAACCGAGGCTGAGTGGGAGTATGCAGCGAGGAGCGGCGTTAAGAGCAGGGGTTACACATATTTAGGGAGCAATTCTGCGGGAGATGTAGGCTGGTATCAGGACAATTCCGGATTTAAAACGCACGAAGTGGGCCAAAAGAAGCCGAACGAGCTGGGCCTTTACGATATGTGCGGTAATGTGTGGGAGTGGTGCTGGGACTGTTATGGGAAATACAGCTCCTCTTCACAGACCGATCCCAGGGGTCTTTCCGGGGGCTACTATTACCGGGTGCTACGGGGAGGCAGCTGGTACTACTATACATCGGCCCTTCGGGTGACGCTTCGTGACTACTACACCCCGTCGTACAGGAACGGCGGCCTCGGTTTCCGCCCTGTAAGGACAGCCGAGTGAGGTTCCGTACCCGTATCTTTGAACGAAAGCCAGATATAAAAAAAACGGTATGCCTGGACGTCTTACGCATACCGTTTGGGAGAGAAGGTGAAACACACGCTTACTTTCCTCTTTATTAGCTTCGGGCACGGGCTTTAATAACTTTAATTCAAATAAAGCGGGAAAGCAGCTGGATATGGTACTTTGCCGAGTTGAGGAGCTCCTCATATAAACTCTGGGTAATGTCAATTACATCACCGGCAGCAGGCTGTTTGCTGTTCCTGCGGCCGATTTTTTCAATCAGGGGCTGTAAAAGAAAGCCGGCGATTTGCCTTGAGGATAACTCCAGTATCCTGCTGTCAAGATTGTGCATTCGCTTGAGGGTTTGCTCAACATCTTGGTTCTCCCGGAGTTGGCTGCGCAGCCTGCTGCACTCTTCAAGCCCTGTTAAGGTTATTTTCTCAAGTTCTTTGAGATCACCGGCCAGTCTTTTCAGCGCTGTTAATAGACGCTCTTTTTTTTCTCCGGCCCTTACATCGGGTTTTGCCATAGCTCTGATTCTGATCATCCTGCTGTCGAGCTCCGGCCTGATAACCGGCAGGTTGAGCAGGTTGCTGCTCTCATAGTAGGGCATACCTTCAATTTTTATCCCCCTCGGGGAGAGGTTGAAGGTTTGCTGCTTATCAATCCCGGCCAGCTGTTTTTCAAACCACCATTTATAGATGAGCAAGCGTTGATCGGTATATGTCTCCAAGCCGGAGTTGTCGGTATATAAAAAGGGAGATGCTTCGTGAAAATAGTGAAAGGACATACCCTCTGCCGGCAATAAACGTCTGCTTAAGATCTGTCTTAAGTCTTCAAAATAAGTATCGCGGGCGTGAGTGGCGCTTTGCGGAAAACCAAGATCGAGAGCGCCCATATATATAGGATCAGCGCCGATAAGGCGGGTGAAATCCCAGGCGGAAGTAGCTACGGAACCGCCGGCCCTGATTTTCCCCTTGCTCCCTGTCAGATTCTCCAGATATTCTCCCAGCGGGAAAAAGGAGGATACCAGGAATGTCGGCATCTTTAGGTGATGAAAGACATTGGGGTTGGTGGATGGCTCCGATATAAGCACCGTACTTTCCGGTAAAGCGCCGTCCAGATGTCTGGTGTTCCAGTACTGGGGGTCCATCACCATCAGGAAGTCAGGTTCGATCCCCTTTCTGAGGCATGGCTTAAGAGAGGTGTCCACCGCGACTAAAATAAGACGTTCCTTCAACCGCTTAAGAATTGGCAGCAGCGTATCCAGGGATGGTCCGGCAGCTAAAACTAGTGCCGGTATTCCGGAGAAAATATCCTCCAGTAACTTAATTCCCGGCAGCGAGGCAAGGGGTTCAAGATTATTCAGTAAATTCCTTATCCAGAGCCGGCCGAACCTGTTCAGGGTGTTGGTGTTTACCTGATTTTTTGTTTGAGCAGCCTGGATGAGATTATCCATCTTCCGGTAGTAGGAAATATTGCGGCTGAAAACAGAGCGCAGTTTGACAATCTGTACACTGGCCAATGAATGATTGTCAAGGTTCAGTTTTTCAGGATTTGAATTAAAAAACCATGTTACTCCGGGGGAGGCAAAAAGCCCGTGGGAATCCCTTATTCTCAAAGCCTCAAGAAAAAGAGGGATATCAGGTTCTACTACAATTACCGGAATTTGGGGAAATGCTTCCAGGAAGGCGGCCACCAGATAGCCGAGGCCGAATCCGTAAAAGATAACGACACTGACTTCTTTTGAAACCTCCCGGCTGATTAATTTTTGAGCTTCCCTGACCGGATCATAGCGGGAGTGAAGATAGTTACCGGCCAGAATTGCAGTCGGCGGACCTGCGGGAGTGGCAACCGCTTTAAGCTGCTGCCCGGAAGAGCTCCGGCTGAAGATTGCCGGGTCGAGCTGCCGGTGATTTTCTAAAAGAGAAGCGAGGTTATTATTGAAGATAGTAGATTCAACCACGCTCATTCCAACTCCAGAACAATAGTCATGCCTTTTTTTAGATCTGTACCAGGCGCCGGACTCTGACGTGCCACGTAGCCCTGTCCGAGGATCCTGACTATTATATCACTCTGGTTCAATAGGGGTAGGAGCAGGCGTTTGGGCGTGCCGGTAAGATCAGGCATAGTTGAACCGATTTTTATATTTTCCGGGATTTTCAGGTGAATTGTTCCTGAGTGCTCAATAGTAACATCGCTGTCCCTGGTTATTCCCAGGTAGGAAATCAGGTTTTCTGCTGTCTGCTTGAAAACGGGGGCAGCTATCCGGCTTCCATAGTAATTATCCCCTCTGGGCAGATGGATAACTGTGTAGATGATCAGCTGCGGATCATCGGTGGGAAAAATCCCCAGATAAGAGGCAATAAAATCAATTTCAGAATACTTTCCCGTTTTTGGATTTGCTACCTGGGCAGTACCGGTTTTAGCGGATATGCGGATACCGGGTATACGGCCCCGGCGAGCAGTACCGCGTTCCTGCACGGCAGTTTCCATCATTTCCAGGATTTCCCTGGCAATAGCGGGAGACACCACTTCACGGAGCGGTTCACGATTGAATTTTTTTATTATTTTCCCCTGGGGGGAAACGATTTTGCTGACAATAATCGGTTTTAAAAGCAGTCCGCTGTTAGCAAATACTGTGGCTGCTGAAAGCATCTGTATTGCTGAAACTGATATCTCCTGTCCAAAAGCAATTGTAGGTTTGCTGCGCATTGACCATTTATCAGGTTTGGCAAGAATACCGGAGCTTTCACCGGGCAGGGGCAGCTCAGTTTTTTTACCGAAGCCGAAAAGGGTAAGCATCCGGTAGAATGATCTGGTATCGACCCGTTCCGAGGCATAGGCGGCGCCGGCATTGCAAGAGTATTTTATGATCAACTGCGGATTTACCCTTCCATGTGATCCCAGATCGCGGATACGGTAAGTTGAACCATCGGGCAGGGTCTGTTCATAGTAACCATTGCAGAGAAAGGTATCTTCAGTGGTTATACCCTGAAGCTGCAGGAAAGAGGCAATAGAAATTATCTTAAAAACCGATCCCGGCTCATAGGCTTTGCTGATGGGAAGATTCTGCCTGGATGACCTGCCAAAGCGGCTGAATTCATTAGGATCAAAATTGGGAACTGAGCAGTAACCTAATATCTCGCCGGTTTTTGCTTCCATAACCAGTATAAATACAGCTTCGGCCTGGTTATCTTTAAGAGCAGCGAGAGCGGTTTTCTGGAGCATATATTGAATATTGATATCAATAGTGAGGAATACCTGGTTTCCGTATATCTCGGATTTCCTGTTGTCCACAATGGGGGGTGAGAGTTCATGGTTGAAGGTATATTCAATACCTTCCAGCCCTACATTATCCACTCCCACATAGCCAATTACATGGCTGGCCAGGTTTTGCTCCGGATAATTGCGTCCGAACTCCGGTATAAGATTTATACCCTTCAAGTTACCCGAATTTTTCAGTTCTTCAATTTGTCTGGATTCAGTCGGGGTTATCTGCCTCTTTATGTATATAAAGCCGGAAGCTTCTTTTAATCTTTGGATAATTTCGCCCTCGCTTTTCCTGAGGATCCCGGCTAATTGCTGCGCTGCAGCTTCCGGATCTTCGAGATCCGGTATCCAGGCTGCTACTGAGTTCAAGCGGGTACTGATGGCCAATATTTTCCCATTCCTATCGAGAATAGGTCCGCGCTCCACAACCGGCATCTTTATAGGATTGGGAGATTCATTCAAGGGAGTAAGGATCATGAGCGAAACGAGTTTGCCCATAATAAAAAGCACAGCAGCAGTAATGAAGAGCAGAAAATAGAGCAATCGCTTCTTATGCTGCTTTTCCATATTTTCTTAAAGCTTCCTTCTGTCCTCTAGATTCGGCTGCTTAATATTAATATGCCGCAAAGTAATTGTCGATATAAAAATTTGAGGGCATCATGGTAAATGTGTTACAGCGTCAAAAAGTGCTTCGCCGGCCGGAGCAGTTACCAAGAACAAATAGAGTGGTAATTACGGCTAAAACGGCTGTACTGCCTGCTTTCATATCCTTTAAACCTCTGGCTTTTTTAACCTCTCTGCTTGACGGGTTTGGTCTTAAAGAGCTGATTTTATCTGCCGGAGTTGTAATTTCCCTGCTTTTGTTTTACCAGTTGAAGAGCCGTGAGTCAATGCTGCCTATCAACTTATCTCTTGAATCAGAGACGAATGATCTCTTATGGCGCTATCTGGTTCCGGAAGATAACAGTACAATCATCGAAACAAATCTTAATCCCGAAGTGATTAAGAAGCTCATGATAAAAAGCTATACAGTCAAGCGCGGGGATACTCTATCAGCCATAGCCCAAAAATATTCAGTAAATCTTGATACTATCCTGAGTTATAATAATATACGTAAGGTTACTGCATTGAAGGTGGGTACCGTTTTAGAAATACCCAACAGCGACGGCCTGAAATACCGGGTTAAAAGGGGCGATTACCTGGGGGGGATTGCTAAAAAATTCCAGGTTCCCCTGAACAGCCTTCTCGACTGGAATAATCTTGAGACTTCAGTTATTACGCCGGCACAGGATGTCTTCATTCCCGGCGCCAGAATGAGCGCCAATGAGCTGAACCGTATTCTCGGGAAGCTTTTTATATATCCGACCAGGGGCCGGATCACCTCCCGTTTTGGTATGCGCATGGATCCTTTCACCAGTATAAGACGCTTTCACAATGGTGTGGATATAGCCAATAACACGGGCACTCCCGTATTAGCGGCTATGTCAGGGCGGGTAGCAATGGTCGGTTATAATGCCAATTTCGGGAAATATATTATTGTGCGTCATACCGATGGCTTTCAGACTCTCTATGGCCATCTCTCTGCCTTCCAGGTAAGTAAAAATGAGCGGGTAAAGCAAGGCCAGCTGCTTGGTAAAATGGGGGACAGCGGGTATAGCACCGGCACACATCTGCACTTTTCCATATTCTTTAAAGGAGAACCGGTTGACCCTTTTAAGTACCTGCATTAAAGTTTAACTGCTGATGAAAAAGAATATACTTAGCTGGGTCTTTTTTAAGCAAATATTTCCGGAAGTTTTTGCTTCTCTAATATTTATAACTCTATCTTCTTTCGCGTTATTTACTGAGATCTCTTTAATCCGGGCGGAAAAAGATCATTACCTCTACTACCCTGATCAATTAGGCGGCTTTTCAGAACTTCAATTTTTTGAAAATGAGGTAGATCCCGAATATTCGACTGACAGTTTATTTGTGGGCGGCGGCTCAACTGCGATTCTGCCCCTGGATATCAAATTCTATACTGCAAAGAAGGGGGATACCCTTTCGGGAATTGCCGAGCGCTTCGGCCTTGATCTGGATACAATTGCCTCACTGAACAGGGAATGGGGAAGCGGGGTTCACCTGGTGAGCATTGGCGAAGAGATAAAAATTCCCAATCAGGATGGGATTTTTCTATCGCTGCAGGGGGGAATAGATCAGTTCTGCGCCCAAAAAGGTGTTTTGGCCGAGGCTGTTCTTTTAGTTAACCGTAAAAGCCGTGAGGAAATAAAGCCCGGTATGGAGCTTTTCCTGCCCGGAGTACAGCATACCGGCGTTGAACGCAGCGTGGCTATCGGGGCGGCTTTTTTAAAACCGGTGCGCGGCTGGATTTCTTCCGGTTTCGGCTACCGCCGTGATCCTTTCAGCGGCGAGATCAATTTTCATCGGGGACTGGATATTGCCGCTTATATCGGAGCTCCGGTGAGAGCCAGTATGGATGGCCGGGTTGTTCTGGTTGGAGATAATTCAAGTTTTGGCAAATTTATTCTTATTGCTCACCAGATAGGCTATTCATCTTTCTATGGGCACTTGAACAGGGTTTTAGTGCCAAGAGGCGAGGTTGTGCGCCGGGGGCAAAAGATAGGTTTAGTCGGGAATACGGGCCGCTCTACCGGACCTCACCTTCACTTTGAAGTAAGAAGAAACGGAATTGCCCTGGATTGTTCGGGATTAATTTCCGGAATATATTAACATGAAATTATGAGGATAGCTAAATGAAAAGTATTGTTCTTGCCTTGATATTTTTACTGGCCCTCTTTACGGTCTTAAGAGTTAATGCTTCAGAAAAAGAGGAGACTCTCTTTACCGTGCACCCGGGAGTATTGGAAATGCGTGCTGGTGACAGTAGCGTGAATTTAGCCTTTGGCTACCTGGAAGGAGCCGGGAGCGGTAGAAGAGTCTGGAATCTTTTTCCCATAAGGATATCTTTACGTTCCGGTGATAAACACCTTGATTTAGGGCTGAATGGGCTTTCTTTCATTACCCGCAGCGGTATAAATATCGGCAAGCCGGTATTTATTAAGGGAGTGAAGAGGGGAGACGTAATAAGTTTGGGCGGCGATGTTAAAGTAGAGGGCAGCGTGGAGGGAAATGTCTGGGCCTTTGGCGCTGATATATATCTGCTGCCGGGCAGCCAGGTAAGCGGTGATGTTGTCTCCCTGGGAGGGAATATTGAAGCAGACCGTAAATCCCTGATAAAGGGGAATAAACAGGCCTTTCCTGATTTCAACCTCCCCTTTTTCGGTCTGCTGGCCTCCGAGCATTCAGCTGCAACTTTTCTCTTTATAATCGAGGTACTGACTATTATCCTCTATCTGATTATTCTCTTTCTCGTTATACATTTTTCTGCAGGCCATCTGGAGGGGGTGGTTGATGTTATGCATAACAGGTGGCGCGGCGCCCTGCTTTACCTGGGGATAGCAATTATCTTAACCCCCCTGCTGCTGCTGCTTTTAGCCGGTTCCATATTGGGAATTCTTATTATTCCGCTCTTCGGTCTTTTCCTATTGGTTGCCACCTATCTTGGCTGCCTTGGGTTTTTTGTGCGTCTGGGCCTCTGGATTAGAGGCGCAAAGGAGACCACTCCGCTCTCCCTCTACACTTCAGGCCTCCTGGGACTGCTCATTATCCGGGGACCGGTGGTACTGGGCATCTTGTTTACCCTGCTCACCTCAAGTCTGATGCAGGGTCTGGGCAGGTTTATGATGATGGTCGGCGGAGCAGCATTATACCTCTCCTGCCTGTACGGTTTGGGAGGGATTTTACTGAAATTGCGCCTTAAGAGCCACCTTGCACCTGCGCCTTAATAGCTGATGGAATTATCTGCCGCAGCAATGTTTGTATTTTTTACCGCTTCCGCAGGAGCAGGGATCATTACGTCCTACCTTTGGCTGGTTGCGCTTTATCTGTACTCTTTCAGGTTGAACGGATTTTTGAGCTTCACCTCCTGCTGCTGAAAATTGATCGAAAAGCTGGTGATGGCTGTTGCTAACCCTTTCTCTTTTCTGTGGTCCCGCCGTAGGTGATGTGATTTTAACCATGAATATCTTCTTGGCGATTGCTATGCGAATATCCTGGAGCATCTGATCGAAGATCTGAAAACCCTCCAGCTTATATTCCAGCAGTGGGTTTTTCTGACCGTAGGCTCGCAGGTATACGGCTTCTCTCAAGGCTTCCAGGTTTTCCAGGTGGTCCTGCCATCTGGCGTCTATATTCCGCAGGTATTCGATCCGTATGAAGAGATTGAGCTTTTCCTGTCCTATCTCTTCCGCCTTTTGCTCAAGTTCTTCAGCCAGATCAGCTATTATTCTATCCATTAATGCGCTGGGATTTAAAACTTGAAGCTCCGACGCAGCCTGCATAGGAGTATAAAAGATCTCTTCCTTTAGCTTTGATAAAAGCCGGCTGAAAGCGAGCTGACTCTCTTCCTTTTTCTTTCTGTATTCTTCTATTATGTCAGCTACTGTCTCAGAGGCAGTAGCCAGCACTCGCTTTTTCAGATTTTTATCTTCCAGGATATCATCTCTCCTGGCATAGATGAATTTCCGCTGTTCATTCAAAACATCATCATATTCAAGGAGGTGCTTTCTTATCTCAAAGTTCCGCTCTTCAACCTTTTTCTGTGCCTGTTCAATGGACTTGTTGATCCAGGGATGATAGAGAGGTTCTCCATCCTGCATACCGACCCGGGACATAATATTTTTCATATTCTCACCGAAAAAACGCATCAGCTCATCATCCAGGGAAATATAAAACCTGGAAGAACCGGAATCACCCTGTCTTCCTGATCTGCCCCTGAGCTGATTGTCAATTCGCCGTGCTTCGTGGCGTTCGGTTCCCAACACATGCAGTCCACCTAAAGTTTTAACCTCCTGATAATCCTCCTGCCATTTTTCCCGTTCCTGGCTCATGATTCGGTCGATCTCTTCCTGGCTGGCATTGGAGCCGGCGCTCCGGCGCGCTCTGAACTCCGCGTTGCCTCCGAGTTTGATATCGGTGCCTCTGCCTGCCATATTGGTAGCAATAGTAACTGATCCTTTGGCCCCGGCTTCAGCAATAATCAGGGCTTCACGGACATGGTTTTTTGCATTCAATACCTCGTGCCTGACACCCATATTGGTCAGCATACGGGAGAACAGTTCAGATTTTTCAATAGAGATGGTACCAACCAGTACGGGTTGTCCTCTCTTTTGTTTTTCTGCAATTTCCCTGCAGATGGCCTCAACCTTATCATCTTCCTGTAAATAGATAATATCATCGGTATCATCACGAATAAGCGGTCGATTTGTAGGTATTACTACAACATCAAGATTGTATATCTTGGCGAATTCGTTGGCTTCAGTGTCCGCAGTACCGGTCATACCGGAGAGTTTTTTATACATCCGAAAATAATTCTGGAAGGTAATTGTGGCCAGGGTACGATTCCGCTGGGCTATTTTAATCCTTTCTTTGGCTTCAATAGCCTGGTGCAGTCCTTCAGAATAACGGCGGCCATGCAGGATGCGTCCGGTAAATTCATCAACTATCTCTACCTTTCCCTCCTGAACCACATAATCAACATCCCGATGAAAGAGCCTGGCTGCTTTTATTGCCTGGGTAAAATAGTGAATATATTCGAAATTGTCAGATTCAAAGAGTGAGGTGCGGATTACCCCTTTCTTCAGCAGCATATCTTCTATATGGTTCATGCCCTGATCGGTAAAGGAAGTCCGTTTATTTTTTTCTTCAATTTTATAATCACCTTCACATTCTTCGGGGTATTCACCGCTTTCAGGGTCTTTAGCGCATTCAGTCAGGTAGGGGGCAAGCTTGCTGGCTTCATAACACTTATAGGTATCATCCTCAGCGGCTCCGGAGATGATCAAGGGGGTGCGTGCTTCATCTATCAGGATGGAGTCAATCTCATCTACAATACAGAAATTATGAGGACGCTGTGCCTTATCCTGCTTGTCCCAGCACATATTATCTCTCAGATAATCGAAGCCGAATTCATTATTAGTGCCGTAGGTAATGTCCTTCAAGTAGGCATTCCGGCGCGCCTTATTGTCCATATTCGCCAGTATAGCTCCCACTGATACTCCGAGAAAGTTGAATACCCGTCCCATCCAGAGCGAATCTCTCTCTGCAAGATAATCGTTGACCGTCACAATATGTACTCCCTGCCCTCCGAGGGAGTTCAGGTAGGAAGCGGTAACGCTGGAAAGGGTTTTTCCCTCTCCGGTTTTCATCTCCATGATCTTACCCTGGTGCAAGGCTATTCCTCCCATTAATTGTACGTCGTAGATACGTTCGCCAAGGGTACGGCATGCAGCTTCTCTAACCAGGGCAAAAGTTTCCGGAAGAAGTGAATCAAGAGTTTCGCCTTTAGCGAAACAGCGCCGGAGATCAAGTGTTTTTTGTGGAAAATCTTCATCTGCCAGAGCC
>SDBU01010251.1_pt1 | contig 10411 bp, 12 predicted proteins | sample 2277071 | NCBI WGS metagenome assembly SDBU01 (sample SAMN10397929, study PRJNA504765) | marine sediment metagenome | isolation source: marine sediment core GS08_GC12, 126 cmbsf | place: Arctic Ocean: Gakkel Ridge, Loki's castle | collected 2008 | reverse complement strand
GTCTAGCCATGTCTGGAGCAACACGTAGGCGACAACAACGGCGATGGATGATACGAGATGTGCCATGCCAATTATACCTGAACTGACAGTGGCAGCAAGGACAGGGTTTCTTTTCCTCATCGAATACAGCATGGCGACTGGCCAGCCGTGCCCAGGTTCTAGCCCGTGCAAGAGCCCAATTATCACTACACCCACATACGCTGGATTAAACACTCTTCCCCCTTTGGTGAATGAGTCATTATGCTTTAGATGGCGTCTCTAAATGGCAAGTAAGCGCTACCTCGTCACAATTGGGGAACTTAGGACAGCGGTAACACTCCGTCCAAACTTTCTGGGGCAACTCCATCTTATCTACCTGAGAAAAGCTAAGCTTTTCAAAAAAGGCTGGTTTGTAGGTCAGGCAAAAAACAACAGGAAGCCCAAGCTCCTTAGCCTCTCTGATGCAGGCTCTCACTATCTGGGTACCAATCCCCTGTTGCTGACTGTCCTCAGCCACTGCCAGCGACTTTATCTCAGCCAGGTCTAACCACATAATATGTAATGCCCCACAGGCAACCACTCGCGCACCTTGCCTGACAACAAAGTAATCTCTGATATTTTCATATATCTCACTCAGTGGGCGAGGTAACATATCATCCCTGTTAGCGAAATAGTTAATCAACTTGTGCATCTGGCCTACATCACTAATTTTAGCTTTTTCTACTGGGTTCAACATTCCGCTTTCCTTTCAATTTTTGTTCCAAGGAGCTATAGAAGGAGGTCTCAGGATGAATCCTCAAGAAACGAGTGATATTAGAGCTACGCTTTACCGTGACTGAGGCACCGCTTGACATCGGTAAATTTATATGACCATCAATGCTCAATGTTGCCTGATGGGCGGTGCTAATATGCAGCCTAACTATTGCTGTACTCGGTAATACCAGAGGATAAGCCGGATTAAGGTGGGGTAATATGGACACCAGTAAAAACTCCTTGGCTTGAGGGTGGAGGATAGGGCCACCGGCTGCCAGTGAATAACCAGTGCTACCAGTGGCTGTAGCCACAATCACGCCATCAGCCTTATAGGTGGTTAGTGGCATGCCATCAATACCGACGTCTATATAAGCCATCCGAGCTATGGCCCCCCGAGCCACCACTACATCATTCAGGGCGTAAAATATGCGGGAGGACTCGTGCTCCTGGTCTATAGGCAAAAGTTCCGTCTCAAGCATAGCTCGTTCATCAATCCAACCTTCTCCCGCTAGCAGGGTGGGAAGCTTATCCATAACCTCGCTGGTGCTGAGTTCAGTCATAAATCCTAGCTTGCCCAAATTTATGCCGGTAATCGGAATTGACTCGGGAACCGCCGCCTGAGCCGCTCGCAGAATAGTACCATCACCACCAACACTGAGAATAAAATCGGTCTCATTTATCTGAGCCTTAGCCTTCTCTCCTTCAAAGGCAGAACACTGCCAAACAGAAACGCCCCTGGAGCTTAAAAACCCTTGTAGCTTCTCTGCCAGGGTGTGGGCATCTTCAATCATTGGGTGATACAGAATACCAACTTTTCCCACGATCCACTTTTCACCAATGAAAGTATTGCTTTTAGAGGCAAAGGAAGTTTATCATTGCTATCTTAGGGTGTCAAGCTATGAGGCTTGTCCGTATGGAGCAGCGACCCATTTGCAGATTGCAACAATTGTTAACGAAGTTTGTCATAGAGTATTTAACAAGCCAGGAAAAATCCACATTTATTAAACATTTCGCTAAATTGCACAATGAGGCAATAATTCAAGCAATTGTAACCTCATATATTCTGTCCTTTCATTCAATGAGCCAACAAAACGAGCATGTGTTCGTGAGACCTCAAGTAATACCTTGGCTCGTATTTCCCGTCTGGGTGCATTGCACAATGTCCAAGTGCGCTCTGAACGGTGTCTTCCCACTGTCGTGGCTCATCGTCTCCTGAGAAAGGATGAATATTTAACTCGATGTTACGGTCGTTACGTTTAGTGACTTCCCGATGGCTCATCCTTTTCTGTTTAGCGGATAATTCTGATAATAAGTAGAAGAAGTGGAGGACCTAGCAGAGCCGAAAACAGAATTACAGGAAGGCTTGCCCCGGTAACTCCTGCTATCAACGCAATCACATTACCGGCAACCACATAAAATATTATGTCCTTCTTGCTTGGCATCTTACCCCAGATTTCCTGTTTCAATTGGCACTATTTTGAAACCATGCATGCTGGGTGTCAAATCATCTAACAAGCCTAAACGTAACAAACTGTCAAAAAGTGTGCTTGGCTGATTAAGATTTCACACCCCAGAACTCAAGCGGGTAGCTAACCGAATAGGCAATCCCTGCTTCACCATTTTGTTTTGGGTGGCGTCAATATCATAAGGAACTCGATAAAGCCTTACTGTCCTAGCTTCGTCATCATAGATAGCATAACTGGCTCTAGGGTCACCATCTCGAGGTTGCCCTACACCACCGGGGTTGATAATCAATCGGCTTTCACCCAGAGCAAGCTTGATATTGGTCGAGAACTGGCTAAAGGAGCAGGCATCAGTCTCATCATACTTAAATACTAATGGCACATGGGAATGACCCACCAGGCAGAACTGTGATTGGAAAAAAGTAAAATTTCCCCTGGCATTACTGACCGACAGTAAGTATTCCCAGATAGGGTCTCTGGGACTGCCGTGAACCAAAGTAAAATCACCCTTCTGAATAACTAATGGCAGGCCATTGAGATACTCTATATCCTTCGGGCTTAATTGCTGAGCTGTCCAGCGGCAGGAGGTAGCAGCATCGGGATTAAAATTGGTGGTATCTATCTTATCCACTGCCGCCCAGTCGTGGTTTCCGGCAACACAGACATGGTTATACTGGCGCAAAAGTTCAATACACTGGTGAGGGTCAGGACCATAGCCGACAATATCCCCCAGGCACCACACCTCCGCCACTTCTCCCCCACGCTTAATGTCTTCCAGCACCGCAGTAAAAGCAGCTAGATTGGCATGAATGTCAGCAATAATTGCGTAGCGCATCCTGTTACTAATATAACAGTTTTTACCTAGTAGCGCTAGGTTTAAACAGGAGCACCCAAGACGTGAATAGCCTCAGCTAGGTCACCTGACAAACCACTCGCCAGTGCTTGACCCACATTCTAAGTCAAGCTATTATCAAGAACGAGTATTTATGAAAAGGACTGGAATCCTTTTTACCTATTTTCAAGGGGAAAGGCTGAGGGATTTTCCCCAGGCACTGGCTGGCATCCTGGATAAGGGAAATATCCTATATTATGATGCCGTTTACAATTCACGAGATGGGCTTTGCTACTTAGAACCAGCGTCTGAGGAGCTACTGCTCAAGGTACACTCCGAGGATATGGTGCAGGCAGTGAAGCTAACCGGCGACTATGAATCAGCTTTATACTCAGCCGGGGGCACTGTGCAGGCAGCTAACCAAATCTGGCAGGGGAAAATCGATAACGCCTTTGTCTTTACCGGCTTTGGTGACCATCATGCCGGTAGGAATTTTTATGGTGGTATGTGTTATTTCAATGGGGCCGCCCTAGCTATAACTGACCTCAAGGAGAAGGGAGTGAGACGATTCGTTATAGTGGATACAGACTGTCATCACGCCAATGGTACCAGAGATATCTTTGCCAATGATAAGGATGTGCTCCATATATGCCTTTGCCATCAGGACTACTCTGATGGTTGCAATAATGTAGATGTCAAGATTCCTTATCGCACCTCAGATGAGGAATATCTTGTCAAAATGAGGCAGGAGTTCACTCCTCGGACAGTGGCGTTTAACCCTGAGTATATTTTTTGGGAATTTGGCTATGATGCTACTCAAGGGGAATACGGGGATAAGGGTTTGACCATGGCTTGTCATCTAAAGATAGCCAGTCTCATCAAGGGAGTGGCTGACAAAGTTTGCCATGGTAGGTTGATTACTATTCTGTGTGGTGGCTCAGGTCGGGCTGTTGCCACATATACTATACCCAGGATTATCCGTTGTCTGGCTGAACTGGACACGAAGCAATAGGTGCTAGCTATCGGGTAATCTGATAGAGGGCTATTCCCCATTTTCTAGAGTGGGCTTGCTTTAACTGATTCAAACTTGTCTGGAATGAGGCTGAGCTAATATTTTTGACAGACATGGCTACAGCGTCCTCATGATTATCAACATAGTAACCACGCTTCAGGCCTGTCTGAATGAAGCCGTACTTCTGATATAGTCGCTGAGCAGCAGTATTGGAGACACGCACCTCCAGACTAATGAGATGAGCATTTAATTCAGCCGCCAGATTGATAGTAGATATAAGTAATAGTTCTCCTACCCCCTGACGACGACAGGGCTTCCGTACTGCAATGCTAGTTATATGAGCTTCGTCAGATAAAACCCAGAAGCCGGCAAAACCGATAATGTATTGTCTGCCTGACGAGGGTAGTTCATTACCAAAAAAACGGTTATGGTTAAACAACTGCCCCACCCTGGACACCAGCTTGGTAAATCCCTTATCTGGAGGAGGCTTCACCTCAGTTTCCTCAGTCGTTTTCTCCTCCTCATAAGCCACGATGTAATGGTCTAATCGGCTTTGTAGCTTATGCTGATAGTTAGGCGGTGGCCACAGGGCAGGAAAAGCTTCACGGTCAATCTCAGTAACCTGACTAACATCTTCTCGGTGCATCAGGCGCACATAGTAAGGCGGCAAGATTTCATCCCCTTGACCAAATTCTTAATCCGGGAATTATTGTAACATATCCTATTTACAATGGCACATTCCAAGCCGTTAACCACTCCCCATACTTTTGCCACTTAAAGCTATATTTTCCTGACTATCTTCGTTATACTATTTAATATAGTTAATCAAGTGAAGTGGTGGCAGGCTAAAGCCTTGCCACCACCGCCTTAGGCTTTCAGCCAAAGCCTTACCAGACGCACTATAACTAATAAGGGGAGCTATAATAGCTCCCCCGGTTATCATTCTACTTCACCAGCCATCAAGAATAAAGGCTATGCCCGACTTTCAGTCGTTCTTGACAGCTTCTTATTGAATTATACTTCCTGAACCTAAATAATATTCAAATGCTTCCTGCAGTCTATCATGCCTTTCTCCCATGGCTGTTCTTGAGTCTGCCGCCTGAATCACCCTATTCTGATATAATAACAGAAATCGGTTTGTAGCATCTATACCCAATCTAACTTCATCCCTCAACTCGCTTAGAAACCCTAAATAGAAATCCCTAATAAGCCCTTCTTTCCCCTGCAATGTATTGTTAATGGACATCTCCTCAACCATGAGATATATCGAGACTGCAGATGCCCGATTCGTTATTTCTGCAGCCCTTACTCCGAACATTTCATCCAACACGTTTAAAACATGCAATATATTTTTTGCAGAATCACCTTCCAAATTAAAATCCTTATTCACTCTATACAGAATTTCTAGGTCTTCATATTTTGAATTTCGGAATTCGTCAGTTTTATTTATGAACGCTGAATTATTACATATTTGAGCACATACCTGTTCCTTTGCAAATCTTCTTGAAGGTATATTTATCCTCTGCATGAAAGGACATCTCACCATAATTTTTACGAATTCACCCATATTGCTCATTATTGAATTCAATTTTTCACCAGAATTTAAGGGGATACCCAACTGCAATCTCTGAAATAGTAATCTTACCTCTTCGTCGTTTAGTTCAGTAACCTCAGCTATTGTCAATTTATAATCTTCAAAAATATGTTTTTGAGGGTCATTTAATTCATCAAACGTGTCTCCTTCGTACTCGAACTCACCATCAAAATAGCCGACAATAGCCTTTATTCTTTGATGTCCATCAATACAGTCCCACCCTTCATTACCTTCACTATCAACTATATGCTGTAAATATAGTTTCGGAATATCAATCCCTTTAAATATAGAGTCTACAAGTAGTTTGTTTTTTCCCTCAGACCAAACTTCTTGTCGCTGGTATATTGGAAATTTAATCTGATTCCTTCTCATGTACAATTCTATTAATTTCCATTCTTTAACTCTAAATCTCAATTCACACCTCCTTCCATAGTCTCTCCCTAAGAAAACTGTCATCACTAAGTGAAGTCCCTTTCTTTCTTTCTATTTCTGTTATCTTCATTTGCAGCCATTCACTATAAACATTACCAGTGCTAATAAATTCCTTAGGGTAAACATCTAACAGAGTAAAATTTATCATCCCACCTAAGAATCTAAGCCTTTGCATTATCGCCCTGGGCTTTTCATCACTGCCCACAGCTTCATTATCTGGAACAATAAGCTCTATATCAAACTCTTTTCCGCTTCCTGCCCGACTTTTTAATCTACTCGTAAATATTAAGGATAATAATGCTGAATCCTCGTCCCTTAATGAAGAACCAATAACTCTCAGAGTGCTGCATTCAGTCAATAGGCGCCCTGCCTCGTCCCATATACTCTCAAACACTCCTCCAGGCCTCTTATACACAGAGGGAGGCATCCAACCACTATAGTCGTCATTATAGTCTTCTTTCTCAAATTCCTTCGATATTTCTAAAACCTTCTTCCTAAACATTCTACCCCCATGTATTCTCCAATTGAAAGAGCCGTGAAGTTTTAGTAGTTTTGCCATATGGTTATTACTCTTATATATTTTAGATTTAAATCCATATCCAAAATCAATTCCTCTATGAACACTACATATAGCTTCTTCTAAAAGACTGTCATAGTTTATTGTTAATATTCCAGTCAGTTCCTCCCCGAATTTACCCATGTAAGACCCGTATTCTCTGTGGATATAGAATAGACTGCTTGATAGACTAGATTGTATTTCTTTTTTAGTAATTTGCGATATTAAGTAAATTCGGAATAATGTCTTTAGCTCTTCGCATACTTCTCTAAAACTGCTCGATTCTGAAAGAGTGCAACCCTCCAACAGGCTTATCATCACTTCAATGTCTATTCCTAACGGAATCGCGAAGTTATCGTGCAATTGTTTGTACTTACCACCGTGACTTTTTGACATTTCGTATACTGCCTCATCAATCACTGGCATAGAAAGATAACTTTCAATCCCCTGATGCTCCATTTCAGCCATCGTTGCGCCTGTACCAATCAAATAAACTATCTTATCCATATCTTCAACATCGTCTAAATTTAAGTATGTATTTTTATCGTATTATATTATACCATCACAATTAAGTATGGCACACATGAAAAATTGTGAATACGACACCTCATTTACCTACCTCATTTCACTCTACGAAGCATACGCTTTATCAACTCCCTAGCTCTACCCACATCTCCGCTATATCTCTCTCTTACCGCCATCTCCATAAAACCTTTTCTTATCAATATTAGAGCTTCAAACTCCGATACCTCTTTAAGAACAGCTAAAGTTTTCACTTTACCCCCTATCCTTTTCCCGTTATAATCGTTATAGCATATAGAGGACATGATGATTGTATAATACTTAACTCTATATGCACAGGGTAATACCGTAATTGCGGCTAGACCTAGGTAGGGAACGAGCTTAAGGTTTAGCTTCCGGAGGTTATCAGGTGCAAGACGACGAGAATCTCGTCCATCGGGCGCAACAGCGAGACATGGAGGCTTTTGGCCAATTATATGAGAACTACTTTGATAAGATTTATCGCTATGTGGTTCTCAAGATAGGAAACAAGACAGAGGCAGAAGATATGACCCAGCAGGTCTTTGTCAACGCTCTTAAATCTATCTCCTCCTTTAAGTGGAGAGGGTTACCCTTCTCCGCCTGGTTATTCCGTATTGCCCACAACCAGGTAGTTGACTACTTCAGAAAGAAAGCCAGGCAGGCTACCACACCACTCGACAAGGTGCAAGTTATCAGCGATAGCAATCCACAGTTAGCCGTTGAGCGTAAGCTGGATATTGAGCAGCTAAAATTGGCAACCAAAGGGTTAACCAAAGCTCAGCAGGAGGTAATTTCCCTTCGCTTTGCTGGCGAGCTGCCTATTGCCCAAGTAGCCAAGGTTATGGGTAAAAGTCAGGGAGCAGTAAAGGCATTGCAGCACAGTGCCATCGTAGCCTTACGCAAAACATTTTTGGTGACACCAAATGAAAACAAGCAAAGAATTTGATAATGTTCTAGATGAATGCCTGGAGCGACTGCTAATTAAAGGCGAGACTATGGAGCAGTGCCTTCAAAGTTACCCAGAGCAGGCAGCCGAGCTTGAACCACTACTCCAGACAGCAACGGCAACCAAGCAGGCGTTGGCTATACAGCCTCGCCCTGATTTCCGAGCCGAAGCCAGATACCAGTTCTACTCATCACTCCAAGAGATAGTATCCCAGAAGAGTCGTCCCTTCTTTGGCTGGGTTCCACGATGGGCAACGGTGGTAACTCTAGCTCTTGGACTTATACTGGTAGGTAGTGGCACCGTGGCCGCCGCTGGCTACAGTATGCCCGATAGTCCCCTATATCCAGTGAAGCTGGCAACAGAACAGGTGCAGCTAGCCCTAACTCCCTCCGATTTAGGTAAGGCACAACTACATGCTAACTTAGCCGACAAGAGAGTAAGAGAAATAATCTATATGGCGAATAAAGGTAACTCCCAACAAATAGAGGCCATCACCCGGCGTCTGGACAGACGTCTGGCAATACTGGCTACATTAGCCCCAGTGGCAAAGGTGAGGGGCGTTCCGAGAGTACTGGCTCCATTACCGGCACAAGAGGCAGCACCTGAAGAAGCCGCAAGTGAAAGGGATGCCTCCACCAGAGCAAATGACCGAGCCAAACTCAGGATGACCATAGCCCATTATGCGGTTAAGCATCCAGCAGACCTTCGGGCTGTACTGAAGAAAGCACCGGAGTCAGCCAGACCTGCCCTGCGCCGGGCAATCACTGTATCAGAGGCTGGCTATGGGAGAACCCTTAAAGCTTTAGATTAGACTGCTCTTTTTAAGATTGCTTCAAGCGGTTGTTAACCAATTGGCAGCCTTTCTGTTATATTAAGTAGGATAACTTAAAACGGGAGGTAGTGAAACAGAACTGGTTATTAGCGTTAGCGATAATCAGTCTGGTTAGCTGCAGCCCAGACAATGTATCATAGCAACCACTATATACAATACATAGAAAGGTATCGGTGAATATAATGAAACTCTTAAAGATAGCTTTAACAGCCCTAGTGCTATGCAGTATCAGTGCTCTGTCGCTAAACTGTGCTTCTGAATCAGACTCGGCGGTGCCAGAGAACCAGATAGTAACCGTCCAGCGAGGCGACTTGACTATAGATATCACCGCCGTTGGTAACCTGGCGCTATCCCACACTGAAGACCTGGCTTTCGAGATAGCGGGAACAGTGGAAGAGGTTTTGATGGAAGAGGGTGATGCTGTTTTAGAGGGACAGGTGCTGGCTAAACTGGATATGTCAGAATGGCAAGATGAGCTGGAATCACTGGAGAATCAAGTTACAGCAGAGGAACGTGACTTGCTTCAGACCGAAAATAATCTGGAGAAAGCTGAACAAAGCCTGGAGCAGGCAAAATACAATCTGAATGAAGCCGAGGACAATCTGCAGTTCACCGAGGCAAGATACTCAATTGACATGGTCTCAAAGGCTGCAGTGGAGATGGCTGAACAGAGAGTAGTTATAGCTGAACAATCGGTGATAATAGCTGAGACAGGTTTGGAAATAGCCGAGGCGAATCTCAAAGCAGCTGAGCAATCGCTTGAGGATGCCCGGGAAGAGCTAAACGAAGCCCTTGAAACCAGCCCTGAGATTACCGCCCCCTTTGATGGTTTTATTACCATGGTAAACGTTGAAGGTGGCGACGAAGTATTGAAGGGCACGGTAGCCGTACAGCTTGCCGACCCCAACAAGTTTGAAGCCGATGTCCTGGTCAGTGAAATGGATATCCTGCAGGTAAAGCTGGGGGGAAGTGCCTGGGTACAGGTAGATGCCGTGCAAGGACTAAGCCTTTCTGCTGAAGTAACCCACATATCGCCGACAGCAACTATTCAGGCAGGGGTGGTGAATTACAAGGTAAAGGTGAAAATACAGTCGCTCCAAGCAATGCCGACAATGACACCTGAAGGTTTTCAGCTTAGAGAAGGGCTAACCGTCACCGTGAGCATAGTCGTAGATGAGAGAACCGATGTGCTGCTGATACCTAACAGCGCGATTATTCGCCAGGGGCAGCAGACATATGTCCAGGTGATGTCGCCGGATGGTATTACTGAAGAGCGATTGATACAAACCGGTATAAGCGACTGGCAATACACTGAGGTAACCGACGGACTCAGTGAAGGTGAAAAGATCGTTATTCTCCAGACAACCAGTATATCTACTACGCCGACGACGCCACAACAAGGAGGACGGATGCCATTCTTCCCTGGAGGGAGACTGCACCAGTGATTCGTCTACAGGACATAACCAAGG
>SDBU01010250.1_pt1 | contig 10412 bp, 12 predicted proteins | sample 2277071 | NCBI WGS metagenome assembly SDBU01 (sample SAMN10397929, study PRJNA504765) | marine sediment metagenome | isolation source: marine sediment core GS08_GC12, 126 cmbsf | place: Arctic Ocean: Gakkel Ridge, Loki's castle | collected 2008 | reverse complement strand
GTTCCAGCTCATCAAGGCGTGAGGCCACCTTCTCTATCTCTTCTCGAATCTCTCCCTCAAGTGAGACGTCCTCCTCTTCCACCGCCAGTGAGAGCAATTCACTAATATCAGCAACCTTCTTCTCCAGGCCTCGCCACCTTTCAACCACCCTCCTCTGCTCAGCTAACCGGCGCATAGTGCTCCGGGCCTCAGCCTGGTCTGACCAGAAGCCGGGCTGAGCAGACTGCTTCTCCAACCTGGTAATTTCCCCTTCCCTGCTGGCTATGTCAAAGATGCACCAGCATCATAGAGATTCTCGACCGTAAGTCCTCTAATTTTCCCCTTAACTCCTGCATCTCTTACCCTCAATTCTTTTTTTACTCAACAAGTTTCCTTTATTGACCCTTCTCAGACGTCACAGATTGCATCCCCAGCTTCAGACTTCCGCCGGCTGCCAGGTGAGCCAGTCGGGTGGGCTCAGGCAGACGGTAACCGCGACCACATTCCAGCACCCAGTGCATGGCAGTCTGCAGATCAATCTTGTGCCCCACTGAAACATAAACGGGGTTCGTTCTCAGCTTGGTTCGCAGAGCCACCCCGATAGTTTCGTCTCCATCTACTAACTCCGCATAGCTACCTGGCTCCGCCCCCAACACCTCGTGTCTGCCGCAGAGTCGGGATTTAGCACAACCGATTGTCGGCACATCCAGAAAGAGTCCCAGGTGCGAAGCAAGCCCAAATCGTCGCGGATGGGCGACCCCCTGACCATCTACCAGAACAAGGTCAGGAGTAATACTAAGCTCCTCACAAGCTGCCAGAATAATCGGTGACTCCCTGAAGGACAGCAGACCCGGGATGTAAGGAAAACCAAGCCTGTCACGCACTACTTGCGTCTCCACTACGGCAAATCCGGGATACTCCAGAACAACCACTACTCCGGCAGCCATTCCTTCTGCTCTTGACACTGACACAGCCACACCGGCTATGAAGTGAGGTGCGCTAACCTCGCCACTTCTGGACACCTGTGCCGCCAGCCGATGCTGTACCTCTAAAGCCTCAGTAACGCCGAGCTGCCAGCCGTGTAATCTCCTTACCTTCACACCCCGATTATAGCGGGTGAACAACCTCTTGACAACCGTGGCATTAACAGATAACCGCTATTGACAACCAGCTGCTGATACCTCATAATATCATCGACATGGTAAAGATAAGATTACGACGAGTAGGAGCCAAGAAGAAACCCAGCTATCGCCTGGTAGTAGCTGATTCTCGAGCACCCCGTGACGGGGGCTTCCTTAGCATTATTGGGCACTATGACCCCCTGACCGACCCTGAAACAGTAGTTATCGATGAAGAAGAGGCGCTGAAGTGGCTCAGGCAAGGAGCCCAACCGACAGCCACCGCTGCTAGACTGCTCACCAAGCTAGGCATTATGGAAAACTTCAAAACACCCAAGGAGAAGACATGAAAGAACTAGTGGAGTACATCGCCAAATCAATCGTCAATGCACCAGATGATGTGCAAGTCACCCAGGAAGAAGATGAGCAAGGCATAATACTTAAGCTTCAGGTTGCCGATGATGATAAAGGAAGAGTTATTGGTAAGCAAGGGCGAATAGCTGAAGCCATGCGCACCTTAATCAGGGTCAAAGCAGCCAAAACAGGCACCAGGGCCACCCTCGAGATTATCTGACACTGAAGAGGAAAGGTCCTGCCAGCTTTTTATAGGCACCTGTAGAACAACCCAGTTTCGCATTAAGCAAGGGTAATCACACGTGGTTTTGCGCAATAAGATAACCCTGAAGTCGGCTACGGCCATCGAGAATGAGCACTCTCCCTTTGCCAGAAGTAGAAGCTATAGGCGAATGACAATGCCACAAGGCTTCAAAAAGAGATATAATTCTTGTTGAGAAGAGAAGACCAATGAGTTCTGTCGCTGAAAACGAGCTCTGGCTTGTATGCCCGGTGTGCAAGCAACCCAATCCTGCGGGAACGAAATACTGTCTACATTGTTGGGGGGCAGCACTCTATTCAACCCAACCGGTATCCCAAAAAGAAGCGACAGAAATACTGAAACGGTGGCAGGCTCGCTTGAAACGCCTCAATAAGATTAAGGTGATTGCTGTCAGCATCGTTGCTCCACTAATGTTGGCTTCTGTCGTGTTCCTCGGTTTATACAGTTTCACCGACAAAGTGTTCCCACCACCTGCGGATATAAACTCCAGTCCCTTACCCGGAGAATGGACTATGTTTCGCCATGATCTGGGTCACTCCGGTAGCACTACACCATCTAGCACCTCACCTGAAGGCACACTGAAATGGACCTTCTCTACAGACGGTCCAATCCATTCTTCGCCCACGGTAGTGGACGGTATCGTTTACGTCGGCTCCAGGGACTCCAAGCTCTACGCTGTAGACGCAGAAACCGGGGAGAAACTCTGGGAATATAAAGCAGGGAGCTGGGTCGAGTCCTCACCAACCGTCATAGATGGCATGGTCTATTTCGGTTCAAACGACGGCATCCTGTATGCACTTGATGCGCGCACCGGCGAAAAACTCTGGTATTTCAGGGCAAAACATGGCGTTCACTCCTCCCCGGCAGTAGCCGATGGTATCATCTACTTTGGTGCTAATGGTTTTCGTATCTACGCTCTGGATGCAGCAACCGGAACAAAAGTCTGGGATTTTGAGACAGACAAGGACATTTACTCTTCACCTGCGGTGGCAAACGGCATCGTCTACGTCGGGTCAAAGGACACGTTTCTCTATTGCTTCCATGCCAAGACCGGAAGTCTTCGTCTCGAATTCAGGACAAGGCAACCGGTTATGTCCTCTCCCGCAGTGAGTGACGGGGTCGTCTATTTCAACAGCGGCGGCTACCTGTATGCCATTGATGGTAATGCCCGAAATTGGCCCGGGGAATACACCGAGCTTCAGACCATCTGGCGCAATTTTTATGCATTCCGCTTGGCTCCACCCCCACCCATATCTGGCTATCTATGGAGACTCAGGCTGGGGGGCTTGTCAGTCAGTGCATCCACTTCCTCTCCCGTCCTGACAGACGGTACCGTCTATACTAGCATCGGCAACAAACTATACTCCATAGATATCGAGAATCATGAAAAGAATTGGGAATTTGTGGCAGCGGGCACCATAAGCTCCTCAGCCGCATTAGGAAACAACATTATCTATGTCGGCAGTGAAGATGGCCTTGTGCATGCCGTGGACGCTACCAGTGGTGAGGAGCTCTGGAACTTCCTCGCCGGAAACAAAATCACTTCATCCCCCACCCTTGCCGACGGCACAATTTACATCGGCTCGCACGACGGAAACCTGTATGCCATCGAATAGCCCGTGGTGGAATCTGACCAGACCCGAAGAATAAAAGCCAACAAGGCGGTTGTCTTACAGCCCCGCAAAACTGTGCCTAGACCTCTGTCCTTCTCCTTCTCCTCCTCTTCTCCCCCACCTTGAGACGAACCAGCGAGCGACGCAATGCCGCTTCAGCACGGGCACCATCTGCCTCACCGGGATGGCTAAGTTGTTCCTCAGCACGGCGCTTCGCTTCCTCAGCCCGGGCTACATCAATCTCCTCAGCCCTTTCCGCAGCATCAGCCAGGACTGTCACTCTGTCAGGTCGCACCTCAAGAAAGCCCCCGGTGATGGCCAGAGAGAACTCCTCTCCACCCTGCCTCACCCGCAACTCACCCGGCTGCAATATAGTCATCAGAGGTGCATGATGGGGCAAGATTGCCATTTCACCGTCAATGCCCGGGGCAACAATCACATCCACCTCATCTGAGTAGACCTGCCGCTCCGCAGTAACAATATCCAGCCTGATACCGGCCATTACACTGCCGCCTCCAGCCTCTCGGCTTCCTCCACTGCTTCATCTATGGTCCCCATCATATAAAACGCCTGCTCCGGCAGGGCGTCATGTTTGCCATCCAGAATCTCCCTGAAGCCGCGCACCGCCTCTTCCCTGGATACGTACTTACCCTTTCTACCGGTAAAAACCTCGGTAACAAACATCGGCTGGGACAGGAACCGCTGTATTTTGCGTGCTCGCGCTACAATCAGCTTATCATCCTCACTAAGCTCTTCAATACCCAGGATAGCAATCACGTCCTGAAGGTCTTTATAGCGCTGCAGTACCCGTTGCACTTCGCGGGCTACCCGATAATGCTCCTCACCGACAATATTAGGGTCGAGAATACGTGAGGTTGAGGTTAGCGGGTCAACTGCCGGATACAACCCCTGCTCGGCAATAGACCTCTCCAGGGCAATAACAGCATCAAGATGCCCGAAGCTGGTAACTACCCCCGGGTCGGTATAATCGTCAGCCGGCACGTAGATTGCCTGAAAGGAGGTGATTGAGCCCCTCTTGGTGGAGGTAATTCTCTCCTGCAGCTCGCCCATCTCGGTAGCCAGGGTAGGCTGATAACCTACTGCCGAGGGCATACGGCCCAGCAGAGCCGATACTTCCATGCCCGCCAGGGTATAGCGATAGATATTATCAATAAACAGCAAAACGTCCTGCCCCTCAACGTCGCGGAAATACTCTGCCATAGTCAGTCCTGTCAGCCCTATGCGGAAACGAACCGCCGGGGGCTCGTTCATCTGACCAAAGACCATCACCGTCTTGTCAATCACGCCCGATTCCTTCATTTCATTCCAGAGGTCATTACCCTCGCGAGACCTTTCTCCGACACCGGCAAAAACTGAGAAGCCACCGTGCTCAGTAGCGATGTTACGGATAAGCTCCATGATAATGACTGTTTTGCCCACACCGGCACCGCCGTAAGCACCGACCTTGCCTCCTTTGCTAAAAGGGGTAATCAGGTCAATGACCTTGAGACCGGTTTCAAGAAGCTGAGTGGTGGTTTCCTGTTCCTGAAATGAAGGCGGCGGGCGATGAATCGGCCAATGGTCGCTGGCTTCAACCGCACCCAGATTATCCAGAGGCTCCCCAGTAACATCAAACAGCCGGCCCAACGTAGCTTTACCCACCGGTACGGTAATAGGCGCCCCGGTATCTACCGCTTCGGCTCCTCGAGTCAGCCCGTCTGTGGGCGATAGCGCCAGACACCTGACCCAGTTATTACCAATGTGCTCCTGAGTCTCAAGCAAAATCTTGCCGTCGCCGCTGGTAACCTCAATGGCATTAAAGAGCGTCGGCAGTTCATCAGGAGGAAATTCTATATCAACCACCGTCCCTATCACCTGGGTTACTTTCCCTTTTGCCATATTCTCACCTCCTCAACCTTCTCTTTAACTCTAAGGAACTTCTCCCTGTTCCTCTATATCAGTGTAATGACCTGCCTCAGCAACCACGCCCCTTCCTGCTGCCTACACCACAGCCGCTGCTCCGCCGGCAATGTCCAACAGCTCCTTGGTGATTGCCTCCTGCCGGGCTTTATTATACAACAGGGTCAGGTCCTGAATAAGCTCATTAGCGTTATCGGTAGCGTTCCGCATCGCCACCATTCTGGCCGACTGCTCACTGGCGATAGACTCCAGGATAGCGTGGTATACCTGCATTTCCACAAATCGCGGCAGCAGCTCCCCCAGAACTGCCTCCGGGCTTGGTTCATAGATATATTCTACGTTCTGCATTGCCGGTAACTCCGCCGGCTTAACCGGCAGCACCTGCTCCATAACTGGTGTCTGCGTCATCGTGGAAACGAATCGGGCATAGACCAGATAAACCATATCCACCAGACCGTTGGTGTAATCATCAATAACAATGCGGGAAATCGGCAGAGTATCCAGCAGCTCAGGACGGTCGCCAAGCCGGGTAAACTCAGCCCGAATATCTCGAGCCGTCCGTCTCATAAAATCAAGCCCCTTACGACCCACAGCAACCAGGCTAACCGGCACACTCTGCTCCAGAATAAAAGCCACCGTCCTGCGGTTAATGCTGGCGTTCAGACCTCCACACAAGCCCCGGTCCGGAGAGATGTGCACTATCGCTATCTTGTTTACCGGCCTGCGCTGCAACAAAGGATGGAGTGCGCCACCAGCCTGAATAGCCGCCAGGTTCGCTATCACCTGCTCGATTTTCTCATCGTAAGGGCGTCCCGCCAGACCAGCCTCCTGCGCCCGCCGCATCTTGGAGGTGGCAATCATCTCCATAGCTCGGGTAATCTTGGCGGTACTCTGAACACCCCGTATTCGGCGACGAATTAAACGAATATCTGCCATAACTTACCGTTTGTCATCGGGACTTCAAAGAAACGAAATTCCTTAATCTAACCCGCGAAATAGCTCTGCTTGAACTCCTCAATGGCCCCCTTCAGCACTTCTTCAGTCGCAGCGCTAATCTCCTTCTCCCTGGCAATAGCCTGGCCAACCTCAGGATGACCCGTCTCCATAAACCTGTGGAAACTCGCCTCAAAATCACCCACCTTATCCACAGCCACGTCATCAAGATATCCATTGATGGCGGCATACAGAATCATCACCTGCTTCTCCACCGGCATCGGAACATATTGCAGTTGCTTCAGGATTTCGGTAATGCACTGACCACGCTCAAGCTGAGACCTGGTCGCTCTATCCAGCTCGGCAGTGCCAAACTGGGCAAAAGCCGCCAGCTCCCGGTACTGGGCCAGCTCCATTCTCAGTCTGCCTGCCACCTGCTTCATCGCCTGGGTCTGAGCCCTGCTCCCCACCCGGGATACCGACAAGCCAACATTCAGCGCCGGCCTGATACCGGCATTAAACAGGTCCGTCTCTACATAAATCTGACCATCGGTAATGGAGATAACATTGGTTGGAATATAAGCAGATAAGTCACCCGCCTGTGTCTCAATAATCGGCAGAGCGGTCAGAGAACCACCACCGAATTCAGCGGCATACTTGGCCGCCCTCTCCAGCAAACGACTATGCAGGTAGAAAACATCGCCCGGGTACGCCTCCCTCCCCGGTGGACGGCGCAGCAACAGTGAAAGCTGCCGGTAAGCCCAGGCGTGCTTGGAAAGGTCGTCGTAGATGACCAGGGCATCCTTGCCCTGCTCCATAAACTCCTCACCGATAGCACACCCGGCATAAGGAGCCAGGTATTGCAGGGCAACCGAATCAGCCGCATTGGCGGCAACTACAATGGTATGCTCCATAGCTCCGTAGCTTTCCAGGGTGGCTACCACCCGTGCCACCTTCGACGTTTTCTGACCGATGGCAACATAGATGCAGACTAAGTCACCGTCCTTTTGGTTGATAATGGTATCCAGAGCAATCGCCGTCTTCCCGGTTGACCGGTCACCAATAATCAGCTCTCTCTGCCCTCGACCCAGAGGAATCAGACTATCTATCGCCTTAATCCCGGTTTGCACCGGGGTATCTATTGATTCACGCATGGTAACATTGGGGGCAACACGCTCCAGAGGTCGCATCTTATCCATCCTCACGGCGCCCTTACCATCCAGAGGCCGGCCCAGAGAGTCAACTACTCTTCCGATAAGAGCTTCACCCACCGGGACCTCGGCAATTCGGCCCGTGCACCGTACCTCATCCCCCTCCCTGATCTGACTGTAGTCACCAAGAATAATCGCCGCCACACTATCCTCCTCCAGGTTCATGGCCATCCCCATGATGTCGTTAGGAAACTGAAGTAGCTCATTATACTTGGCTGCCGCCAGCCCGTGAATCCTGGCAATACCATCACCAATCTCAACTACAACACCAACATCAACCATGGTCAATGCAGTGCCAAATTGCTTAATCTCCTGCCTGATTACAGAAGCAATATCTCGCCCTCTTGTTGTCATCTAGCTTGCCTCCCCTCTTCTGCTTAAGGGACTATTTCCTGACAATTTCCTTTCATAAACCACTGCCACTTTTGGTTACCTCCCTGTTCCGCCCAGGTCCTTCTTAAGAGCCACCAGTTTGCTGCGGACACTGCCATCAATAAGCCTATCACCAACCCTGATTATTATCCCGCCTATTACGCTGGGGTCTACCTTGGGTTTAAGCACCACCGGCTTCCCCACTATGTCCGTGATACGCTGGGCTACCCTTAGCCTGTCTTCATCATCAAGGGGAACAGCGGTAGTAACCTCAGCAACCTCGGCCCCTTCAATGCCACGGTAGTCATCCACTAATCGCTGGTACTCATCAGCGATATCACCTATCATCCCTAACCTGCCCTTAGCCACCAACAGAGACACCAGCTTCAACGCCTGCGGATTTATGTCACCCGCTCGCTCAGATAGCGCCTTTGCCTTATCATCAAAACTAACCTCAGGATTCTCCAGCAACGCCAGGAACGCCTCGTCCCTCACCAGGCTGGCAACCTTTCTCAGGTCAGACTGCCACCTGTTTAGCTCCTTTGCCTCCTGGGCCATCCTGAACACTGTCTGCGAATAACGCCTGGCATAAACACCATTAGCCATCATTATCTCCCCAATAAACCGACTAATCCTTTTTCAGGATTGTGCTTTCTTCCAGCACCTTATCGATAAGCTTACGGTGTGCTTCCTTATCCAGTGACTGCTCAATGACCTTCCCCGCCGCCTCGATAGTCAGGTCGGTAAACTCCTGGCGTAGCTCATCAATAGCTTCGTCTCGCTCTCGCTGAATCTCAAGGCGCGCCTTCTCAATAAGGGCTTCACCTTCCTGCCGGGCCTCCTGCTGTACCTTCTGCCCAACTTCCTCCCCGGTTCGCATTGCCCGGGCAATCACTTCCTGCCCTTCCTTACCGGCGATTTCTAGCTGCTTCTTAACCTCTTCCTCGCCATGAGCCGCCTGTTCCTTAATAACTTCTGTCTGCTCCATGCTCTCCTTAATCTTCCTGGCGCGCTCATCAAACATCCTCAGAATCGGCTTGTAGGCCACCAGATAAAGCAGGCCCAGCAGAATAACAAAGTTTATAACTTGTGCCAGAAGTGTTGGCAGATTAATACCAAGTCCTTCCACGATTATCCCTCCTGCCTGCCAAGATTAAGCTACGAAGATAAGGACCACCGATACCACCAGGGCATAAATGGCGATTGCCTCGGCGAAGGCGATCGCCAGTATCATATTAGTCATTATCGGTCCCCTAGCTTCAGGGTTGCGCCCCAGTGCCTGCATGGCACCCATCCCCAGAATTCCGATACCAATGCCTGGACCTATGGCCCCGAAACCCATACATAACCCAGCTGCTAGCACCCTCATCGTCTCTGGATCCATTCTTTATCCTCCTTCTGCTAATGATATACGCCTGTACTAATGCCTGTTCAGCAAAACCTTTTTTCCTTAGTGCTCCTCAATCTCGTGAGGAGTAACAGCAATGGTGGCAAAAACCAGAGTCAATCCACCAAAGATAAGTGCCTGCACCACACCAACCAGTAACTCAAGCCCGTAGAAAGGAATAGCCAGCAGCCACGGAGCAAGGAACAGCATCATTAATATCAGTATCTCACCGCCGGTCATATTGCCAAAAAGACGGAAGGTAAAGCTGAGAACACGCACCAGTTCGCTCAGCCCTTCTAGCACGCCAACAAATATGTTAATCGCGCCCATAAACAGTCCGCTAACCCCGGCCCGCAACTTGCCACTAAATAACTGACCTACACTCCTGAAAAACTGCCCCACATTGACAAACTTCCTCAGATAATGCAAGCCACCAAGCGAACGTATCCCATGATATTCAACAAAGATAAAGGATATCAACGCCAGGGCCAAAGGCGTATTAATATCAGTATTGGCACCTCTCAACAGGTGTGCCTCGTGACCACCCGCCGTATGAACAATTATGGAGCCAAACCCGGGCACCAGGCTCATCCATGAATTCACCAGCACAAAGAGAAATATCGTGGTTACTATCGGGAAGAATCGGCGCCCGTTTTTCTCGCCGGCAACATCCGCACAAAAGGTGAGCATCCACTCCAGAGCCATCTCCAGCAGACTCTGCAACCGGGACGGGACAAGCCTGGTACGGTGAGTTGCCGCATAGGCAATCCCCACCAGGACAATCATACTGAGCCATGTGGCGAGGAGACTATTAGTAACCGCAAAATCACCCACGTGGAAAATAGCTTCAGCAGGGAGCTGAACATTCGGCTTGCTAACAGTAATCCAGTCGGGTATCCCGACATCGCCCACCAGGGCTTCACCAAGAGCGCCACTCAAGAAACTAATTACGGTAAGTACCAGAACGACAAGGACAACCACAATCAGCACCGGGAATGAACAACCCATGAATCGCCGTTTAGACACTAGCTATTCCCCTTGTCTCGTCGGTTATCTTGGTTCTTAATGAAAGGCCGAATCATCGTGTAGACACCATAAAAAGCAACCACAATTCCCAGAATTAAGCCAACTATTGTCCAGAGAGGCTCACTATTCAGTTTACCATCAAGCCAGCGACCGCCCAGTACCCCCCCCACGATGGCAACAGCAACAAAAAACCCCACACCCGTCAACCCCAGCGCCGCTAGTCGCCTGTCCATACCG